>ODAI012607201.1_pt1 | contig 25444 bp, 17 predicted proteins | sample 1539321 | NCBI WGS metagenome assembly ODAI01 (sample SAMN02144231, study PRJEB22623) | gut metagenome | biome: sheep rumen | host: Ovis aries | place: New Zealand
AATCAGACTAAAGAAGCCGAAACAAATATCAGATCAAGGATGATTGCCGGGTTTGCGCGCACAGATCACGGCAAAGAAAGGAGAGCAAATGAGTGTAAACGGAATTACCACATCCTCTCAGGTATCGGGTACCCGGAGCTACAAAGCATCTGAAAAACCGGTAAAGACCACAGAGGCTGCGACTGCAGGGAAAGACGATGTCGCTGCGGTTTACGAACCTTCACAAGCAGTGACCAAATCCGCAACCTATACGCCCAACACCGCTCTTGTGAGCCAGCTGAAATCAGACGCCGAACAGCGCGCTGCCAATCTGCAGAGCCTGGTAGAAAAGGTTATGAAACAGCAGGCAACGACCTACGGTAACGCTACCGATATCTGGTCGTTCCTACGCGAGGGCAACTTCACGGTAGATCCTCAGACCAAAGCCGAAGCACAGGCTGCGATCGCCGAGGACGGATACTGGGGCGTCAATCAGACCAGCGATCGTATCGTTCAGTTTGCTACCGCTCTTACAGGCGGAGATCCTGACAAGATCGATGAGATGATGAATGCTTTCAAGAAAGGTTTCCAGATGGCTACCAAGACATGGGGCGGAGAGCTTCCCGATATATCGCAGAAAACATATGATGCGGTCATCGAGAAATTCAATAAGCTCAAAGAAGAAGCCGGACTCATCGTCGAGAAATAAGACTTCAATGTAACAAAACAAAAAACCTTCGGGTCCATGCGGATCCGAAGGGTTTCTTCATCTTATCGTATTAAAGTTTCTGCTGGATGAAGAATTTGTCTATCTCCTCAAGAAGTCCCTGTTTGCCGATGGACTTTAAGAGGTATCTCTCCATCTTCATTCCCATGACTCTCGCCACGCTCTCTCTGTCGGATTTACCCGTGAGGAACATGACAGGTATCTCACTCGTTCCCAACTCACTCTGAAGCATCTCCAACACGTTGGGGCCTGAAGCAACGGGCATCTCATAATCGAGAAGTATAAGGTCCGCCTTATTCTTAGCCAGCCATGTGATCGCCTGCATTCCGGAATTGACGATGGATACGCGATATTTCTCTTTGAGCCAGCTGTGTACCATCCTGAGGAAGGTGGCATCATCATCGACGATAAGGATACTCTTCTTCTGATATCCTGCTTCTCGCTCATAGAGAAGATCCATTATCTTGTCGGTAAAGGTGTGCATATCAAAAGGACGGTGGAATATCGCCGAGAGGTGCTCCTCGGGGATGATCTTGGTCACGTCCTTGATCTCGCTCTCATCTCCGATAACGACTACCATCCTGTCGTCGATCGTGACATCCTTCAGATAGAGAAGAAGCTTGGTGAGCTCTTCTATCTGTCCGTCCATGTAGAGAACATACAGATCCGTCTCGTCCTTAAAGAAGGTTAACGCCTGAAGATCGGATACCGAAAACATAGTCGGATGGCCGGTCATTTTTTCCAGATTGTCTCTCATGGATTTAACCATAAAAGTTTCTTTGCTCCCGACTATGACGATCTTGCCGGGTTCGTTCTTATCCTTCATCGGTTACCCTTTCTGCATCAGCTTGGTTTGCAACATAAGTGGGCTTCCAAGATTCCGAAGCTATCTCTTCCCTGGTCATAGGTTCAGCAAGATAGTATCCCTGAACAAAGTCGGCACCGAGAGACCTTGCAAGTCTGATATGGTCCTCACTCTCAGCTCCGATTATCGATACCTTCTTACCCATACCGTGTATCATACCGATACGCTGCGCGAGCATTGCCTTGTCGCGTTCACTCTCCATTGCGTCCCAGAGCACGGTCCTATCCATCTTGATCATATCGGCTCCGAGGGAGAATACAGCATATGAACTGGTCGTTCCCGTGCCGAATCCCTCAAGCGATACTCTGAATCCGCTCTCCTTGAGTCCCTTGATGACGAGTGCAACCGGTCCGTAATCGGACGCAGCAATACCCTGTGGTATCTCAAAGTTTATCATATCAGGGCGCACAAGTGAATAACCTGTGACAATTTCTCTCATTTTTCTTAAAAATCCGTGGCTCATTACCTGTGAGAACGAGAGATTTACGGTTATATACTTAAATCCCATCTTCTTGGGTACTCCACTGGCCAGGAATTCACAGACTTCATGGATGACGTATTCTCCTATCGCTTCTATGAGACCTCGCCTCTCTGCTATCGCAACGAAATCACCGGGCAGGAACACTCCGAGGTTAGGATCGTTAAGTCTTACCAGAGCCTCCGCCGACTGAATATTGAGGAGCGAATCATATATGGGCTGATAATACAGTATAAAATGCTTCTCCTCTATTCCCTTTCTCAGGATATCAACAAGCTGAGCCTGATAATAGATCGGTGACAGTTTCTCTCCGCAGAAAAGATCTCCGTTCTCGGCAGAAGGTAATTCACTTTCGCAGAGAAGCAATACGTCTTCGACCTTGGAGATATCGTCCGGAAGTTTCGCATAAGCGAGCGCTCCCTTAAGAGGCAGTCTCACCGTCTCGCCTCTGGGCGTCGTAAAGTTCCATCCAAGCTTCATCTTTTTGGAGATGTCTCTGGCAATCCTGTCTATCTCCTTGGTATCCTCACAGAATGAAACTATGATGAAGGACGAAGGTGTCGAATGATAAACCATATAATACGGGAACTTCCATTTAATGTACTCGGCAACCATGGCCATGACAGCCGATTCATCGAGTCCGGTTACTCTCTCCGTTATCTCGAACTGCCAGAACCTGATACCGATGACATGGAATGATGCCTTGACCCTTAGATAGTTCGACAGGTCTCTCATCATGGCACCTCTGTTATATACACCGATGGCGGGATCGATCGAATCCTCATCATCCTCTATAGCGAGCATGAGAGCCATAAATGTGACCGCCTCACACAGATTTTCTACATCAAAACCGGGGATAAGGAGCTGAAGTACTATACCGGCTACGATCATGCATGCGGAGAAAATGAGGATACCCTTCTTCCGTCTCGAAGTAATGATATATCTCGCAAAAAGTATAAAGTACGACGAGAAGAAATAGATCAATCCCGCAATATACGCAATGAACGCGCCCCAGTTCCTATAGTAGAACCCGTCGCTTCCGTATCCGTAGACCCATCCCGTAAAAGGATTAAGTATGATCAGTGCCTCCGTTACATAGAAAGCCATTCCCATTCCTATGCGATCGAATACTCTCATCCTGTGGATGCTTCTGGTCGCATAGAGAACATAGAAAAGCAGGACTATACCGATACAGTTGTGAAGTATATAGTACAGATAATTGCTTATCCTGTATGAAATGACCGCTAATTTATTTAAGGCTATATAGTCTTCAACAAGATAGAAGATCAGGCAGCAGACCGTGTTGGATATCAAAAGAGCCAATCCAAATCTGTATATCCTGTTCTGAATCTTTGATCTCCTGTTGATGATCCTGTTGAGGATCATACAAGTGAGCTCTACAAGGAGCGCGCCGATATAGAGAGCGGATCCATTCAGATAGTCGATCAATTCCCGACTCATTTATCATCGCCTCCTTCCCTGGATCTCGCGAGATTAGCTACCTCATCCCATTCAAGCATGTCGGCCTGCTCACGGATCTTTTCTATAAGGGCCTTGTCTGACTCGGAGAATCTGTACTTCTTAAGCTCATCAAGCACAAATGTCAGATTCTCGAAATCCATCATTTCCGCAAAATTAAGTATCGAGTCAAAGGCATCCTTTATCATGTCTTCGTCGGCGTCCTCGAGATCATCCTCATTCACCGTGTTCATGAATCTGTCGGCATACTTAGCCTTGAGAGATCTGTATCTCTCGAGGAGTCCGGGCGTCTCAGCCTTGATCAGATCGAGGTTCATGGCATCGCCTGCATTCTCAAGTTTCTGTGCAAGGTCGGCAAGCTCAGTCTCACCGATAAGTCTCGACGTACTCTTGAGCGAGTGGACCAGTATGGTGTAATTCTTCCAATCTCCCTCATTAAACTTCATCTCGATATCGTCGGATTTGGTCTCGATGGAATCCCAGTAGATCTTGAGGATCTCTTCATCGGGTCCGTCGGGAGCCTTGTCTCCTTCGGTATTGTCGCGGACTTCGATCTTGTCCGGGGAGATGTATTTGATGAGCATATCTTCAAGCTTCGCACTGTCTACCGGCTTGGACAGATAATCTTCGAATCCTTCCTCGAGGAATTTCTCCCTTGCTCCCGTGAGAACATTCGCGGTGAGCACTATTATGGGTGTCTTCTGATTGGGATGATCCTTTGATTCGTGGATCTGCTTCAGCGTCTCGACACCGTCCATCTCAGGCATACGGTAATCAAGAAGAATCACATCGTACTGTGTTTCATGAACTTTCTCGATACACTCCTTGCCGCTGAACGCACTGTCCACAGCAAGCTCAGTCCTCTTTAACAGGCCTTCGATGACCTTGATGTTAAGAGGAGTATCGTCTACAACCAATATCCTGGCATCAGGTTTTGCGATAAACGTCTTGGAAGTCTGGTGTGTATCCTTTTCAACAAATTCAACTTCTCCGATCTCTTTCCAGTCTTCAACTGCCTGAGGGATCGAGACTCTGAACATGGATCCTCTGCCCGGGTCACTGTCGAAGTCTATCTCTCCGTGCATCATATCCATGAGATCCGTGGCAATGAGAAGTCCGAGACCGCTTCCCTCGGCAGGAGCCTGACGACCCTTGTTCACATGACGGAAGATTCCCTTTAAGTACTTCTGTGTATTGGCATCGATGCCGCAGCCCGTATCCTTGATAAGGAATCTCAGCTGTATCTGTCCCTTGGAAAGAGGGGTTCCTCCTACTATGAAATCCACTCTTCCTTCATTCGTATATCTGATAGCGTTATTTACGATATTGCCAAGTACCTGGCGTATACGCATGTCATCGCCCTTAAGTCTCGATGGCAACATATTGTCCACCTCAACGCTGAACTCTATGCCTTTCGACACCGCTCCTCCGCGACATCTCTTTACAACCTCGCTTATCATCTCCTTGAGATCATAGCCCGTCTCAACGAGCTCCATATTACCGGCTTCGATCTTGGAAAAGTCGAGTATATCACTGACCAGTGTGAGCAGATGATTACCCGCTATCTCGATATTCTGCGCATAATTGATCATTTCGGGATCATCGGTCTCTCTGAGTATCATCTCGTTCATACCGAGTATCGCGTTGATAGGTGTACGTATCTCATGTGAGATGTTGGCAAGGAATGAGCTCTTGGCCTCACTCTGCGCTCTGGCCTGCTGCTCCTCGCGCCATACATTCTTGGTTCCCTTAAGTATGGATATGAGTTCGCTCTGCGTAACGGGTGAAGCATAGAAATCACCCTGCAGATAGTCGACATCAAGCTTGTCAAAGAAAGAAGCAACCTCTCTGGTATTGAGTCCCTTGACGAGGATCTTTCTGCCGTTACTCCTTATCATCTTGATATTACCAAGGAGTATGGAATCTCTGACCTGAGGATTGGGAACCCATCCGAAAGTACCGCAGTTGATTATCGCAATATCATGAGCCCACGCAAACATGGCCTGCTGATTGGTGCTTCCCATTCCCGTACGTCCGACCGAGAATTTGAATCCTCTGTCTTTGAGCTTCTTAAGTGCTATGCCAAGTCTCTCAGGATCAGTCTCCATTTCGGGATTGACGAATTCAAAGTTGAAAGATGAGGGAGACACGCCGTACTTCTCCATCTGCTCGTCTATATCGTCTATGAAATGAGGCATCATACACTGCGACGTTGTGATCGTCATGAGAAATGCCGTGATACCAAGTTCTCTGGGAATACCGCTGCTTATGAACATGCAGACATTCTCCATTCGATAACATCCGAGCACGCCCTGCATCCTCTTTTTGACCGCGATAGGCATAAATTCCTCGGGCCCTACGATACCGAGTTTCTCATGGCGAAGTCTGAGGGATGCTTCGACAGCAAAGATATTACGTGTGGAATTAAGATATATCGGCTGATAATATACTTCGAAATTACGGCCCGTGACTCCGGCCATAACGGCCTTTTCTATCTCGACACGGCGTTTCATGAAGTTGAGCTTCTCACCCTGGAGTATCGTACCCGTCTCCTTGGAAGGAATCTCAGCATCCACCAGGATCATGTACTCATCAAGACCGTCAAAATCCTTGGAGGAATCCGCGATTATCATGGCAGCGCTTAAGGTGATCTCGACTCCCATGTAAACCCAGGTGTCGGAAAATCTGCTCATAATGCGTCTGGCGAGAGCGGATACTTTCTCCTCGGTGGTACTCGGGCAGAGCAGTACATATGTATTGGGGTTTGCGCGATATATGAACTGTCCTCTGTGGTTCTCGCGCAAATAATTACCTACCGTCATTACGACCGCATCCCTGTCCTCACTTCCTATCATCCTCTTGAGGATACCGGTGTCGAGGATACGGATGCTCATGGCATAGTATTGCAGGCCAAGTGCTTCAAAACTTGTAATATCGCTCTGAAGTGCGTATCTGTTATAAAACCCGGTGGTCGAATCCAGTCTGTCATCCTCTTTCTCTATGGCAAACTGAGCTCCGATGAGAGCTATTGCCTCAAACATGAGCTCGACGCGCAACTCGGACTCATAGAGCTGGATCAGGATACCTGCAAAGGACAGCACAAAACTGTAAACAAGAGCTCTTCTTCTCTTACCTGTCATCGATCCCCAGAATATGAACAGCAGCACCGCTGCCGCCAGCTGATATCCCAATCCGGTGATATATATGGCGATCTCGCCCTCTCCGCGGTAGAATTTTCCTGCCTCATCGAAGCGGTACATGAAATGATTGATCGGGTTAAGCAGCAGTATGAATTCACAGATAACTGTCGGTGTTGCAATAAGTATCTTTGTGGATTTTTTGATCTTAAAGAAGAATCCCGTTACGGCGCTTACATATCCGTAGAAAAGAGGGGCCATCAATGCGTGGAAAAGGAAATAAAAGAATCTGGGATACTCTGTGGTATAGACGTTAAGAAACCTCTCATCCCTGGAAAACGCAAACCAAACACCCATGGCGGATGAAAGAGCAGTACTCACCAAAAGAGAAAAGAATATTTTGCTTTGTCTGCGTGCGAGGTTTCCCTCGGATACTTCGAATATAATAGCGGCCAGAGATATGACCACCGCTACGATCGAGTATGCCGCATTACTCAAAATCGGATTCATGTAACCGCCCCTACAAGCTCGTTAATATCATTTACTCCGTATCTTTCCATATATTTTTCCATCTCTTCGAGCACCTGTATGCTCGCGCCCGGATTGATGAAGTTGGCAGCTCCCACGCTTACCATGGCAGCTCCCGCCAGCATGAACTCTATCGCATCCTCTCCTTTCATGATACCGCCCATTCCTATGACGGGGATATTTACAGCGTGTGATGCCTGATATACCATGCGCACCGCGACAGGTTTGATCGCAGGGCCGCTCATGCCGCCGGTCTTATTTGCAAGCACGAATTTGCGCGTGCGAACATCTATCTTCATTCCCGTTATCGTATTGATGAGTGATATGGCATCCGCTCCTGCACTCTCTGCGGCTTTCGCCATCTCAGCTATATCCGTTACATTGGGAGAAAGCTTCATGACAACGGGCTGCTTTGCTTTCTCTTTTATCGCTTTGGTGATCTTCTCAAGCTCGGATGCTTTCTGTCCGAATGCGATCGCACCCTGCTTTACATTGGGGCAAGAGACATTTATCTCGAGAAGGTCAACTCTTTTCTCATCGGATAGTCTCTCAACGACCTCCAGATACTCCTCGACCGTGTGTCCGCACACATTGACAATGACGCGCGTGTCATATTTCTCGAGGAACGCCAGGTCTCTTTCTATAAATACATCTATTCCCGGGTTTTGAAGTCCTATCGCGTTGAGCATACCACCGTAGACTTCAGTCACTCTCGGTGTGGGATTTCCCTCCCAGGGAACATTGGCTACACCCTTGGTTGTGATCGCACCGAGCCTGTTAAGATCTACAAACTCTCCATATTCCATTCCGGATCCGAATGTTCCGGACGCTACCGTTACGGGATTTTTAAATTCGACTCCCGCGATCTTTACTTTCATATTCACGGCAGTACCTCCCGAGCTTCAAAAACAGGGCCTTCGGTACATACCCTTGCATTGTTTACCTTGGAATGATCATCGATATGCGCAGTCTTGGTGACACATCCGAGACACGCCCCCACTCCGCAGGCCATCCTCTCCTCGAGTGAGATATAAGCTTTTATATCAGACTCTACAGCATAATTCTTGATGGCTCTTAACATGGGCATCGGTCCGCATGCACAGATCATATCGGGATTAAGCGCTTTCTCCCTGAGCGCGTCCATTACGTTTCCTTTGGTACCGACGCTTCCGTCTTCCGTCGCTATGATCACCTGCGCGGTCTCCTCGAAGCAATCGGCCAGGAAAAGATTCCTGTCCCTGTACCCCAAAAGAACGATGGGTTTCCTGCCTGATACTGCGTATATATCTTTTGCCAGCTGAAGCATCGGCGGGATGCCTATGCCTCCTCCCATGAGTATGGGAGTCTGTGCTTTGCCTGCGATCTCCATATCGTATCCGTTGCCCAGGGGTCCGAGTACCTGCACGGTCTCATTTTCCTTAAGGTGGGAGATCCTGTACGTACCTGCGCCCGCTACTCTGTATACGAGACGTATTATCCTGCGGTCTCCCGATACTTCGCACAGGCTTATGGGCCTGCCGAGCAGATTCTCCCCGGCTCCGGGGTATATCATGACAAACTGTCCGCTGTGAGCGTCAGCAAAATCCTCCACCTCGAGGTAGAGTGAGTAGATGCCGTTTGTCAGTTCTTCCTGTTTGAGTACTTTTGCCGTGATCTTTTTTTTCATATTTTATCGGCCTTCGAAAACGGTATTTCCATTACATACCGTATATAATATTTTACCCGAAACTTCCCTTCCTATAAAGGGGGAATTTTGTGCTTTTGACGCGAATACGGCGGGAACCTTTCGGCTGACATTGGCATCAAATACGACCATATCCGCAGCACCGCCTTCACAGAGTCTTCCTGCATCCATGGAATAAACATCGGCAGGTCCTGCGGTCATCCTCATGAGGAGCTCGGAAAGTGTCATATATCCCTTGTCTACAAGTTCGGTGATACCGAGCGAAAGAGCGGTCTCGAGTCCTATTATCCCACTGGGAGCCTTAGTGAGCTCACGGGACTTCTCCCCAGCAGTGTGAGGCGCATGATCGGTTGCGATCATATCTATAGATCCATCCTTCAGTCCGGCGATGATAGCCTGTCTGTCCTCTTCCGTCCTGAGGGGCGGATTCATCTTGGCGAGCGTTCCGTGCTCTATCACAGCATCCTCTGTAAGCGAGAAATGATGGGGTGTCGCCTCGGCGTGAACATCGAGGCCCTCTGCTTTTGCCCTGCGTACAAGATCGACTCCTTCCGCAGTGCTTATATGCTGGACGACCACCTTCGCTCCCGTCTCACGGGCAAGTCTGATATCTCTCTCTATCATGGATATCTCGGCTTTGCGGTCAGATCCTTCTATTCCGAAATAATTTGACGCTTTACCGTGATTTACTCCGTTTTGCGATATATACTGAGGATCCTCCTCGTGGAAACTGATGGGGACATTCAGTTCCCTGCACTTTCTCATAGCCTCTGCGGTGAGTTTTTCATCCAGGAGAGGAAGGCCGTCATCGGTAAATCCTATAGCTCCGGCTTCACGGAGCGTGGTCATATCTGTCAGTTCCCTGCCTGCCATGCCCATGGTCACATTGCCGCAGGCATATACCTTTATCCCGGTCTGAGCGCCTTTATCGAGCATATATTTAAGAGTCTCTATACTGTCGACGGAAGGCTTCGTATTAGCCATCATGACTACGCTCGTATATCCGCCTGCCTTAGCTGCGGCTGCTCCGGTATTTATATCTTCCTTCTCGGTAAATCCGGGATCGCGGAAATGGACATGCGTATCGACGAGTCCGGGGGCTATGATCATTCCGCTCACATCTATTCGGGATACTTCTCCGGATCCCACATATTCATCCATCTCGGATGAAGCAGCGATCTTTTCTATACGGTCATCCCTGATCAGTATGCTGCCTTCAATATCCAGCCCCGAAGCCGGATCGATGATCCTCGCATTTTCAAACAGTTTTCTCAAGCCGTCGGTCATCCTTCCTCCCATCCTTCGGGGATGAGCTGATGTTTCATATTGGCGATATATCTGACGAGCCATTTGGTCCACTCGATATATCCTCTTGCTGTCGGGTGTGCCTTGTCTCCTGCGATCGAAGGATCCAGTCCTCCGTTTTCGTCCGCAAGCACCCAGTACGAATCTACATAATAGAATCCAAAGCTGTCCGCCACTTCAAGGAGCATATTATTATACGTGATGATATTCTGGTTATTGAGATTTCTCTCAACAGCCGATGCTGCGGAAGTGACGGGAATATTGTTCATGATAAAGATCTCCGCATCGGGCTGGGCATCCCTTATCGACAGAATATGCTGCACGTAGAGATTCTTACTCGTTTCCCTGTCATATCCGAGATCGTTGATGCCTATCATGACAAATATCTTGCCGTACTGTCTTATGCTGAGGAGTTCTTCAAGCGTAAGCTTTCCGTATTCTCCGACTTCGATTTTCTTCGTCTCGATATTGTAGCTGCTAAGACCTACATCGCAGAAAAAGTCAGCACCCTCTATACCGCCGTATTCCTTGATACCGACCATTCTCGAGTCACCGATAAACAGGGTGTCATCAAATGTAAGCACGGTGGGCACTTCTTCTTCGGGCTGCGTTTCCTGAGGCTGAGGTTCGGAAGCGGGCGGTGTTTCGGGTTCATTACCTGTTTCACCTCCGTTATCGGCTACTCCCGGTTCCGCACCGTTTTCACCGTCCGTGATATCCTCTCTCGGAGGTATCTCATAAGGCACTCTCTCGGGACTGCTCTGCACTATGCCAAAGATCTTTGCTATATCATCCCTCTGTCCTGCGAAAAGCTTCTCGAGATTATCCCTTGCTCCCTCGGACCTGTTGTAGATGTATCCTTCAACGGAGACTTTAATTATCTCCGGAATGTTTGTGCCGTACATGTCCGCTATGATGGTTCCGATCGCGAGGATCATTATAAATATCAGTGCGGACAGATGTTTAAAATTTCCTTTTGTGCTCATTATCTATGTCCTTATCAGAATCTTAAATACATGAATGAATCGTTCGAACCTCTGTAAATGAGGTATGTGCAGATGCCTATCAATATCATCGATATGACAAGTGCAAGTCCGGGAAGTTTGATCTTGATCGTCTTCCACAGATTGGCGGGAAGCCAGGTGCTGAAGAGGAAACATACGATAAAGAAAACTCCGTATTGCTTTAAATATTTGATATAGTCCTCCCTGAAACTCGACCAGGGGCCCTGTCCGAAGAAGGGGAAAAGCCTGGTAAAGAGAACTGCAAGTCTGTCCATTTTCTCTTCGGCAAAGATTGCCCATGTAAGAGGGATCGCCAGGAGCATGTATATATGTCCGAAGAATTTAAACCTGTTGTAGAACTTTCCGATAAACAGTTTCTCTGTCACGATGAGGACAAATATCACGAGTCCCCATATGATGAAATTCATATGTCCGCCGTGCCATATACCCGTTAAGATCCATACTATGAGGAGATTGAATATCGTGCGGAAAGCACCTTTCCTGCTGCCGCCGAGAGGGATATATACATAATCCCTGAACCATGTGCCGAGCGTAATATGCCATTTGCGCCAAAATTCTGTCATCGTGACACTCATATACGGATGATCGAAATTATCAGGGATCCTGAATCCGAGCATCCTGCCGATTCCTATCGCCATGAGTGAGTATCCGTAGAAATCAAAGTAGAGCTGGAATGAATATGCGAATATGCCCATCCACGCAAGCGGCGTGGAGACATCTTCATATCCGATACTACCGACTGCCGCCCAGAGTTTTCCTATAGGGTTGGCAATGAGGACCTTAAGTCCGAGTCCTATCGCAAATGTGGTGACTCCGTCGAGTATCTTCTTTTCGTTTACCTGCCTGTTATCGAAATCGTAGCTGTAGAGGTCATAGCGAAGAATAGGACCCATGGTCAGCTGTTCAAACATGAGCATATACGTTCCGAACTTCAGGAGACTTTTTTCCGCAGGGATCGTGCTTCTCTTAACATCGATAAGATACGACAGTCCCTGGAATGTATAGAACGATATCGCAAGCGGCATCCCTGAAGGCGAGAGGTATTTAAAGTACCCGAGAAGTATCACGTGGAAGATCACGCACATCGCGAGAGGAAATCCTCTCTTCTCGCAGGACTCTATCACTCTTCCCGAATAGAAATCTATGATGATGCAAAGTAAAAGAACAACAAGCCACTCGGGATGTCCCCAAGTACCTATAGCATAGAAAAGTATGCTGAGATACATCAGCCTCGAGTCGCGTTTTCTGTCATCGCCGTTATAGTAAAGTAAAAAGAACAACGGCAGGAATATCCATATGAAGTGCAGATCACTGAATGCCATTTATAAACTCCTGTGCATCGTCCGGTATATCGTCAAGGCTTTCACTGCCGAGGTCAACATCGAGCGGTTTTTTCTTGAATAGTATGTCGTACATTACGGGTATGATATATAAAGTCATAAGCGTTGCATACGCGAGTCCTCCCGCGATAACAAGCGCCATACCTCTTCCCATCTGGCTGCCCATATCATCTCCTACGAGAAGGCTGCTCTCTGCAAGTATGGTCGTGAGTGCAGTCATAAGTATGGGACGCATTCTGGTCTTACCGGTGGCGACGAGAGCATCCTGTCTCTCTACTCCGCCCTTTCTTAACTGGTTGGTATAATCGACGAAGACTATACCGTTGTTAACGACCGTACCGAGCAGCATCAGGAATCCCATAAGAGAGATGATCGAGAGATTCTCTCCGGTAAACCATAATGCGAGCAGTCCGCCGGTAAATGCGAGCGGTACAGTAAACAGTATGATGAACGGACTGAGCAGACTCTGGAACTGTGCAACCATTACCAGATACACGAATGCGCCTCCGAGGAGGATTACCAGTGCCATCTGCTCTATCATCTTATTTACACTCTCGGACTCTCCTGTCAGATCAAGGGTATATCCGTCAGGCATCTCATACTGCTCGAGGAGAGGATTGAGTTCACGTGACAGCAATGTCGTATTGTATCCGTCAGCCACTCCTGCGGTTACGGTTATATAGTGGCTCTGATTCTTTCTTGATATGGAGTTGACGCCTTTTTCCTTTACTATCTCGGCAAACTCCGAAAGCGTATGGTCTACGGTGATCTCTTTTCCGTCATCATCCTTCTCTGTCACGGGGAATTTGTAATCCATTATATTATCCGTCGAGAGAGGGTCGAGACCGGTCTTGATCCTGACATCCATATCGACATCTCCGATCGTTACGGTGACTGCGGATGCGGATGTCGTAAGTTTGCTGTTGAGCTCCATAAAGATCTGCGCTGCGGTGAGTCCGTATCTCATCGCCTTGTTCTTGTCGATATTGAGATGGAGCACAGGATCTGCATCCTCCTGCCCATTGGTGATATCTACATATCCGGGTACTGTAGCAACGATATTCATAAGGTCCTCACTGATATCGCGCAGCTTATCATAATCATCACCGTACACGCTGATGGACAGACCGCTTCCGAGTATCTGCGACATCTGATCCATACCGGATGAGATCGAGAACTCTCCGTTAAGGTCCTGCCCTGCAGCCTCTATCTCTTTCATCATTCTCTTTACCTCGGATGCTCCCGCATTCTCATCCTCAGTAAGTATCATAAGTGAAAAACGAGTATGATCATCCGATGTCATATTCATGAGAAGTGATTCGTCACCGCCTGTGATGATAGCTACGGATCCTATACCGTCTATTGCACACACCTTCTGCGAGAATTCATCCATCTGTCTGTAATTCTCGGCCCTATCGGTATCTTCCGCAAATGTGATATCTGCTTCTATCTGGTTACTTGCGATCTCGGGGATCATGACGATACCCATAGTCACAACTCTCCATATGGAGAGCACAAGAAGACCAATCGCTACGAGAAGAGGTATCCACTTTCTCTTGAGGCAGAATGAAAGCGATGCTCCATACACATCCTGTATCTTGTCAAAGAATCTGTGCTCCTTCGGCTTGGTCTTCCTGAGGAGTGTAGATCCTGCCGCAGGCACTACCGTCATCGATATGAGAAGTGATGCGAGCAGACAGAATATGATGGTGAGCGACATGGGCATCATGAGTTCTCTGACCATACCCGAGGTGTAAACCATGGGGATGAAAACACATACAGTAGTGAGTGTCGATGCAAATACCGCCCCGGCCACCTGATTGGTTCCCTGTACTGCTGCCCTCGGAGCTTCTATACCGCGCCCTCGCAACCTGTAAATATTCTCTATGATGACTATCGAGTTGTCGACGAGCATTCCTATTCCCAGCGCCATACCCGAGAGAGACATCATGTTGAGCGATATTCCCGAGAAGTACATGGCAACAAGTGCGGTGAGCACACTTAAGGGAATACTGATCGCAACAACTATGGTGGGCAGGAAGTCACGAAGGAATATCGCAAGGATCAATATCGCAAGCGCTGCGCCTATGATCATATTCTTTACGACATTCTCTACGATGAGATTGATGTAATCTCCCTGGTCCATAACCTTTACGACGGACAGACCGGGATACTGCTCACGAAGTCTCTGTGCTTCCGCATTTACAGTCTTACTTACTTCATTCGTTCCGCTCGTGCTTGCTTTAAATACCGCGAGGAGCACGGAAGGCTCTCCGTTAAGTCTGGTATACGTAGTCTCGGTGTTGTCTATGACGGTGAGGTTTGCCACATCCTTTACCCTTACGTCGCCGATGTCATCTATCTTTACAAGTACGAGGTCTTCTATCTCCGAAATGCTCTCATAGTTTTTGCCGACCTTTAAGAGCCAGGAGTTGTCATCGCTGTCGTCGATATATCCTGCGGGCATCTCAAAGTTCTGCGCATAAAGGATCTGTGAAAGTGTTTCCAACGTAAGGAGCTTGTCTGCGTTAGCACTTCTTAATGCCTCCGCTTTCTGACGCTCAAATTCCTTAAGCCCGTCATTGTACTGTTCCCATCCGTCATCTATCTGCTCCTGCGCACTCTGAATGGAATCCCATCCCTGACGAAGCTGCTTGTCGGCATCCTTTATCTGATCGAGTCCGTTGTCTATTGCTTTCTGTCCGGATTCTATCTGCGCTTCTCCGGCTGCGAGCTGAGCATCTCCCGATCCGAATCCTGCTGCCGCTTCCATCTTTGCTCTCTCGAGCGCTTTATACGCATCACTTAAGCTGGTTACTTTTGCAGCGTTAAGGATGGCGGTTATCTGACCGTTGTATGTAGCGATCGCGGTATTGGCTGTAGCGATCTGTCCATCGATCGCAGCGATCTGAGCTTCGATAGCGGTAACATCTGCCGAAGGATCGGCTGCGAGAGCTGCATCTTTCTGTTGTTCCAGAGTGGCTTTGCCCTGCTCAAGAGCGGCCTTCGTTGCCTGCTGCGTTGCTATCTGTGCTTCGATCGGCGCTATCGTCGCATTTAATTTATCGAGACCTTCACTTGCCTTTGCGAGCTCATCATAAACTGCAGACTTCTGATCGTTTAATTCCGATCTTGCATCCTCGAGTTCCTTTCTCGCATCATTGATATCGAGCTGACTCTGATAGAGATCGACTATTGAGTCATTAAGCTTTTTTTCCGATTCGCGCAGATCACTCTTATTCTTGTCGAGATCCTTCTGGCCGTCCTCAAGCTTCTGCTTTGCCTCATCGAGTTCATCCATCGCATCGTTAAGTTTATCTTCTGCGATCTGAAGGATTTTTGCATTAAGTGCATCCACCTTCTTCTGATCCAGTTCTATCTGGATGGACTTCTCTATCATACCGAGGCGGGTTACGTTTGCTACCCCCTCCTGTCTCTCAATGGCAGGCGCGATAGTCTCATCGACGAATCGGCTGACCTCCTCTATCGACTTGCCTTCCATTCCGATAGCGAGGTATTCATTTGCAAGCATATCTGTACTGATCTCAAGTACCTGAGGCATCCCTACATCATCGGGGAAAGTCGCCCTTACGGTATCGAGCGCTGTGTATACCTTTACGAGTACGCTGTCGAGATCCGTTCCGTCAGCAAACTCAAGCTCGACGAGACCGTAATTCTCGTAGCTCTCACTGTAGACATTTTTAACACCGGAAATGGTACCGAATGAACTCTCCATCGGAACCGCTATCGTCGACTCGACTCTCTCGGGGCTCGCGCCGGGATAAGTCGTAACGACGATGATATACGGAAGACTGATCTTGGGTAACAGATCGAGCTGCATCCTGGTAACGCTTACCACTCCGAGCATGATCATGATAAAGACCATGACCAGGATGGTAAAAGGTTTTTTTACACTAAACTTTGACATCTGCTTTCCTTATATTTATACAGTACAAAAAAGAAGGGGCTGCTCCTTCTGTCAAATGCCCGATTTATGCACATTTCGCTCTATTATAACAACATAAATCCACAAAATACAACGATTTGCGAAAAAAAGTGTGCAAGAAATGCGCTTTTGTAGTATGCTTGTGATGTGTGACCACAAGATATAGACGTCCAAGTAATCAGACCACAATTTTCTTGATCAAGGAGATATATCATGAAAAGGATAATGACGATCCAGGATATTTCATGTCTCGGAAGATGCAGCCTCACCGTCGCTCTTCCCATTCTGTCCGCGATGGGTTTTGAGACAGCTATCGTTCCCACTGCGGTCCTCTCCACTCATACGCAATTTAACGGATTTACTTTTCACGATCTCACCGATGAGATGGAGAAGATAAAGGATCACTGGGTAAAAGAAAAATTTACATTCGATACCATATATACAGGATATCTCGGAAGTCAGAGACAGATAGAGATCGTAAAGAGTTTCTTTGAAACATTTCATGGTGAAAAGACAGTAAATATCGTTGATCCCGCTATGGCTGACAACGGCAGGCTCTATGTGGGATTCGATGAAGCATTTGCAAAAGAGATGCTCTCGCTTTGCATTCACGCAGATGTCTGCCTTCCCAATATCTCTGAGGCAGCGCTGATGCTTGGAACTCCTTATCCCGGGGAAGATGCTTCTGAGGAGACGATAGATTCTCTGCTTCGCGGACTTAGAGCTGCCGGATGCAGAATGCCGGTCATCACCGGTGTCACTCTCGATGACGGCACATTCGGATTCGTCGGATTAAATACCATTACCGGAGAGTTCTTCCGTTACGGCAATAAAAAAGTCCCGTTCAAATCTCACGGGACAGGAGATGTATTTGCATCGACATTTACCGGTGCGCTCACCGGCGGAAGGAACGTGTACGATTCACTCTGCATAGCTGCGGATTATACTGCCGCCTGCATCATGAATACTTACAACGAGCCTGTACCCTGCACTTACTCGGTAAATTTCGAAGCAGAGATACCTTATCTTTTAAAGAGAATGAAAGAGTGACATGCGTGTCACTTAGTTATTCATAGTCTGGATAGCTTCAATGATCCTGGGAACGAGCTGCTTTTTCCTCGATACGACTCCGGGCAGATCGCATATATCGTCATGAAGAGTCTCCTGTCCAAAGGAAAGAGACAATGTGTCATATGCGTCATTTCCGCCGTAGAGCACATATGATCCCTGCTCAAGTATATCCGTAAGCATGACAAATATCATATCGAGGTCCTTATCAAGCCTTACGCGATCCATATAATCGCGCAGGTTCCCCTCTATCGAATTAAGCTGTTTTCTGCTGATCGCCGAGATCTGTGCGACTCCGAATTTAACTTCATCCGTATCGAAAGTCTTGAAATCCTGATAGAAGATCTCCTCCGTTGTTCTGTCTCTGAAGTCAGATCCGGCTTCAAACATACTGATCGCGAGCTCTTCATAATCAACGCCGGCTATCTGTGCGAGCTCTTTAGCCGTCTTCACATCCTGCTCCGTGCATGTGGGAGATCTGAACATAAGCGTATCGGAAAGTATCGCTGAGAGCATGAGACCTGCCATAGTCTTGTCTATCTCCACACGCCTCTCTTTGTACATGCCCGCGATGATCGTACTGCAGCATCCGAGCGGCTGATTGCGGAACATGATGGGTTGTATGGTCTCGAGCGATCCGAGTCTGTGATGATCTACTATCTCCAGGATCTCTGCCTCGTCTATACCGTCCACAGCCTGCGTCTTTTCATTATGATCGACAAGAATGACTTTCTTTTTTGTCATGTTGAGGAGGTGCCTGCGAGAGAACATTCCGACGTAATGTCTCTGCTCATCAACGATGGGGAAGTCTCTGTGCCTGATCTTTGCGATCCTCGTCTGCACTTCGTCAACATAATCGTCGAGATCGAAAGTGACGAGATTGTCCTTCGTCATGAAATACTTGATGGGTATGCTCTGATGAATGAGCCTGGCAGCGGTAAAACTGTCATACTCAGTCGCTATCAGCACACAGTCTATGCTTTTGGCTTTCTCAACAACATCTGCAGGGAGCTCCTTTACATCCGTGACGATCATGCAGCTCGGATTCTCGTCCAGCGCGATCATCAGCCTTTCTTTGATATTGCCGAGTATGACGAGATCGTTCTCTTCTATTTCCTTTCTCAGTGAATCATCGTCTCCTGCGGCTACGACTACCTTTCCCTGCACGAAGTAGCCATGCTCATTTCCCGTTAAGAGATTTCCCTTTAAGGTCTCTATTATATTCTTATACTGGGTACGGGCCCTTGAAAGTATCGTATTGTCGAGGATATCCATATATGAATAAGCAATATCTCCGTTTACTATAACTCCTTCCAGACGCCCCTGATCGGATACTATGGGAAGAGTGACCGCAGACTCGGACTTCATGAGCTCCCAAGCCTTCTTAAGGGAATAATGGCTGCTCACTCCGGAGATCTTCCTGAAAGCTATGTCGCTGATCTGAGTTCCCACATGGAAAATAGTCTTCGGCTCCTCCACCGAGAATCTCTTCAGCACATATTTGGTCTCTTCATTTAATGGGCCGGCTTTGAGAGGAAGAAATGTCCCCTCTTCGGTCAGATTTTTGAGATTGGAATAGCTGATCGCCGCGCATATGGAATCCGTATCGGGGTTTTTATGCCCGATGACGTATACAGGCCTGTTTTCTGCCGGGGTTTCCTGTGTTTTACTCATTTTACCCTCCCATATCCTGCGATGACTTATGGCTATTTTACCATTTAATACGCGGCATGTAAATTTGAGAAAATTTCATAAAACTAGTGCCTCGCAGGCTCTTATCTGTTAGAATAGTAGAGATGATCTTACTGTTGTAAAGGTGGTTTTATGATGTACACTCAGATCATAATCATAGCGATCCTCATTCAATTCATCATAAACTTTGATGTTATGCTGAAAAGATCCGATGAGGACGTCTTCCCGGCACACGGATATTACCGTAATTTCCTGTACGGCCTGATCCCTTATTACCTGACTGATGCGGCCTGGGGATACTTTGAATCAAAAGGTCTGCTGGATCTTCTGTATTTCGATACGGTCATCTACTTCATCGCTATGGCCGTGTCTGTATTTCTTTGGACCAAATTCGTCATCGCATTCCTTAACGATACCGGAATATTCAATCTGATCCTCAAATTTATCGGATTCACTTTTGTCATAGTCGTATGCATCCTGATGCTGGTCAATGTAAAAGATCCTATGGTTTTCAAGGTTGGAGAAGGCTGTGAATATATCCCCGGACAGGGCAGATTCATTATCCTTCTCGTTCAGACATTTATCTTTGCACTTACATCCATGCATACTTTCGTTCTGAGCGTCAGGACTTCAGGACGTTCCAGGCGTCACCATATAACGATAGGTGTCAACAGCATCGTAATGATGGTACTGGTAGCGCTCCAGATGGTATATCCTGTTTATCCTATCTACAGTGTCGCATGTCTCCTCTGCACTTGTCTCGTCCACACTTTCGTACTTGAGGATGAAAAGAACGACAGACGTAAGGAGCTCGAGAAGCTCTTTAAGATCGAGGATACACAGGCTAAGGAGCTTATTTCCGCCAAGAGACGCGCATATACCGATTCCCTTACAGGCGTAAAGAATAAGCATTCATATATCGAGATGGAGAACGATATAAACGACAGGATCGGCGGACAGCTCATCAAAGAGTTCGCAGTTATCGTCTTCGACCTCAACGGACTTAAGAAAGTCAACGATACCATGGGGCATGAAAAGGGAGATGCTTTTATCATCTCTGCATGTGATCTCATTCAGTCATATTTCAAGAACAGTCCTCTCTACCGCATCGGCGGCGACGAGTTTGTAGCCATACTCGAAGGTGATGATTACAATCTCCGCGGATCGATACTCAGACAGTTCAATGAGAAAATGGAAGAGAATCTAAAGACCGGCGAAGTAGTTATCGCGGCCGGAATGGATGTCTTTGATTTCGTTCATGATGTCGATTTCCATACCGTATTTGAGCATGCAGACAAGAAGATGTACGAACGCAAGAAAGAGCTCAAGGAAATGGGAATGAACTGATACTCTGATTGGATCAGATTACATCAGTCTCTTGTATATATCAAGCATACTTTCAATCTGATACTGCAAAAGCCACGCTGCGTTATTATACTCCGGTGTGGCTTTTATTGATTTGATAAGCTTGGGATAATACTCTTCGGTCTCTTTGATCATACGATAGATACGATCCCTGCTGAGTCCCCAGGACATCGTCGTCAGGTTATTGCAGCGGTCCAGACACTTTACAAGTGCAGCCTTGGGATTTGCAACTATCGCCTTGTAATAATCCTTCATTATCTTGTCACGGTTCTCATCGGTAGTCCTTTCATGTGAGACCAGACCGATGATCTCCTTAATATCTTCGCTCACGGGAAGTTCATCAAGAGTCTTTCCGCATTCCTCTATTACATCATGAAGCATGCACGCGGCAATAATATCATCCTCAACAATATCCATTGACAGAGCATGACATGCAAGATTGAGCGGATGATAGATATAGGGTACTTCGGATTTTTTTCTCTTTTGTCCTTCGTGTGCCGCCACTGCGAAATCAATGGCTTTAAGTGAATTAAAGAGCTTGAAGTTCTTGGCCGTGGTCTTGACGTAGGTCTTCATGTGCTCCCAGTTATAGATATTCTCTTTGGTCTTGAAGGCCTTCTGCTTTTCCTCGGCGATGGAGGATACCGACACATCAAAGACTTCCGCGAGCTTTATAAGTCTCTCGGTATCGGGCTTGTATTCATCTCGCTCCCATGAGGAAACAGCCTGATATGTAATACCCAGAGCCTCCGCTACCTGCTCCTGTGTAAGATTTCTTTCTTCTCTCAGAGTTTTGATGTTAAGACCTATACTCATCTTTTGGTCCTCCTGCGCATAAAACCATAAGACGCTGTCAATCCTATCAGAGAAATCAGGGAGATGACCTCCGCTACCTTCCATAATACAGGACTTTCGAACCTGATTTCAACATTTCCTTCATAATTTTTCGGAATATTTACTGCTGCGAGGAAATTGAAACCGTAATGGGGCGTGATCTTTTCCCCGTTTTCAAGGTAGACGACGTATCCGGGATAGAGTAATTTATCTATCGTGAGGTCTCTGTCCTCATCATCATTTTTGACATACATCAGTATCCGGTCATCTTTTCTCCGGGCTATACGGTACTCTTCGAAGTCTTTATTCTCGGGAACATAATCCAATTTTCCCAACTCGACAGCCGATACCAAATATTCTGCGGAACCTGCATTAAAGGAATTAACCTCGGAGTAGTCCCTGTAATCTACAGGAGTATATCCTCTCAGATATGAGATAAAGAACATTACTGTCCCCAGTACGGCAACACCTGCAAAGAACATACCTGCTGTTTTTGCAGAAGATTCTTTAAGACCCTTAAGTACCGTACAGAAGAGAATGACAATAAACAGCGATGCCGGCGCCAGATACCTCCATGGGAACTGGACCTTAGAGAGGAATCTGAAAAGATGCGTCCTCCCCTCAAGCGTATTCCACGGGAAGAGATTCGTTGACATCCAAAGGCATAGAATGGACATGAGCGTCAGCGCGATAGTTTCGTGTTTCCTCATCCTTACCGCAGATATTATCATTCCAAACAGCAGAGCCCCTATAAGAGCCATTCCCACTGTAAGCTGCATCCTCTGCTCATAGTAGATCGAATTGCTGCCAAAGGGATCTTTGAAAAATGAAAATATATCTCTTACGGATGCTCCGTATTCCCTGATTTGAGCCGCATCTGCGCTTGCGCTCAACCTGCCTCCTCCATAGATCGGAACGTTCATATAATAATCCATGAAAGGAACCAGAAATCCTATACTCAACAGAAGTGTCCAAAACGCAGAGATGCATACTGTTATGATCGACTTTTTTCTGAACAGTTTCTTTATAAAGAAGATGCTCGTCACACATAGCATGAAGAGACTTATAACAGCGCTCAGGATATGAGTGCAGATAAGCCCCGCTATTCCGACAGCAAAGAGAACAGTATATCCAAAGAGTTCTTTTAAGTCCGATCTGTCGGATATGACTGTCTCATAAAACGCCAATGCGATGATGGGGAAAAATATGAATGCACAATACTCTCCGACAGAATTTCTGATATAGACATCCAGAAATCTGTATGCCGAAGTCGTATAGAGTATCATTCCTATGATCGAGATAAATCTATCCTTGAAGATACCATACAGAGAATAGAATGATACCGTACATATTATGAGATTGATCACGAAGATGAAAATCTTATACGCAGTGATGACAGGAAGTCCGGCTATCCGCAGGAGTGCAGGAAAATACAGAAGGAAATCACCGTAGTATATCCCGACCGGATATCCCTTACCGGCAAACCATACCGACTGCATCTTAACAGGGAAGTGTCCTGCAAGGAGTCCTTCCTTTATTCCTTCTATACGAGAGAGGTGGAAAAAAAGATCCTGATTCGATGCACCGTCCACACCTCGGAGAAACAGCGGTAACGATGTCAGAATACCTGTAAGTATGATCATGAATACAGGATTACAAAGTATTCTGCTTATCCCGCTGTTCTCTATTCTTTTGTTGTCTTTATTAACAGACGTCATTTAAACCTTTCCGGAGATAAAAAACTCAGCTACTCTGTCAAAAAAATCTGGTGCTTCCTCATAGAGGCCATGTCCAAGTCCTTCATACATATGAAGCTTTGCCCCGGGAATCTTCTCCGCAAGTTCCTCTGACTGTCTGCCACCCACTATGCGGTCATCACTTCCGCCTATAACAAGAGTGGGACAGGTGATCTTGCTTAGTTCATCATATGCGTCATGTGTCAGACAACTGTCTGCCTGCGTGAGAAATCTGTCGAAGCTCTTGGGTCTTCCGTAGTTGCCGAGAAGCATATACTGCTTTTTGGAAGACTCCAGTCTGGCAGGAGAATACGCTCTCTCAGCGGTGTCCATCATTATCTCTTTGTATCCGCCTCTCTTGGCCATCTCCATCCATCCGGGAATGACATCCTTAGCTACCTCTCCGGCTCTTGCATGTGTCACCGTAAGAACAAGCTTTGATACTTTCTCAGGATGATCGATCGCCATCCACTGAGAGATCATTCCTCCCTGAGAGATACCGATGAGATTTACTTCCTTTAATCCAAGCGCTTCAAATGCTTCGTTAAGATCCGAAGCCATATCACGCGTAGTCATCTTTTCCGGAAGATCTCTCTTTCTGCTGAACACATATACGGTAAACTGCTTTGCAAATTTGCGATAGAGTATTGCAAAAGGGATCGCAAATCCTTTGACAGTTTTAAGTCCGTCGCCTACTCCCGGGATCATAACTGCGATACGCTCGCCTTTTCCGAAGCGCACATAATCCATCTTTCCGCACCCTAGATCAAGGCATCCGTTCTTTGCATTTAGAAACATTTATCTTCTCCTTTTACTGTTCCTTACGGCACAGACCATGATAATGAGCAGTACGAGTACCAGCACGCAGATAACCGGAACCATGACCGCAGAGAGTATATCGGACTGTGTTTTCTCGGGCCCGGTGACTTCCGGTTGTGCTTCAGATTCCTCAGTCTGCGTCTCCTGCTCAGATATCACCGGTTCCGGCTCCGGTTCAGGTTCAGGTTCAACATAGACATCTATACTCTTGAAATCCGATCTGTATGAATATCCGCAACCCTTACATATATTGGTCGTGTATCCGTATACTCCCTCTGCGGGATCACTTACAGTCGTCTCGTATTCCGGCGATTCACACATGCAGGGATACAGATCTTTATCATATTCAAAAATCTCTCTTCTCTCAAATCCCGTGATATCATTTCTGTCCTTGGTAAGAGACCAGTTCATGATCTCGCCGATATCACCAACGCAGTATGCACGTCTGTTGCGATTGTCCTCAAAGAAATTGATAAATCCCATAACGGAATTATCATCGATATTACTCATATGTTCGACACCGTGGGGAAGTATGAACATTCCTCCTATACCGCCGTCGTGGACATATCCGTGATCGGAGTCATATCCTTTGATATTGACAGTGTTGTTGGTAACGCTCGGGTATCCGTTTGCATAGACACCTCCCATGAACTGCTCATCCTTCCATTCGATATCGGTATCGATACAGATAAGCGTAACGTCAACATTGCATGAGTCTATCTCGCCGTTTCCGTATCCTAAGATACCTCCCACTCCGAAGGACTTTCCGTTAGAAACGATCTTTGCGGTTCCCTCTATGATGCAGTTCTCTATACGGCTGTCAGCCATATATCCCGCTACGGTTCCGATATAGACATTATCGTCGAGACTGACATCCACATTTACGCCGAGCAGGAGAAGATCCTTTACGGTAGCGTTTTCCAGTGCGCAGAAAAGTCCGGCAAAGTATGTATCATAATCCTTCCAGTTACCGTCGATGGTATTTCTGACTGTGCTCCCCACCTCTTTGACTGTGAGATTCATCAGTGCATGACCGTTGCCGTCGAATGTACCGGTAAACAGATCTATCGGAGTCCAGGTCTCTCCGCTGCAGTCTATATCATATATGAGCTTGTAGTTACCCGCCGGATCGTCCTTTATCTTTAACAGATCTTCGTAAGTCGCGATCTCAGTCACTTCACCGGATGCGCTCTTGGGAATTGCCGATCCCGAAAAAGTAAAAAACGCCAGCATCATGACAAAGATCGAAAGTATCTTTTTCATTTTAATGTCTTTTCCTTCCTTATATACCGTGAACGCCGGAGCACTTCTCGATTGTATCTATGGTTCCGTCTTCATTATAAGTAAATTCTGCCACGCAGACGCTTCGATGGAAGAGACTTCCTTCGGGACGCTACTCTGTATGATACAAGAGATATGGATGCCCATACTAAATAT
>ODAI014261733.1_pt1 | contig 25429 bp, 20 predicted proteins | sample 1539321 | NCBI WGS metagenome assembly ODAI01 (sample SAMN02144231, study PRJEB22623) | gut metagenome | biome: sheep rumen | host: Ovis aries | place: New Zealand
CGCAAAAGTAGACGCGGCTTTCGTTACGACACTATTAAGCTCGCGCTTGCTAGAGGGTTTTAGGGGCTATGCCCCTAGGAGAGGGGGTAGGCGCAAATGCGAGCGCGGACGGATTTTTGAGCGGGAGCATTGGAGCCGAGGGGGAGGCTTCCCCCTTAAAATACCTATTTTTTCACTAGGAATACTTGCACTAATTTTTTTTTCGCGCTATAATTGCGCTCAAGATGAAAATTTCCACCAGAGGGCGATACGCCTTAAGATTTATGATTTACTTAGCCCAGCGTTCCAACGGAAACTTTATCGCGCTGAAGGACGTTTCGGAAAACGAGGGAATCTCCATAAAATACTTGGAGCAAATCACGGGCTTTTTGTCAAAGAGCGGCTTGCTTTTGAGCGTTCGTGGACCGGCCGGAGGTTACAAGCTGAGCAAGGCGCCCGAACAATACACTGCCGGAGAAATATTGCGCGTGACCGAAGGCGACCTTAGCCCCGTGGCTGCCGACGAGACCGAGTCTGCCGGCGAGGGGAACGGAAGGGCCAACACGCAAAAGTTTTGGGAAGGCCTTCAAAAGGCGATTGACGACTACTTGGACAGCGTGACCTTGCAGGACTTGGTTGAGCAAAGCGCGTGCCAAGACAGTTATATGTACATGATATAAGGTTGGGCAAGGCGCTCTTCTCTTAAAGCCTTGACTCAACCTTTTTGCGGCGCGAGCAAAATTGTCGCGCCGCAATAATTACTCGTTTTAGGAAAAAAATAAGTATGGAATTTAAAGCTTTGGATTTGCCGACGGCGGGCTCGACCGTTTTGGTCGGAATGTCTGGAGGCGTGGACTCAACGTTGACCGCTCTTCTCTTAAAGCAAAGGGGTTGCCGCGTCATCGGCGTGACTATGTCGCTTTGGGACGGCCACATTCCGGCCAAGGGGGAGTCAAAGTCCAAGCACGCGCGCGAGTCCTGCTACGGCCCCGGCGAGGAAGAGAACGTCGAGGAATGCCAAAAATTCTGCGCCGAGCAAGGAATCGAATACCATGTTGTCGACGTTCACGAAGAATACAACAAAAAAGTTTTGGAATACTTTAAAAGCGAGTACCGCGCTGGCCGCACGCCAAACCCTTGCATAATGTGCAACAGGAACATTAAGTTTGGCGCGATGCTGGAACAAATCGACAAGCTTGGAATAAAATACGATTATTTTTGCACGGGCCACTACGCCAAAATCGTCCGGCCTTGCAGCGGCCTTTTTGGAACGGACGCGCGCCCGGCGATGATTTCAACGGCAGCCGACTTAAGCAAAGACCAAACTTATTTTTTGTACCGCGTTCCTTCGACGACTTTGGAAAAAGTCCGCTTTCCTTTGGCGGCCGTAAAAAAGTCCGAGGTCTTTGAGCTTGCGCGCGCGGCGGGCCTTGAAGCCGCAAACCGCGAGGAAAGCCAGGACTTTATCGGGCAGGAATACTTTGACGACTTGTTTTCGGACAGGCCCGGAATTCCAGGCGACATAATCGATTTGGACGGCCATGTTTTGGGAAGGCACAAGGGCGTCGAGCATTACACGGTGGGCCAGCGGCGCGGCCTTGGAGTCGCGGTAAGCTATCCTGTCTATGTTCATTCGATTGACGCGAAGAACAATTTGGTCGTTTTGGCAAAGGAGGAGGACTTGTATTCCGACTCTTTGGTCGCAGACGACTTTGTTTGGCCGGGCGGAGTTGAGCCGGACGCGCCTTTTGAGGCCTTGGTCAAAATCAGGCTTGCGTCCAAGCCGGTTGCCTGTACGGTGGAACGCTATGTTGCGGCGGAGAACGGTTCGCAAGACAAAAATTCTTCGCAAGCCCAAGAAGCGGCGGCCTTTGTGGGCCAGCCCTGGCTGATAAAGTTTAAGGAACCCCAGCGCGCCGTCGCCCCCGGCCAGTCTGCCGTCGTATATATAGACAATATTATCCGCGGTGGAGGCCTAATATCGATGGCAAATAGGCTGCGCGTTTCTAATTAGCGACGGCATTACGGCAAGGAAATTATCCACAGGTCCGCTCGCGCGGACTGTCGTTCTGCCGTCTTGTATCGCGACAACGTAATAGTCGGCGGCGGTGTAATTAGTAAAAAAAAGTGACAAAAAGCGGCTCCTTAGTTGTCTAATATATGACAGCGAAAAATAAGGAGCGTATGAAATGAAAAAAATCACTGTTTTATTTGCCGGAATCTTTTTATGCTTGGCCGCCTTGGGCGCGGAAAACATAAAGTTCAAGGTTGGCGGAAGCGCAAGGCGCTACAACCAAATCAGAGTCATTAACAATACAAAGGCGTCGGACTTTGACTGCGAGGCCTTTGTTCTGGAAAACCGCGACGGAAAGTTTGTGGCCCAAGAGTCTATGGGCAGCGTTCGCTTGCGCAATCCAGGCGAAGACGACACGATTACCACTATCAAGTTGATAAAGCGCGGAACGAATCTTGGCCTTGCGGTGCCCGAAAAAGCAGGCGAATTTTCTTACGTCGTCGAATACAAGAACTATCCTTTGTTTGACGTGATTGAAATTAATTTGCTTAGTTCCGACAGCCCGCTTGGAAAAGAATTCTAGACTTTTTCCATAATTCGCGCTATAATGTGAGAATTATGGAAGAAAATCTAGACCCTAGCATCGCGGCGCTTTTGGCAAGCGTGACTCCTTCTGATCCCGACGCGGGCGCTTCTGGCGAAGGCGGAGACTCCCCTGACGTTTTTGGGGGAATGGGAGCCAAAGAAAGCAACTTTGAGCAAATGTTTATGGAACAGTCGGCCCCTCAAAAAAAGAGCGGCCCCGTTCCCGAAGTTGATTTGTCCATAAAAGAATTTAAGCCGATAGAAAAAGTTTTTGAAGAAGAAAGCCAGCATTACTTTGACGACCCAACTTATTACAAGACGGCCATTGCCGGCGAAGGCCAGGCTTCAAACCGCTTGCACATGGTTCTTTCAAAATACCTTTCTTGCAAAGACGTAAAGGACAAGATGGTTTACCGCCAGCAAGTCACGATGGCTTACTGGGAATTGGTCCACACGATGGCGCCAAAAACCGCCGGCAAAAATTTCCCGCTCCCCAAGCGAATGATGCTGCGCTTTTCGGTTTTGCTTCCGTCATTGTTCCGCCCCGAGCACAGGGAATTTTTTGAAAAGTCGATACTGGAAAACAACACAAACGAGCCAGTCTTTTATATGGACGAATGGTTCAAATACATTTCGCAGGGAAAAATCAAGCCCTCCACGACAGACGAAGTCCGCCAGCCCAGAAAGACCGGCGACGACGGCGGCCAGGCGGAACAGTTGCGCTTGCAGCAATTGCAAAGCAAGAACTCGGGCAAGCTTCAGCAAACAGAAAACTCCCTTAGCATGGCGGAGAACCAGCGCGGAATGTTGGAGGCCGAGCTTAAGAGCAAGGTTGACCAAATTTGCGAGCACGAAAGTTTGATTGGAATGGAGCCGCACAAGCAGCCCTACAACGACTTGCAAAAAAAATTGTTCGGCGAAGTCACTTCCACGCTGCGATTGCTGAGCAAGAACGACCGCGACCTTTCGATCGCTTTGCGCGAATACCAAGACGCCAAGGCCGCCTACGATTCAGTCGAAGAAAAGCTTGAGGCCGGCCCCGAAGTGACCAGCGCGTCCAGCGCCGACATCGACCAGGAATTTGAGACCGTGCGCCAAATGGCCAAGATGACTTGCGGCCGCCAGGGAAACCAGTTCCCGATTTTCACGCGAGACTTTTTCCACTGCATGCCGCAAGGCACGGGCTTCCGCGAGAATGTGATAAAAGTTTTGGCTTGGATAGAGTCTTTGGATCCCGGCGCTTTCTGCCGCATCCACAAGAACGTTCCAAACCGCATCGTTCCATTTGTAATTCTTCTTCCGACATACGGCGACAGGGGCTTTTGTTGGGAGCCATTTGACCGCTACAACCGCGTGACAAGCCGCGGCCGCATCGTAGTTCCGATGTATCCGCGCGACCTTAAGGTTGCCGTTCTTACCGCCGTGGCCGACTTGCGCTGGCAGGTTGCCAAGGAAAAGGCCTCCTACTATTGGATGGAGGAAGGCTTGACCGGCCAGTACTACGAGTGGATTGACAAGCAAAAGCTAAAGGGCGACCTTAAGCAGTACTTTATCCAAGACTACATTTTGTGGATGACAAAGGAAAGCGAAGGCGTTCAGCGCTTGGACAAGGAAGTGCGCGGAATCTTTTGGCGCAACATGCCCTTCCCGCAGGAACTCAAGGAAGACCTTCGCAAGCGCAGCCTAGTCTACGACGAGCTTTGCAAGAAAGACATGAATCGCGCGATGAGCGACGGATATTAATACCAATAATTAAATAAAAACAAAAACGCTCCCAGGCGCGGCTGCGTCTGGCGGCACCGCTTGATAACTGCGCTACACGCGCGTTGCGCCTTGAAACTATTTACGTCTGCCGCTATCGCGGCATGCGCAACGCGAGTGTTGCCGCCAGCCGCCCCGCTTCTTCGCGCGTTTTTAATTGTTTTTTATTGCCGTTAGTGTTCGCCGCTCTGGCGCTTGTTCAAAAAATTTCGTCGCGATGCCGCCTGCCTAGGGCGGCGATTTTTTTTGCCAGCGCGCCTTCGTCAAAGCCGCCGTCCGGACAAAGGCCGCCTTCCTTGGCGCAAAAGTCGCGCAGGTCAATCAAAAATCTGTTCATCGAAAAATGCTGAAAGACAAAAAGCGAGTCCCAAACGGTGGCGGCTTCTTGGTCTGTTTGCGATTTTTGCGCCGCTTCCTTTAACTTGTCGCGGTAGGGGGCAAAGATTCCCTTGTCCTTTAGTTCCGCGTAGCCGACAAGCCAGATTTGCGCTCCGACGCCGGCTGCAAGTTCCGCGGTTTTTTGGGCGAGCCAAAGCTGGCTTTGCAAAATCAAGTCTCGCGCGGCGGCGCTTTGGGCGGCGATGAATTTTAGGTGCTTGGTCTTTGCGGAATGAACTGGCGTTTTGTTCAAGATTATCGCGTTTTTCCTAAAGTCCACGCCGAGCGAAGGGTGGCGGGCAAAAAATCCTTGCGCGATTTTTCCGGCCTGGCCCACCAAGTACTTTTGGTTTTTGGCGCGTTGCTCGTCTTTTCCGGGGTTGTCGCCGATGACGATTATTTTTATGTCGTCGTCCTGCGTTATCTCGTCAAGCGCCGTGTTGTAAACGACGGGCGTTTCTATCGGGTAGTCGGGCGTGTCGTCTTTTGCGGCCGCCTTTTGCAGGGGAATTAGTTGCGGGGCCAGCGCGCTCCACTCATCGCATTTTTTTTTGTATTCGTCGCGGAACGTTTTTAGCGCCGCGAATTGATTTTTGTCCATCGATTCAATTATATTGAAAAAAATCGCGCGGTCAAGCGCGGCCCTTGAGGAAATGCATTAATAAAAATAAAAAAAACGCGGCTCCCAGTTGCGAACGTCATTGCGAAACCGCTAGATTATCTCGTTTCCGTTGGAAACGAGGCCTCTTAATGTATTGCAGTCGCGCTTTTAGCGCTCCGCACGGCTCGTCGCTATTTATAAAACAAGGCACAGACAGAGAGTTTCCGCAATGCCGTTCGCGCCTTCGCGCCGCTTTTATTTTTTTTTATTGCGTTTGCCCAGGGCAAATAAGTGGAAAGGAATTAAAACGCGCAGGGAAAATGCGGACGGCCGGTCGCTTTGCGCGTTAATCTTGCTGTTACACCCCAAAAGACGCAACCGCGAGAAAGGCCGTTCGATTTTCCCGAGAGCGTTTTGGATTGTTGGCTTTGAATCGATAAAATACAAGGTCGATTCCGTTGAAAAATCCGCAAAGGTTGTAAACATTTTTCCATTAAAAGTGAACACCTACTGTTGTCCCTGGCTTAACAACCACTTGGGAATTTACGGTTCTGTCGGACTTCACACAGGAATTCTTTTTGACCAGAAGGAAAAGAGCGGCGGAACGGAAAATAAAAACGACGACGCTTTTTTGAACTTGGGCTTTGAGTTTATGCTTGGCCCCGCCTTTGGCGTTGACCTTGGCGACAGCGGCATCCGCTTTCAAGTCGGAGCGCCCTTGCACTTAATGGGCGGCATTTACTATTGGGAGAACACAAAGGGCACTCTAAAAACCACGATTACATACGGTTTTATCGGCATGGCCTTGACGCCCCAGTTCCGCTTTATGGCCAACCGCCGCTGCTCCCTTGTAGTCGGCGCCGACTTTGTCTTTGACTTTGCGCTTAACTACACTGCCACGAACGAAGCTGAAAAAGTCAAAACAACAAGCGCCGAACATTCCAAAGACGGCTTGCGCTTTGCCTGCACTCCCTACATCGGCTTGGGAATCAACTTTGGCAACTAGTTTTTTTCTCGCTTGACAAGAACTGAAATGCGCAGATATAATAAAAATATCTTTTTTAGGAGGAAGTTATGAATCTTAAGAAAATTTTTGCGGCCGCTGTTTTGTGCGGAACATTGTCGGCGGGCGCTTTTGCCGCTGACAATTACACATTGGGAATCGACATTGCCGGCGGTATCGTTGGATACGGATCGACAAAGTTCAAGTTTTCTTCGTCGGGAGTGGAAAGCACTTATAACGAGCTTCCCTTCCTTCCGTTGAAGGTCAACACTTACGATTGCTTTTTGTTGAACAACCACTTGGGAATCTACGGCTCGATCGGCCTTCTTCCTCAGGCGATGTTTAACGTAAAAAATGACGGCAAAAGCAATAACGACGATCCTTGGGTTGGAGTCGCGTTTGAGTTTATGGTCGGCCCCGCTTTTGGCGTGGACTTGGGCGACAGCGGAATCCGCTTTCAGTGCGGCGTTCCCTTCCATGCGGAATTTGGCGGTTATTTTTATGAGGAAACGAAATTGGGTAATAAGACAAAAATGACTCGATCATACAGCGCCTTTGGCTTGGGCTTGACCCCCCAGTTCCGCTTTATGGCCAACCGCCGCTGCTCTTTTGTTTTGGGAGCCGACTTTGTCTTTGACTTTGCCATGAGTTTTAAGCAGAAAATTGAAACTGATGCTGGTACGACAACTTCTGATGCCGAACCCAAGAACGCTTTCCGCTTTAAGACCGTTCCCTACCTTGGATTGGGAATCAACTTTGGCAAGTAAGGCTTGACCTGACATTTCAATTTCAATAAAATAACCCCTACCTTTTCAAAACAGGTGGGGTTATTTTTTTTATGGAATTCACACAAGAAACAATCGACGCTCTTAGCGTAAACGAAGTTGAAATCATGAAGCGCGTGGCCGAGGAGTTGAACATAAAGGTTCAGCAAGTCAGCGCCGTAATTTCTTTGGTGGCCGAAGGCTGCACCATTCCCTTTATCGCGCGCTACCGCAAGGAGCGCCACGGCTCGCTTGACGAGCTTCAAGTTCGCGAAAGCGACCATCTTTACACCAGCTACAAAAATTTGGAAGAGCGCCGCTTGGAAATCGTAAAGGGAATTTTCGCGCAAAACAAATTGACCGAAAGCCTTTACAACGCCGCGATGGGCGCAAAGACTTTGAGCGAGCTTGAAGACCTTTGGGCTCCGTTCAAAAAGAAAAAGAAGACGCGCGGCATGGTCGCGATTGAAAAAGGCTTGGACGCTCTTGCCGACGCTATGCTGGAATTGGACGGCGCGGCGCTTGAAGAGAAAGCCAAAGAATTTGTAAAGACCGACGCGGAAGACCCCGCGCTCAACGTTCCGACAGTCCAGGACGCTTTGGACGGAGCCAAGGACATCATCGCAGAGCGCGTTTCGCAGGACACAGACAACCGCGCCGCCGTTCACGACTTATACATCCAGGGCGGAACGATTGTCACAAAGGGAATCGTCGCCGAAGGCCAAAAGGCGGAGGACGTTGAAAAAACTTCCACCTATAAAATGTACTGGGATTACTCCGAGCCCTTGTCGGAACTCAAGCCCCACCGCATTCTTGCGATCAACCGCGGCGAGCGCGAAGGAGCGCTTGACGTTACGATTGACGTTCCCGTTGACGACGCGGTGGCCATGCTTCAAAAACGCGCCAAGATTCACAACGACTACCACAAGGCCGCGATCGAAGACGGCTTGGTCCGCCTTCTAAGCCCCGCAGTCGTTCGCGAAATCCGAAGCGACGAAGCCGACGAGGCCGACGTTCACGGCATCAGCGTCTTTAGCGAAAACCTAAAGAACCTTTTGATGCAGCAGCCTATCAAGGGAAGCCGCGTTTTGGGAATCGACCCCGGCATCCGCACAGGAACAAAGTGCGCGGCGCTTGACGAAACCGGAAAATACTTGGGCTACTTTAAGATTTTCCAAGTCCAGAGCCCCGAAGACTCTTACAAGCAAATTTGCGACGCGATTGACAAGTACGACATTCAGGTTGTCGCCGTGGGAAACGGAACCGGAAGCCAGGAAGTGCAGGCGATTGTAAGCAAAGTCATAAGCGAAAACTATAAGGACGTTCAGTACACGGTCGTCGACGAAAGCGGCGCGTCGGTATACTCCGCCAGCGACATCGCGCGCGAAGAGTTCCCCGACCTTGACCTTACGATTCGCGGCGCCATCAGCATGGGAAGGCGCTTGCAGGACCCGCTGGCCGAGCTTGTTAAGATTGACCCAAAGGCGATCGGTGTAGGCCTTTACCAGCACGACGTAAACCAAAAAAAGCTTGGCGACGCGCTTGACGAAGTCGTCGGCTCGGTGGTCAACCAAGTAGGCGTAAACTTGAACACGGCCAGCTACTCTTTGCTAAAATACGTTTCTGGCATTACAAGCGGAACGGCAAAAAAAATCGTTGCCTATCGCGACGCCAACGGAAAAATTACAAGCCGCGAGGACCTAAAGAAAGTTCCGGGCCTTGGACCAAAAGCCTTTGAGCAGTGCGCGGGATTCCTAAAAATCGCCGAAAGCTCCGACCCGCTCGACAACACTTGGGTTCACCCCGAAAACTATCCGCTCGCGCGCGAACTTTTGCCGCTTGTCCAGAACAAAGAAAAAATATCCGCCGACTTGAAGAAAAAGTTGGAAGAAAAATATTCTGTCGGCGAGACTACGCTCAACGACATCGTTGACGAGCTCCAAAAACCCAACCGCGACCCGCGCGCCGATTACCCGGCTCCGATTATGCAAAAGGGCGTCGTCGCTTTTGAAGACCTCAAGCCCGGCATGAAGGTGACAGGAAAAATCCGCAACGTCGTTGACTTTGGCGCCTTTGTTGACATCGGCCTCCACGAGACCGGCTTGATTCACGTAAGCGAGCTTAGCGACAACTTTGTAAAAGACCCGATGGAAGTGGTAAAGGTAGGCGACGTTCACGAGTTTACGATTTTAAACTTGGATATGGACAGGCGCCGCATCAGCCTTTCGCTTAAGAGCGATGCCGCAAGCCGCGCTGGAACCGACGAAAAATCAAAGGTTCGCGGAACGGCTTCTGGCGCTGGCGGAAAGCGCGTCGTGGTCGTAAAGAAGGGCGGCGCCGGAGCTTCCGGGGCGGGCGCTCGCAACGGCGGCGACTTTAAGCGCGACAACGGACAGCGCCGCGAAAAGCGCGAGTATCAGGGCAGCGACGACGGCATGATGTACAGCCCTTTTGCTGCACTGTTGAAAAAATAATTGTTTTGAAAAAGGCGGGCTTTGCGGCCCGCTTTTTGTTTATCTCCAAAAACTCTATAAAAACCTTGCCTTTTGCAAATTCGTATGATATAATAAGGGATTGTATGAACAAATGCGCGCAGGCGCTGTTTTTTTGCGCCGCAACGGTTTTTAGCCTTCTCTTTTTTTCGTGCGGAGACTTTTCGGGGCTGTCAATTCCCGAAAGCGTTTCCATAAAGTCTGGAGCCCAATATTCAGGCGCCTTGGGCCAAAAATATTTTGACCTTACTGAAAAGCTTGGAACGCAAATGCTTGACGAAGTAAGCCAAAAAGCCAAGGCCGACGTTTACAAATACGTTCCCGACCCAAGCGACGCTTCGCTAAAATACTTGCTTCACAAAAAGCTTTACGACGTTCCGCTCAATGTGGGCGAGTACGTTGACTCAATGAACTTTGACAGCTCGCTCAACGCCGACATGGACTTTGAGGCGACGATTACGCTTCCGACTGTTTCAATGTCGCAGTCGCTTCCGATACTGGGCGACCCTGGTTCTGCTCCAATCACATTGCCGAATCTCTTGGCCAACGTGACCCTTGACCCGGCGATAAAGTCTGCCAAAATAAAAAAAGGCTCGGTAATCGTCCGCGCGACAGGAAGCGGAGCGTCCTTTAACATTAGCTCCTTTAGCTTGACCGGCGTGGCGAAAGACGCGGCGGGAACGCAAGCCTACGCCGCAAGCGATTTTGCCGCGGGCGGCGGAACGGGAACTTATCTAATCGACAAAAAGTTGGATTTGGCCAACGCATACATAACGATTCCGGCAAGCCAGGTTGCCGTTGGCGGAACGCTTGCAAAAGACGACCCAAGCGAGACAATCTCCGGAACAGGAACTTTGACTTTTTCGATCGTGGTGGAAGAGCTTTCGGAGGTCGTGATTGACATGACCCAATACGGCGGCTTTGATATGAACTCGACAAGCGCCAACAAGACAAAAGTTTCCGCCGACATGGTAAAGTATGTAAAGACGATGGACTTTGGCCGGCAGCCGGCGACTCCCGACGGCTACTACTACAAGAGCGACGCGGACGGAAACATCACGGCCGCAAAAGGCAAGGGAAAGGGCGTGAAGTTCAACGTTGTAAACTCGTTCCCGGCAGGAAACGACATCGCGGTTGAGATTAAGTCCAGCACTTTTGGAATCGACTCGACCGACGGAATGTATGTCAACGGCGAGAGCGCTTCCGCTAGCGACGTCAAAATTCCGGCAAGAGGAAACCAGTCCAAAAACGCGATTTCGTTCGCGGAGTTTAGCCCGATAGATGTTGAGGGAACCTTGTCCGCCGGCGATTATATAAACTTTTCCGTAAAGCTTTCGAACAGCCAAACTTTTTCAAACCTTGTCATGGGAGCGACATACAAAATCGCGATAAGCGATTCCGAAGTCCTTATGGATTGGGACAAGGTTGTATTAAAGTTGGACAGCTTGGACCATGTTAGCGACGTGAGCGATATGTCAGACTTTTCAATTAACGAACTGCTAAAAGAAATCGACGGCGAAGTCTCAAAGCTTGTCAACAATTGCGACATTAAGAAAGATAACCTTAAGGCTTATTTTATGGTTCAAAGGCCGGCCGGCGCTTTGGCCAGTTTGGTAAGCGGCGTTAATTTTAACGGAAATATTTGGCTTACATACAAAGACTCGTCTTCCGCAAGCCAAAGGGCCGACGTTATAGGAACGCCATCCGCGGCGGCCTCGCTTGACTTTTGCGATTCCTTCAACTGGCCTTCGACAACGCAAACGCTGACCAAAAAATTCGCCGCGCAAGGAAGGGATTACAGCTTTGCCTACGACGATTTGGCGGACGTTCTGAACGAGCGCGGAACGGATTTAAAAGTCCATTACGACATTACGTTGGCCGGCGGCTCGGAATGCAACCTTTACAAGGCCAAGATGGATTCAATGACAAGCGCCGACACTTCGACAATCGCGGTTGAGATGGCTTTGGTCTTGCCCCTGCATTTTACGACTAAAGCTTCCACAACGATGGACGTTTACGAGCTTGCCAAAATGGACGTTAGCGACAAGGACGATTTGCTTGACCGCAGCGACGTTTCAAAAACGGAAGAATACGAAAAAATCGCAAAGTCAATTTCATACTTTAGAATAAACTACAACTTGATAAACTCCGCGCTTGGCAATGTGGCCGCGACAATAGAGATTGACGACAGCCATTCCGGCGAGGCTGGCGCGGCGCAGTATTCCGGCATCAAGAAAACCGTTCAAGTTACAGTCGGCAACGCTTCTGACGATGTGGTTGATTTTTCGCCGGAAGAAATCAAATCCGTTTTGACGCATTTCTTTAAGCCCAAGATGACGATGACGGTTGCCGGCGGACAGGAGCTTAAGGTTTGGCGCCACGCGGTGGAATCGCCAACGTCGCTTGGAATCAGTCCCGTCATTACGCTAAAGCTTGACGAGAACAGTCCGATTGACATCAAGGACATAATCAAAAAGTAGGAGGGCGGATATGAAAAAAATATTGTTCGTAGTTTTAACGCTTTGCCTTTCCTCTCTCTTTGCGGAACTGTATCCTGCCCGCCGCTACGTGGAGCTTGGCGTAAGTTCCGACGTGTTGGCCGCGCAAAACGCAATGCCGCTCGCCGACATCTTTAAGAAGAACCTTGTCCTCGACCTAAAAAGCATTTCGTCAAGCCTTCCAAAGTCTGGCTTTAGGGCTTATCTTTGGGAAGCGGACGACGTTCACTTGGACTTTAACTTTAAAAAATTTGGCTTTGGCTTTCACGCAAATACGGAATATTCGGCCAACCTTAACATTTCAAAAGAGTTGTTCGACATTTTGGGAAGCGGAATCAAGCCTGGAAAAGAATACACGGCCGAAGGAAACGTTTGGGCGGAATCCTTCGCTTCGTTCAGCGTTCCGGTAAGGTTTAACGTAGGCAAGTTCCGGGTAAAGGTCGCGCCGGCTTGCTTCGCTCCGATTTTCTACGTTCCTTCAACAACCGTAAAGGCCCGCGCCGTTAACGGAAACGACGGCTCGATTACAGTAAGCGCCACAGCCCCGATAGAATTTTACACAGTCGGAAAATACAGGGACATTGTAAAAAACGGAACGATTTCCACGGACTTCTATAAAAGCTTTGACGGAAAGGACATCGGCCAGGATCTGGCGCGGGCCATGGGCTTTGACATAAGCGCCTTGGTTGAATACCCCTTGTTTGACAGCTTGGATGTCGGCGGCTACGCCAACATTCCAATCGTTCCCGCCCGCCTAAAAGGAAAGGTGAGCGCCACCGCGACGCTTTCGGCGCAGTGCGATTCAATCATGCGCGTAATCACCGACGACAGCAAGTTTGAAAAGACTGCCGAAATCACCGACGCGGTTTATTCCGACGCCAACTATGCGGTGAACCGGCCGATGCGTTTTGGCGCCGAATGCGCTTGGCGGCCGGTGGGCAAATGGCTTACGATGCGCGGTTCGGCCGGCTTGGCTTTGCGAAACCCCTTTGGCGAAGACTTTAGCGTTAAGAGCGTCTATCCAGAATACAAGTTGGGCGTTGAAATTGTCGGAATCGGCATGTTCGGCCTAAACCTTTCAACTGAATACACAAAGAAAATCTTCGCGCACAGCGTGGGCGTAATGCTCAACTTTAGGGTCGTCGAAATTGACGTTATGGCCGCAGTTTGCAGCCCGACTTTTGTCCAGTCCTTTAAGGGCGAGGGCGTTTGCGCCTCCGCCGCCGTAAAGCTGGGCTGGTGAGTCGTGCCGAGCGCGAACAGCGGTACTGACGAGCGGTTCCACCGCGTCCTTGCGGACGCTTCCTGCAATCGTTGACTTTGAGCCTTCTTTTCAGTATAATTAATAAAATTTAGATTCGCTGAACGCCAAACGGCGCTCAAGGAAGAGCTATGAACAAAATTATCGAGAAGAGACAGCTTTCTGAAGTCGTTTACTACATGAAATTTGAGGCGCCGGACATTGCCAAAAACCGCAAGGCCGGCCAGTTCCTTATCGTTCAAGTTGACCAAGACTTGACCGAGCGCATTCCGCTTACAATCGCAGACGCCAACGCCGAGGAGGGCTGGGTAGCCATCGCCTTCCAGCCGGTTGGCGCGTCCACATACAAGCTTTCGCAGATGAATGAAGGCGACTACCTTGGAGGCGTTCTTGGCCCCTTGGGAACTCCCAGCGAAATCAAGAAGTACGACGGACCGGTCGTTTGCGTTGGCGGCGGCTTTGGAACCGCTCCCCTTTATCCAATCGTTCAGGCTTTGAAGGAAGCGGGCAACAAGGTCATTTTGATCGAAGGCGCGCGCACAAAGGATTTGTTGATTTTTGTCGACGAGATGAAGGCCGTTTGCGACGAAGTGATTATCACGACCGACGACGGAAGCGCGGGCGAAAAGGGCGTCACGACAATTCCGCTTGAGCGCCTTTGCCAGAGCGACGTTCCGCCCGCTTTGATGATAGCGATTGGACCTCCGATAATGATGAAGTTTGCCTGCTTGACGGCAAAAAAATACAACGTTCCGGCCGTCGTTTCGCTGAACACGATTATGATTGACGGAACCGGCATGTGCGGCGGCTGCCGCGTAAGCGTCGGCGGCGAGACAAAGTTTGTCTGCGTTGACGGCCCCGACTTTGACGGCCACCAGGTTGACTGGGACAACATGATGATGAGAATGAAGTCGTTCAAGCCGCAGGAAACGGAAGCGTTCCATAAGTGCAAAATCGGACTGACAAACTAACAGCGGCGATAGAAACGGTGGCAAGCCTAAAATCATAAGGCGCCGCATAAGCCGCAACATTCGCGCTCGCGGCCAAGCTCGCGCGAACAGCGGTAAATATTGGAGGATTTTTAAAATGGCAGAACATATTTCAAAAGAGGCTTTGGCGCAGGCCGGCCTTGACGAATGGAACAAAATAAAGGACAAGTTGGACTCGCTTGGGAACAAAGACCGCATGGCGATTCCCTTGCAGATAATGCCCACAGGCGAGCCCAAGGTCCGCGCCCGCCAGATGAGCGAAGTCGCGCTTGGCTACACAAAAGAGCAGGCGATGGTCGAAGCCAACCGCTGCCTTCAGTGCAAGAACCAGCCTTGCGTAAAGGGCTGCCCGGTAAACGTTCAGATTCCGCGCTTTGTCGCCAGCGTGGCCAAGGGAGACTTTAAGGCCGCCGTTGACGCCATCAAAGAAACAAACTTGCTTCCGGCGATTTGCGGCCGCGTTTGTCCGCAGGAAAAGCAGTGCCAGGGCGAATGCACGGTAGGAAAAGTTTACAAGTCAGCCGAAAAGGCCGTTAGCATCGGCCGCTTGGAACGCTTTGTGGCCGACTGGGAAAGAAACAACAATATGGTTTCTGTTCCGCAAGTCGCGGCCGAGACAGGAAAGAAAGTCGCGGTAATCGGTTCAGGCCCCGCGGGCCTTACAGTCGCCGCCGACTGCCGAAGGGCCGGCCACGACGTTACCGTTTTTGAAGCCTTCCACAAGGCCGGCGGCGTTATGGTTTACGGAATTCCTGAGTTCCGCCTTCCCAAAGACATCGTAGCCAAAGAAGTCGAAAACCTTAAGAAGATGGGCGTAAAATTTGAGATGAACTTTTTGGTCGGACGCACTTCTTCGATTCAACAGATATTGACCGAAAAAGGCTTTGACGCGGCCTTTGTGGGAACCGGAGCCGGACTTCCAAAGTTCTTCAACATTCCTGGAGAAAACTACATCGGAGTCTTTAGCGCAAACGAATATCTTACCCGCGCCAATCTTATGAAGGCCTACGAAAAAGGAAAGGCCGACACGCCTTACTACGAAGCCAAGACGGTCGTGGTTTGCGGCGGCGGAAACGTCGCTATGGACGCGGCCCGCATGGCCTTGAGATTGGGAGCCGAAAAAGTTTACGTGGTTTACCGCCGCACCCGCGCCGAGATGCCCGCCCGCGCCGAGGAAGTCGAGCACGCCGAGGAAGAAGGCGTCGAGTTCCGCTTCTTGGAAAACCCGGTTGAGATTTTGGGCAGCGCGGAAGACGGCCGCGTTACAGGCCTTAAGGCTTTGAGCTACGAGCTTGGCGAGCCCGACGAATCAGGCCGCCGCTCTCCGGTAGCCATCAAGGGAAGCGAGCACGACATTCCTTGCGACGCCGTTATCGTGGCGCTTGGAAACAATTCCAACCCGCTTATCGCAAAGACCACGCCGGAAATCAACGTTGACAAGCGCGGCCACATTTTGGTTGACGAAAAGCAGGCGACAAGCATGACAAAAGTTTGGGCCGGAGGCGACATCGTTTTGGGCGCCGCGACTGTAATCCTTGCCATGGGCGAAGGCCGCAAAGCCGCCGCCAGCATCAACGAATATTTGGCTAAGTAACTATGCTTTGGTACTTGGGCCGATACTTGCAGGACGCGTTTAACTTTGGTCCGGCGCGCCTCTTGCAGTCATACGCGGTTTTAATCAGCGTTTCGCTTTACTTGGGATTTTTTTGCGCGCTAAAGCTCTTGCCTAAATTCTACAACTTGCTGCCTCACGACCGCGGCCGCGAGTTCGCGCTTGCGTCGACCAGCGAGGCGGCCAAGGGAAAGCCTACCGGCGCCGGCGTTGTCTTCATAAGCTTTTTTGTTTTGGTTTGCCTTTTGTGCGTTCCGATGACAGGCCTGGAATTGGCCGCCGTCGCATTCACTTGGCTTACGATGCTTAGCGGCTTTTTGGACGACCGAAGCGTCACCTCGTGGGGCGAATATTTAAAGGGAGCGCTTGACTTGATTTTGAGCGCGGCCTTTACCGCCATCATGTATTATTTTCTTTCTAAGTTTTCGGAAGACGGCGCGGTGCGTTTTTGGTTTCCCTTTGTGACAAATCCTGTCGCGATTCCTCTTTGGCTTTACATGATTGTCGGAACGGTTTTGCTTTGGACTTCGATCAACACGACCAACTGCACCGACGGCGTTGACGGCCTTTCTTCAACGTTGATCCTTGTTGCGCTTATGGCGCTTGGAATTATTTTCTACGTAATTCTTGGCCACGTGAACATCGCAAGCTACTTGCTCGTTCCGCACTTAAAGACTGGAGCGGCGTGGGGCATCATGACTTTCGCGATGGCCGGAACGCTGATGGGCTACTTGTGGCACAACGCCTTCCCAAGCTCCGTTTTGATGGGAGACGCCGGAAGCCGCGCTCTGGGATTTTTTATCGGAGCCTGCGTGCTTGCGACTGGAAACCCCTTCATCCTTATCGCGACATCGCTTGTGATTTTGCTTAACGGCGGAACGGGACTCATCAAAGTCGCGCTTTTGCGCTTCTTTAAGATCAAGATTTTTTCAAACGTGCGTTTTCCTTTGCACGACCATGTGCGAAAAAATCTTGGCTGGTCTCCGACTCAAGTCTTGCTCAAGTTTTTGATTGTCCAGCTTTTGGTCACAATCTTTACGCTGGGCATCTTCTTTAAGATTAGATAGTGGCAATAAGATTGCTGGCAAGCCTAGGACTGCGGCGACAAAAACAACAGCGCGAGCGTTTTTGCGTCTCGCGTCATGTTGCTTATCACGCAGTATTCGTTGGGCATGTGGGCGGTCTCGTCAAGGCTGCTCCACACGACGCAGTCGTAGCCAAGGTTGCGGAGTTCGGCGGCGACAGTTCCTCCGCCAATTCCGATTGTCTTTGCCTCAAGGCCGTGCGCCTCTTTTATGGCGGAACTGAGCGCTTTTACAACCGGAGCGTTTTTGTCCGTGGCCTTTGACTGCGCGTTTTGCAAAAGCTCGATCGAAACCTTGACGCCCGAAACTTCTTCCTCTTTCGCGACAATCTTTTTTATCTCTTCCAAAATTTCTTCATTTTTATAGCGCGGAAGAACGCGGCAATCAAAGCAAAAAACGTCGCTTCCCGGAATTATGTTCACGCCCGCAACGTTCGCGTCGCGCTTAGTCGGCTCAAAGGTACAAGTGGCAGGCTCAAACAAATCGTCCCTTGCGTCAAACTTTTTATGCAAGCCCTCATAAAGCGCGACGCTCAAACGGTTGGCGGCAAGGCAAGCGTTGAGTCCTTCGTCGGGCCTGGAGCCGTGGCACTGCTTTCCGCGGACGGTGAACTCAAGCCACAAGACGTTTTTTTCGGCGACTTCGATTGTCTGGCCAAGCGGATCGCCGCCGTCTGGGATTACAAAAAAGTCGTTCTTGCTAAAAAGCTCCGGGTGGTTTTTTAAGAGCCAAATCATTCCGTACTTGCTTCCAACTTCTTCGTCGGCCGCGAACAAAAGTTTTATCGTCCGTTCCGGCTGAACCTTGTTGGCAACAAAGGCCCAGGCGGCGGCGAAGGCTGAGCACAAGCCCTGCTGGTTGTCTTCTACGCCGCGGCCAAAAAGCTTTCCGTCCTTTTGGACAACGGTCCACGGATCGGTTTTCCAGTCCGCCAGGTTCCCGACCGGAACCACGTCCATGTGCGCGATGACCCAAATCGCGCCGGAATCGTTCGCAAGCCCAAGACTGCCGGCGGCGACGGGCTTTTTCTTTCCCGGAATCGTCGCGATTAAATTGGGCCGCCTTCCGTGCAAGGCGCGGCTGTCCGGCGCGTCAAAACGCTCCAAGTTTGTTATTCCGTGGGCGCGCAAAAATTCTTCCAATGCCGCGCGCTTTTCCCATTCGCCGTCGCCGCCGTTTTCCGGGGCCAGCGCTTTATGCGATGTCAAAAGCTTTTGGAGCGCGACGCATTCGTCCGCGCTGTTTTCTATGAATTGAAGAAGGTCTGATTTGTTCATAGGGCTATACTAGCGCGAAAGGCGGATTTTTGCTATAGGAGGCTGGCGGCCTCTTAGAAAAACATCGCCATAAAATGCGGAAGAGAAATTTTATTTCCATTGATTCCAATGTTGCCGTCGATAAGTTTTATAGCCCGCTTGGATTTAAATCGTTCCATAAAGTTGTTGAGGGATGGCGTTGAGGTATTCCCCGATTTTACTTCCACAGGAATCACGCCGCCGTCTTTTTCTATTATGAATTCAATTTCCATTTGGGAATTTTCGGTTTTATAATAGTGAAGCGAATGACCGTTTTTTATGAGGATTTCTGAAATTAGATTTTCGTAAATTCCGCCTTTGGCATTGCCTAAAATTTTATTTGTCATTACCGCAATTTTTGTTTCAGCGCCGTATCTGGCCATCAAAAGTCCGGTGTCGTTGTAATAAATCTTAAATTCATTTTCTTTTTCGTTGGCTTTTAAGGGAAGGCGTGGTTCATAAACGTTTCGGCATATATTCACCATGTTTGAATCTTCAAGCCATGTGACGCTGTCGGAATATTTGCGAGAGGTTGATTTTTTTTCAACTTCGGAATATTTGAACTTTTTATTTTCTCTTGCAAGTTGTCGCGGAACGCTGTCATAGCACTTGCGGACTTTAACCTTTTCCACTCCAGTCGCGTGGTTTGCGATGTCATCATCATACGAAGAAAGTATTTTCTCTTGAATCTGCTGCACTCGGCCAAAATCTTTGTGTTCCGCAAAATCTGCGACCGCTTCCGGCATTCCTCCGACTATGATATATTCTCTTAAAATGTTTCTAAACTTTTCATTTATGCCGTCAGGAATTTTTTCTTCTTTGTCATAAAAAGATTTTATATATTCAATATCGCTGTCTTTGTATCCATAGGCCCAAAGAAATTCCTTAAAGTCCAGCGAATGCATGACAAGCTGACGTTCATATCCAACGGGGATAGATTCAACTTCGTCAACTTCGTTGTCAGCGTCCTGTCCGTAATGAAGCCCTAAAAGCGAGCCGGATGCGATTACATCATAGTTGTTGTCTTCCGCCAAAAATTTTAACGCGGTTCTAGCTTTTGCGCATTTTTGTATTTCATCTAAAAAGATGAGCGAATTTCCTTTTTCCAAACTTTCTTTTGGAAAGTGAATGGAAATCCGTTTGTAGATTTCTTCCGCAGAAAGTTCGCCTTCAAAAATATTCTTGAGGCTGGGAGTCTGCATAAAGTTTATTTCTATAAAGGTTTTATACTCTTTTTTGCCGAATGCGCGAACGATGTAAGTTTTTCCAATCTGTCGAGCGCCTTTTATTAAGAGGCATTCTTTATTTTTTGTCCGCTTCCACTTTAGAAGGTCGTCATACGCTTTTCTTCGCAGCATAACTATATTTTACATGCATTCGCGCTTTTTTTCAAGTAAAAATGCATATTTTTGGACTATTGAATTAGATAAAAATGCATATTTTTGGACCATTGAATGAAGTAAAAATGCATATTTTTGGACAATTCAGCGCCTTCACATCAAGTCGCAAACTTCTTTTATGGCGGAATTGACTCGGCTGGTTAGAGCGTCTTTTAAAGTTGTTGAATAAGTTTTTAGGAAAGATGATTTTATTGCGCTTGGGGAGCCTTTTTCGCTGAACAAGGCTGACGCGGGGACGTTGAGCGCGCTGGCTATTTTGTCGATTGTTTCGGCGGAAGGAAATCGTTCCCTTGCTTCCATGTCGCCTATGTAAGAGGCGCTCATTCCTATTGTTTCCGCAAGTTTTTCTTGCGTCAATCCGGCCTGCTTTCTATAGTATTTCATATTCTGAATGAAGGTGTGTCTAATGCCCATGCTTATATTTTGAAACTAAATTCCGTTTATTGTTATTCACTAAAACACAGAAAAATAGCAAGACTTGACTGAAAATGAGTATAAGAATATAATTTAATGAGTTCTAAGATGATTTTTTGCGGAATTTTCGCAAAAAATGTGTATAAGGAGTGGTTTGTGAAAAAAGTTTTTTCTTTATTGGTTTTGTGTTTGATCGTTGCGGGAAAAGTCTTTGCGGTGGAACCGCTTGACTGCCAAAAAGAAACGCCAAAAAAGACATCGGGCAATGTCGTTTTTTCTTTGCAAAACGCAGACAAAATAAAGTTTGTCTATCTTCTTGAGGGAGATTTAAAAAAGCAGTTGAACGCGGATTTTGCGACAAAGCCAAAAAAATACAATAAAGAGAATGGCATTTTGACGATTTCTTCCGCGAGCGAAAAAATAGTCGGCAAAAAAAAATTTGACAAGCCGGCAATCCAAGCGACAGTAGAAATCGAAGAAAATGGAATTTATACAATTTGCGCCGAGAGTCCCAAAGGAGATCTTTTTGTCAGGGTTGTGGATGTTGGCGACATTGACAGGACTCCTCCTTCTGCGATTGAAAATTTTGAGTATTGCCTTTTGAACGACGGCAGCGCCATTTTTTCTTGGGTCAATCCAAAAGACAGTGATTATACCGAAGCTGTGTTAAGAATTGATTCAAAAGAGTTTAGGGTAAAGAAGGACGCAACTTTGGTTGTGGTAAATGATGTAAGCACCGACTCAAAAATTGAAATTTATGCCGCTGATGATGTCGGCAATTTGTCAAAAGCCGCCGAATCCTCAAATCGGCTCGTTGTTGTTGAGACGGTGGAGTGCGGACATAAAGCTGATTATGAAAACTATAGCGAGCCTGAAAGCGTTTGCGTGGATGTTTTTGGTTATAACCTTGACAAATTGACGGTTGAGGATTTTGACGTGTCGTCAGAAACGCTAAAGTTCAAAAATGTCGAGCTTAAGCCGATAGACGCCAACAATTCCAAGCTGCAATTTGACATTCCGGACGAAGCGGGAAAATATGATTTTTTGGTAAAAGTCAATCCTGTCGCCAACAGCGGCGCAAAAAACAAAAAGATGACAATAACATCCGCGGGAACAAAACCAATGATTTGTGATTGCAGCATTTCAAATGACACGATTAGTTCTGTCGATGACAAAAATGGCGTCATTGCAATCAAGGGCTTTAACTTGGACAAATTGGATCAAAAAAGCCTTATGGTTTGTTGGCTTGAAGGAAAGGATGACATTGTCACCGGCAAAAAAGAATTGCTCGACAAGAATTCTTTGGAATTAAATTTTTCGTTTGGCGGAATTTCAAACTACCCCGCCTGGAACAAGGCGAACGCTCCTTGGCAAAAACAATCCGACAAGGCTTTTAGAGTTCTTGCGTTAAAGGAAAATGGAAATACAGTCAAAGAATTTGATGTGTATTCCAAAATAGAAGCTCCTCTCGCGCCGCTTGTCGCGGACGGAAAAAGGTTGCCTGATTGGATAGGACAGTGTAATTTTTACGGAAAGTCTTTGATAAAGCTTTTGAATAGCCCAGAACTAGGAGTGACCCATACATTAAAATTAGTTGGAAATGAATTGTTTGTTAATGCAAAAAGAGTTGTGGAAGGAGTTCCTATTGGCAGAATGGAATTGCGCATTGGTTTGGATAAAAGCGAGCAAAGTTCTGAGATTCATTATGTCAGTGTGAAGAACTTGCAAACTGGCGAAGAAGATTCTCGCGCCGCTAGAGATATTTATTCTTATGCCGAGGCGCTTGGCTTTTTGTCGCAGACTCTGCCAGTGTTTTATGATTGCAGCGGCAATAATTTTATGCCATTCTAAAATAAGGTGTTATGGAGAAGGGCATGAAAAAGATTTTTTTGATTCTTGTTGCATTGTTTGGATTGGCGGCCCTGTTCGCTGAGAGTGAAACGGGGCAAAAAAAATATATAGGGAAAGACGGCTCCGTCTCGGTAGCATTGACAACTCCATTTTCTGTTGTAGAGCCGGAGAATGAGGCGAAAGTCGCGGCTGTGGATGGAGCGGACATTGGCAAATACATAGGAAAAGACGGTGCTGCCTCTATAACGTTGTTGCCTCCATCTCCTGAAATGGAAGAAGACGCGGCGGGTGAGAAAGAAGGCTTGGATGAAATTCAAACATTAGCCCAAAAAGTCTTGGCGCTGGCTCAAAAAAAAGCGGGGACTAATTTTAAGGAATATATGGGGAAGTATGAATCTGAGAAGGTAAGGGCCATGCTTCCTACAATAGAGTTGAAAAATGGGTACGTCTTTACTTATATGCACGGAGATCCATGTTTGGATAAACACGATTTTCCCTGTTTTGGTTTTGCGGTTGGGCAGGGGGAACACTACCTTTATGACAAAAATATGATAAAAAATGTAAGATCGATTGGAAGGTCTTATGGTTGGAAAACAATAACGCATAAAGGAACTGCTACATGGTATCATGCGGAAGAAATAGAAAAAATCTTTCCGAATGAAGACGAAGTTAAAGAGTATCTTTCAGACTATGAAAAAGTCTCTGACGAATTTGCTGAAATTCTAAAATGCTTTAAATAGAGTTCTACCGCTCGTGTTGATGTTGGTAAGGCTTAATCGTTGTTTCGAGCGGTTTCACCGCGTCCTGCGGACGCTATAGCGCTAAAACGCGGACGGTGCAAGATTATTTTTTGTTGAACCAATGCATAAGAGAATGAGCGAACTTTAAGTTTGCAATCATAAGGACAAAGGCGGCGAAAATGCAAATTATGGTCACGGCGTTGAACGTAATGAGCTTAGCGCACTTGTAAATAATCGCGGCGCTTATGGGAAGGCAAAGCGCGCTTGTGGCGACGCAGGGAATGTATTTTCTTATGTAAAGCGCGTGGCCGATGTGAACCAAAAGATGTGCGGCGAGCGAAAGGAAAATTCCAAACCACAATCCGTAAAGAATGTCGTTCGGAAAATAATAGGCTAAAAGGCTCACCCCAAAAAACGGAATGAATTCTTCGTAGACTGCGAGGGCGAATCCTGCCGTGGAAAAGTCCCGGTAAGGGGCGAGCGTTTTTGGAAAGCGCTCAAACAAGTCGGGGTTCTTTTTAAAGAAGCGGCCAAAGCCGATTATCTCTTCCATGTCGTGAAAAATAAAAATGATTGGCAATAGCAGAATGTAGTCTTTCATTGTTCCTTAAAGCAAGTTTTTAAAAACCTTCGTGATTTTTGATTCGCCTTTATGATTCCATATGAACTGAACGTCGCTTCCGACCGCGAGCGCTTTTTCCAAGCCGTCGGCTTTTGCCGGAATCAAGAGCTCCCAGTAGCGGACATAAAAAACGCCGTCCTTGATTGACTCGACTACGCCCAAGTGTTGCTCAAAAATTTGCATGAAGCCTTCCTGGACTTTTACCTTGCGGTAGGCGGGAAATTCCTTGTTGATTTCTTGCAGGCGCTTTTGGTCTTCCAACTTTTTAAAGTCTGGGCTTTCGATGATTCGTCCTTTGATTTTTGAAAAGTCGTCGTTTAAGGGGAGGCACATTATAGCGTCAAAGGAATTTCCTTCCGCGTCGGTGACGCCAAAGTCCGAAGCGCGCTTAAAGCCAAAGCGCGGGTAGTAGTTGGGCTCTCCGATTACGACAATGCCTGCGACGCCCGCCTGCCTTGCGGCTTCTATCGACTGGCGCATAAGCTCGCCGCCAATGTCGTTTCCTTCAAGCGTTGGCTCCACCGCAAGCGGGCCAAATGTCACGACCTCATGCCGCGCGCTTCCGTCGTCAATCCAAGCGCGCGTGTAGTAAACCGCTCCGACAATTTTTCCGTCAAGCTCTGCCACTCGGCTAAGTTCCGGAAGATAGTCGTTGGACTCGCGAATGATTCTGACAAGGAAATGCTCGGTGCAGCCCGGCCAATACTTGTTCCAAAAGCTTCGCATTGTCATAAGCTCCGCGCTTTTATAGTCTGCGGGCGTCTCTTGTCGAATGATTAGGTTTTTTAGCATGATGCAGTTCCGTTCAATTTATTTTATTATAGCGCAAATGGCGTTTTTTTGCTAGAATGTGTTCATGCCCAAAAGCAAAACTGACCACGACATTTTCGCCCACCTCAATCCGGAACAGTTGGACGCGGTTCAAAGCACGGAAGGCCACATTCGCGTTTTGGCCGGAGCGGGTAGCGGAAAGACGCGCGCTTTGGTAAGCCGCTACGTTTACCTTGTGCGCGACTTGGGAATATCGCCCAAAAACATTTTGTGCGTAACCTTCACCAACCGCGCGGCAGAAGAAATGAAGGCCCGCGTCCGTTCAGAATTGGGCGACATGGATTTGGGCTACATTTGCACCTTTCACGCCTTTTGTACCTTGCTCCTCCACGAAGATATTAACAAAATAAATTTTCCAAAAGACTTTGTGATTTTGGACAAGGAAGACTGGCGCTCAATCTTGCTGCGCGTTTTTGCCGACATGGGCTTGACCTTAAAGGAAGCGACGATCCAGCAAAAAATCGACGAGGTGTTGGAAGCAAAGAAAACGCAGGCCGACAGTTACATCGACTATTTTTACAAGCTGAACAACGAGGAGCTTAAAGAAAAATTTCTGGCAAAGGGAATCGAGCGAAACCAAGAAATTTTCCTTAGGTTTTTGTACGAGCAAAAAAAATGCTTTGGCGTTGACTTTAACGACTTGATAAATTTCGCGGTCTACATTTTGGAAAAGTTCCCGGACGTCGCGCAAAAATGGCAGGACAGAATTCAATACATAATGGTTGATGAGTTCCAAGACGTGAGCGCAAAGCAATATTCCATAGCGCAAATCTTAAGCCGCAAGCACAAAAATCTTTTTATCGTCGGAGACTCAGACCAAACGATTTACTCTTGGCGGGGAAGCCACGTCAAGTTGATTTTGGACTTTGAAAAAGTTTACAAGGACGCGCGGACGATTTTGCTTTTAAAGAACTACCGTTCCACTCCGCAAATACTCGCGGCGGCCAACTCCTTGATCGCTCGCAACGCTGTCCGCTATCCCAAGGAACTTTCGCCCACAAAAAAGGCCGGTCCCAAGCCCCTCTACTACCACGCTCCCAGCGAGGAGGACGAGGCCAAGTGGATTTGCAAGAAGGTTAAGGAGCTTTGTGGAATTACAAAAAAATCGAAAGCAAAACAAAAAGCGGACGAGGCCGCCGCCGCGCCTCTTGGGCTTGCAAACGATAATGGCTTGAAAGACCAAAAATACGCCCCCAACCCGCGCGGGGCTTCTTCCGATTCCAACCCGCGCCACCTCGCGATTCTTTACCGCCC
>ODAI011468899.1_pt1 | contig 25417 bp, 27 predicted proteins | sample 1539321 | NCBI WGS metagenome assembly ODAI01 (sample SAMN02144231, study PRJEB22623) | gut metagenome | biome: sheep rumen | host: Ovis aries | place: New Zealand
CGCGAGTTCTTGATGCGGAAAAAGGCGAGCGAGGGTCATCGAACGGCCTGAGCACAAAACAAAACCGGAATTAAATTCCGGGCTAATTAACGAAGAGTTATTAAACGTGCGAAGCACACTAAACGTCCAACGGACAATAAACGTTGCGTAGCACCTAAAACCCGAAAAGTGCCCCGCGAATATGCGGAGCACTTTTGTTTAGAACGGTTCGGCGTAGGTGCATCCTTCCCGCCAGCGTGAACAGCCGTAACGCGTGTTACCCCGTATAACAGTGCCCTTGCGGCAGACAGGACAGAGCATTCCCGCCTTATTTGACTTGACTTCGTAAACGACTTGAGAGGTCATTATCTTCAGTTCCTCCAAGAACTGCGGAGCCGTATATTCACCACGCTCTATCTCACGAAGTTTCTTCTCCCACAAGCCTGTCAACTCGGCAGACTTGAGCAGCGGGGAGATGATGGTATGAATCAGTTCTATTCCTACTTCGGTTGCATGAATAGACTTGCCCTTCAGAACAATATACCTGCGCTGGTATAACTTCTCGATGATAGCTGCACGTGTAGAAGGTCTGCCTATTCCGTTCTCCTTGAGCGCATCGCGCAGTTCTTCGTTATCAACCGTCTTCCCCGCCGTCTCCATCGCACGGAGCAACGTTGCCTCGGTATAGTACTTAGGCGGCTGCGTAGTCTTCTCTTGCAGTTGGGGAGTATGTGGTCCCGTTTCGCCTTCGGTAAAAGAAGGCAACACCTGCGCCCCTTTTTGCTCGTCGTTACTATCCTCCTCCGACGCGTTATTATCCCCGAACACCACGCGCCAACCAGGCTTGACTATCTCCTTGCCGGTGACCTTGAAGTCAATATCGCCCGCTTTAGCGAGCACGGTGGTTGTAGCTATCTCACTGTCGGGATAAAAAGCCGCTATAAAACGCAACGCTACCAAGTTAAACACCTTGCGCTCCTCCTCGGTGATGTTATCCGGGCGCTGCCCCGTAGGAATAATAGCGTGGTGGTCCGTCACTTTCTTGTTGTCAAACACCTTCTTGGACTTGGGCAAGCCCGTCTTGGTTCCGTCGGCTTTGAGGACTAAGAGCGGCGCTACTTGCGGAAAATAATCCTTGATGCCCTGCAGCGTGGCAGGCACTTTGGGATAGATATCATCGCTCAGAAAAGTGGTATCCACGCGCGGATACGTAGTCACCCGTTTTTCGTAAAGAGACTGTATAATCTTCAGCGTTTTATCGGCAGAGAAGGCGAATTTCTTGTTGCACTCGACCTGGAGAGAGGTTAGGTCAAAGAGACGCGGAGCATACTCGGTTCCTTTCTTCTTGGTCACGGAACGGATAATGAACGGCTCGTTCTTGATAGCGTCCAGCAACTGCTGCCCCTGCTCCAGTGAGGTGATAGCATACTCGTCCTCTTCAGCGGGCAGTTGGGCTGAGAATAGTGTGTCCCGGTAAGACGTCTTCAGCTCCCAGTAGGTGCGCGGCACGAAGTTCTCTATCTCCGCCTGACGTTTGACCACCAAAGCAAGTGTAGGCGTCTGTACACGTCCGATAGACAGTATCTGCCTGTCCTTACCTGTTCCCTTGGCGTAACGGAGAGTATAAGCCCTGGTGGCGTTCATGCCAAGCAGCCAGTCGCCGATAGCACGCATCAGACCCGCCTCGTACAAACTCTGATAACAGGACTGGTCTTTGAGTTGCTTGAACCCCTCGGCGATAGCCTCTTCGGTAAGCGAACTGACCCAGAGACGTTTAACAGGGCACTTGCACCCCGCCTTCTGATAAACCCACCGCTGGATAAGTTCACCCTCCTGACCGGCATCACCGCAGTTGATGACCTCGTCCGCCTGAGTTATAAGAGACTTGATGATATTAAACTGTTTCTGAACACCTTTGTCGTCCGTCACCTTGATGCCGAAACGCGCAGGCACCATCGGCAAGGAAGACATGGTCCACGCCTTCCAGCGCTCGTCATACTCATTAGGGTCAAGCAAAGCACAGAGGTGGCCAAACGTCCAAGTGACCTGATAGCCATTCCCCTCGAAGTAGCCGTCATGACGGGTATTAGCCCCGAGCACCTTAGCGATATATTGGCCTACGGAAGGCTTCTCGGCAACGCAGACAATCATTGTATGCCATTGAATACAGCCACGATATTAGTCATTTGATGTTGCGCGGCGGTTTGGTTGATGAAGTCAACATCCTCCTCGGTTGTTTGCTCGGCATAAGCGACAAAAATGGTCTCGTCGCAGACACGGTTCGCAACGAACGCATCACTCAGATTGCGCGCCCGGGCGGTATCCACTACAATAAAATCGTACTGCTTGCGCAGGATAGCGAAGAGTTGCTCAAGACGCTCACTGAGCAACAACTCTCCGATACGGACGAGTTGCATGCCCGTAGGCAAAATATCCAGTGTTTTGGTACACGACAGCACAAGGCTCTCAATAGCAAAGGACGTATCTGCCAAATAATCGGTTACACCCTGATTATTGGGTTTACCGAAACACTCATGCACCGAGGGATGACGCAAATTGAGGTCCACCAAAAGCACACGCTTATTGAGCAAGGACAAGGACATAGCCAGATTAGATGCCACAAAAGACTTACCATCCCCCTGCCCGCATGAGGTGACCATAACAACCTTATCCTTGGCCGTCTCAAAATGCTGCAGCACGTTCATACGCAAGACCCGCAACTGCTCCGAAGCAGGCGTGAACACCCCGTCACTCACTACGATATGCTGATGCGAGCCGGAATAAGGTATCTGACCGATAAACGGTACTTGTACGCGCTTGGCAAACTGATAATGGTTATAAATCTTACCGCTTGTGATGAAGATGAACAAGAATACCCCCGCCGGAATACCTAAACCGAGGAAAAGCACGAGAAAGACTAATTTGGACCAACTGAGTGATATCGTCTCAGAGGTAATACGAGGTTTAGCGACAAAGGAAGCCGGCTCCTGAGTGTTCCGGGCAATGATTGCTTTATCCTCACGCCGTTGCAGCATGAGAAGCGTCAGTTGGTCAATCATTTCCTTATTCTGCGCTTTTGCTTTTTGATTCCCCAGCTCGGCAAGCCGCTCGTCAATAGCGACAAGAGCCTGCTCGGCATCCGCCTGACGATTAGCTAATGCTATACGATTATACACCTCTAACTCTTTATTCATCAACTCCATCATCTGGTAGCAATTCGTCGTATTCAATGTCACTTCGAGCACGGTTTTAGACCTGTGAGGATAATTGGTCTTTATGCTCGTATAGTAACTCGAAACCACATCGGAGGTCGGTAAGATGGTTACAAGGTAACTGCTGCCTACTTTGAGTTCCTTCCGCGCTCCAAGGGTAATACCTTCGGGTGACGTCCACGGCTCAGCAAGCGAGTTAACCTTATAGGATACGGATTTATACCGTTTCTTAATCTTAACAGTCACACCTTTTTCACCCACATGCACCTTTACCTTGAGCGGTTCGTACAAGTTAGAGATGAATTTATCCGGATAGGTGACCGTCAAGTCACTCCACGAACGTCCCTGCTCCACCCAACGGAGATGCTGTTTCTTCTTATAAACAGCATTGAGTTTGAGCTCCTTCACCGCCTGCTCAATCACATCGCGGGAGATAATATGCGATTTCTCGTCCCCGACCTCAATCACGTTATTCGCCGTCTGCAAGACACGAGTGCCCGGCACAAGAACAGACTCCTCGGGTGTTTGGAACTGTACTGCCATTTCTACAATATATTTCGTAGGCAACGTAGCACGATAACAGATACCCAAGCAGGCTACCAATACAATAGATATAAGAAACCAGTACCAATTGCGGACCAAATAACGCCACAAAGAATTCAAATCGAAAGAGTCGTTGTTATAATTTTCCATATTAACCTAATTTTGCGCAAAAGTAATACTTTTCTGCTAAATACACAAATTAAAGTTACTTTTTCGTTGTTTTTTCTTCAAATACTTGCACATGTGCAAAAAAAGCTGTACTTTTGCGCAAATAATCGCGCAATGACTACTCAAGAGTTACAATCCATCAAGCAGCGCTTTGGTATAATCGGAAATAATGCTGCGCTTAATCGTGATATAGAGATTGCTGTCCAAGTAGCAAAGACAGACCTGTCGGTGCTCATCACCGGCGAATCCGGTGTAGGTAAAGAACACTTCCCCCAGATTATTCACGCCTACTCAGCCCGTAAGCACGGTCCTTATTTTGCCATCAACTGCGGTGCCATCCCGGAAGGAACAATAGACTCCGAACTGTTCGGTCACGAGAAAGGAGCCTATACGGATGCCAAGAGCGACCGGCGGGGCTACTTCGAGATAGCGAACGGCGGCACACTCTTTTTGGACGAAGTAGGCGAACTGCCGATGTCCACACAAGTACGGCTGCTGCGTGTGTTAGAGTCCGGCGAGTTTATCCGCATGGGCTCCAGTCAGGTACAGAAGACCAACGTGCGCGTAGTGGCAGCGACGAATCTCAATATACCTCAGGCAATCACCGAAGGACGCTTCAGGGAAGACTTGTACTACCGCTTGAACACCGTAGAGATCAAGGTGCCCGCCCTACGAGAGCGCAAAGAAGATATAGCATTACTCTTCCGCAAGTTCTCAGTGGACTTCGCCGAACGCTATAAGATGCCCCCTGTAAGGCTGAGCGAAGAAGCCAATAAATTACTACAGTCGTATTATTGGAACGGCAACATCCGCCAACTCAAGAACGTAGCCGAACAGGTGAGTATTATGGAAACGAACCACGATATTTCGGCAGAAACACTGCGTAAGTATCTGCCTCAGAACGAGGGTCAACACGCTATACAATTAGCCCGTAAGCCGGAGAGTAATGACTCGTATATGAACGAACGCGAGTTACTGTACAAAGTGCTCTTCGACATGAAACGCGACATGAACGAGATGCGCCAACAGCTGAACGGTTTACTCACCCAACAGCCGATTGCAAACAGCCAATCTCCTATCACCAACCAGGAGGATTATCAGACCGTAGAAGAGATACACGAAGAGCCCACTAATATCGAGCAATTAGAAAAGGAATCCATCCGCCGCGCCTTGGAGCGCAGTGCCGGCAACCGTAAGGCAGCCGCAGAAGCTTTGGGCTTCTCCGAACGGACACTATACCGCAAAATTAAAGAATATGGACTTTAACCGCATCGCACAGCAAATAGGGTTATATGTTGTCGTACTGTTTGTCTGTACGTCCTGCGCCATCTCGTTCAAGTTCAACGGTGCGAGTATCGACTATACCACTACGCACTCTATCTCCGTGGCGGACTTCCCTAACAACGCCGCACTCGTATATCCTCCATTGAGTAACGACTTGAGTGAAGGCATTCGTGACCTCTACCAGCGCCAAACACGATTACAAGTGCTACGCAAAGGCGGCGACTTGGAATTGGAGGGGGAGATAACCGGCTATACACTGACACCGATGTCTATCTCCGCAGCCGACAGTTACTCCGCCGAAACAAAACTCACACTCACTATCCGAGTACGGTTCATCAACAATGTTGCGCCGGAAGAGTCTTTCGAAAAGACGTACTCCGCTTATCAGACATTCGATTCATCTCATATGCTGAACGATGTACAAGACCAGCTCTGCCGCACGATGATAACCGAAATTGCGGAGAATATATACAACGACACCGTTGCTAAATGGTGATTACTACGACGATAACCAATAAACAACTATACCATGCAAAAACGATTCTACCTTATGGCTCTTGTAGCCATCTTTAGTCTTACTACACAGGCCGGTATTACTACTTATACCTTTACCAGCAAGAACTGGGCTGCCAAAGTAGGCTCTGAACAGTGCGACGGCGTAACCGACGGCTGGAGCTGCGACCAAGAAGCTTCCGAATACATGAAGGGGTCCGGTCCCGATGCGCAAGGACGGATATACAGTATCGGTGTCAGCGTTAAGACCAACACTTCCGGCGCCGGCGCGACTTCTATCAAGTCCTTCACGAACGTAAGACAATTAACTCTCAATTTCTGTCAGAACTCCTCCAAAGGCAAAGGAGTATTCTATTACCAAATAGGCACTAATCAGGCAGACTCGCTCGTTATCACCACGCCCTCCACCAGCGGAAGCGGTGTCTATCTGCGCGACAGTGTACTCCGTTTAACCACACCGCAGACAGGTAAGATACGCTTTTGGGTAAAGTGCACTGAGAACGCTATCAACATCAACTCCATCACTATCCGCGCCGAAGAAGGCGGTTCCAACCCCTTTACGATGGATACCTATCAGTTGGTAACCAACATATCCCAACTCCAAGACTCCGACCAAATCATCATCGGAGTCCACAAAGACGGTGTGAATAAGATAATGGGCTATTTCGATGAGTATGTGTCGCAAAATAACATTCATGCCATCAACGGCCAATACAATGCGGACCGTACGACAGTAGCGGCTAATGACGAAGCTATATACACACTGCGCACTATCGATTTAGACGGCAAACCATGCTTCTATATTCAAGACGAACTTCGCTACGAGTGGGCATTTCTTGTTGCCAGCGGCGGTAAGACAAAGAACCGTCTTGCGCTGTGGACCGATATCGCAGATCCGAATACGTACGGCAACTACGGCTACTGGGACATCACTATTCAGCCTGATGGCGAGGCCGTTATCATGAGTATGGGAAACAGTGTCGGTAAGTATATCCAATACAACGAGACCAATACCCCTACCCTTTTCGGTTGCTATGCCACTCCGGAATCGCAGACGGCAGTTTCCATTTACCGCCTCACCAAAGCGACAGGCGACATCGCTGCTATCGCTGCACCTATGACTAATTTCGGTACCGTTATTTTGGACAACGGTGCAGCATCAGGGAGCAAAACGATATTGGTTAATGCAAATAAACTGACCGAGGATATTACGGTTGGACTCAAACACGGCGATATCTTCAGCCTCAGCACGAACACCCTTGACCGTGACGGCGACAACTTGACCATTTCGTTCAATGCCACTCAAGACGGCAAATATATTGACACCCTCCTTCTACAAAGCGGTGAAACCAAAAGCGAAGCCGTCGTCATGCTGACCGTAGCACGCCAAATGTCCATCTCCGAAGTTGTCGGGCAACCCGACTACACGATGGTTTATCTCAACGAAGTGGAGGTAACGAAGAAATACGACAAATACGTCTTTGTACGGGACGAAACCGGCAGCATGCTTATCTGGGACAACGGTAACAAATACGGCAAAGATCTCAAAGCAGGAGCCAAACTTACCGGAGTATGCGGCCGCTATCAGAACTATTTCGGCGTGCCCGAACTTTCTCCTACGGCGCAGTGGAAAGCCACCAAAGGCGAAAGTGCCGAACCCGAATCAGTCACCTTACCGATTGATTCAGCTGATGTGTGCCGATTAGTCAGACTTCGCGATGTAACAATCGCAAATGGTCAATTAGAAGGCGACAATCCTTTACCTGTTATTGATGCCTTCCAAACGGGTGTAAATAACGGGCACTGGGACATAGTCGATGCAGTCGTAATGATTAGCTGGGACGAAGTACAACTATGGTTGATACAACAGACTAATGACCCATCTACGGGCTGCGAGCCGATACTGAGTGCCCCCAATCAGGCTCAGAAATATTCAGACGGCTCGAATATATTTATTCGCCATAACGGGCATATATATAATATAATAGGTATTACCATCAAATAACATTGCATATGAAACGGTTTTATATTCTAACAGTTCTTCTCTGCCTTGCCATCATATCCATGGCTCAAACCACGTTTGTTTATAATACAGACACACATGACTTAATCCAAACCAAAGACGGAATAACCGTCACCATTGCCCAAGGCTCCGGACAGTCGGCACCTAAATGGAATCAGTCCTGGAATGAGGATTATACCCCTTCCGACATGCGCTTATATCTCGGCAACACAATTACCGTCACTTCCTCGAGCGAGTTGAAAGATATCAAGATGGTGTTTGCCAAGAGCGCAGCCTCCAATAAAGACTATACGGGTCTCAGCGCCAATACCGGCAGTTTGGTCTCCGGTGGAAGTTCAACAGCTAACGACGATTGGAAAGTGGACACTTGGACCGGCAGTGCTCAAAGCGTCACCTTCACACTCACCGGTAAAGGTCAGCGCCGCATCTATAGTCTTGTAGTTAACGGCGAAGCATTGCTACCCGATATACCGGAAGAGAAACCGCTACCGACAGAAGCGGACTTAGTTAGTGAATACACCTATGCCGAGCCAACGATTGTAGGTGTACCTGATACCACCATCGTAAAGAAAGAATATGCCTTTATTGACAACAATATCCTTGTCCATTGCGAAACGGGCTCAATCGTTAAGGCAAAAGCAGCCGATCCGGATGATGAAGAATCTGTAGACGAGCCCGCTTATTTCAACTGCAATGCCGATTACTCCATTTCTTTTACCGCTTCCAAAGAGATTAAAGGTATCGCAATTTCCGGTTTTGTCCGCAAGGCCTTCACTGCTTCATGTGACCACGGAGACATTACCTATTTAACCAATGCCGATTACGATATGGAAGGTTGGCCTGCTTTAGTCATCACAAACGTCAACAACAAGAGTGTTACACTCTCCTGCCCGAGACAATTGCGTTGTTACCAATTGGCAGTTTATTTCAATCAGAATCCTGACCCTATTGACATGACCACTTCCGTGAATCCGGTATCTCACGAAGCAGCCGGAATAAGAGCAACCAAGGTGTTGCTCAACGGGCAACTATATATACGCCGTAACACTTCTCTAATCACCCTCACAGGACAAGAAGTGGAACCGTAGGAATAGAAAACAAAACATTATCAAGAGAGGCACTTTCCCACGAAAGTGCCTCTCCTTACATTTTATTATCCAAAATTATAATTACATATCATCATGCGCATGCAACTGTTGTACATATTTCGCATGCTGCATCTTAACGCGTTTAATTTCGCTTGGTTTGTCGAATTGCTGACGACGACGTAACTCTTTAATAACGCCAGTCTTATCGAATTTGCGTTTGAATTTCTTAATCGCGCGCTCGATGTTCTCACCTTCTTTTACCGGTACTACGATCATTGCATACACCTCCTTCTTTGTTACTCTCCGGGCAATTAGCCTGTTACGAGTGGATAGCGGATGTTTAAGTCTTCCGCCTGACCTTTATAGAGTTAATTACTTGTACCCAGAGCCGGGGTCGAACCGGCACGGATTGCTCCACTGGTGTTTGAGACCAGCGCGTCTACCGATTCCGCCATCTGGGCCTACTTTTGAAAAGCGGCTGCAAAAGTACTGCTTTTTTTTGAACTGACCAAATTTTTAAGCAAAAAAAATATATTATTTTGATTTTGTCTGCATTTTAATACCATAAACCGGCCAATAACAACAACACAACTATTGTGTTGTACAAATAAGTTAAAAAATGTGATTTAGTCATAAGCAACCTTCAAATAATTATTCGGAATATTCTCGGGTCACCCCTTGCCTTTACCAAGGCATTTATATAGAAAACGGGTGCAAAAGTACTCATTTTGACGCAAATATACAAGTTTTCACCCTATTTTGTAACATTGAAGTAGCAAAAATAAAATATCCATAACATTTATAGATATATCGCTTGCGACATTAAAATGAAAGCAGTAATTTTGCATCGTAAACGATATAAATTAGTTAATTATGAAGAAGTCACTCCTTATTATTGCATGCGTAATGGTTGCATTAGTCGGATATGCGGGGGAGAGAAAAGCGAAGAAAGAGAATATAAATTCTAAAATAGTAAATGATATGACACTTTATGATTTTAAGGTGCTTGACACCAAAAAACAGCCCGTTTCGTTGGCTGAGTACAAAGGCAAGGTTCTTTTAGTTGTTAATACCGCAACCGGTTGCGGGTTCACACCGCAATACGAGGCACTGGAGAACCTCTACAAGAAATATCAGGACAAGGGTCTTGTGATTTTGGACTTTCCTTGCAACCAGTTTGCCGGTCAAGCTCCGGGAACAGAGGAAGAAATTGTAACATTCTGCCAATTGAAATACAATGTTTCATTCCCGCAATTTGCGAAGATTGAGGTAAATGGTGAAAATGCTTCTCCTCTATTTGAATACCTCAAGGAGCAAGCCCCAAGCGAAGAATACAATGGTCTAAAAGCGAAAAGCACTGCTAAGTTGCTCAAAACTATCAGCAAGACATATAAAAAAGAGAACGATATACGTTGGAACTTCACAAAGTTCCTCGTTGACCGTGAAGGTAATGTAATTGGTCGTTATGCACCAACTACCAAGCCCGAGGACATTGAAAAAGATATACTTAAATTATTATAAACCTTTAAAATTACATTTAATGCTGCAAATGGACGGTTGCTTAATTGGCACACCCATCTTACCGTATTTGCTTGCCTTCGCCGCAGGAGCGATGCTCTACGTGGTAGTCGAAGAACTCATTCCCGAAGCCTCGCAGGGAATCCATTCCAACCTCTCCACCATCGGTTTCGCTATCGGCTTTGTACTGATGATGGTTTTTGATGTCGTTTTGGGGTAAAAGTATATGTAACTTAAATGGAAATTGTCAACCTCTTAGCATATGATAACCGTAAGCAACTGCGAGAGTGGCTTATCGCGAATCATGACATTACAAAGGAATGTTGGGTGGCTACTTATAGAAGCAGGCAGGCACCTACATGTGGGTGCATCCCATATATAGATGTGGTCGAGGAAGCCTTATGTTTTGGTTGGATTGACAGCACGACCAAGCGTATCGGTGACGGACGTTTAGCACAACGTCTCTCTCCACGCCGTAAAGGCAGTCATTGGACAGAACTGAACATACAGCGCTGTCACAACTTAATCAAGCAAGGTTTAATGACCGAAGCCGGACTACAAGCTATGCCCAAATGAATTATAAAATACCTAATCGTTAATAATTTAATGTACGAACAACTAAAATTAGACAACCAACTATGTTTTCGCCTTTATACGGCGGCGCGACTGATAGCGGGTGCGTACAATCCCTATTTTGAGAAATTAGGTATTACGTACCCACAATATCTTGTGCTAATGGTTCTATGGGAAAACGATCATCAACCGGTAAACGATATCGCTAAACGCCTGCATTTAGAGACAAATACCGTGACGCCGTTGCTGCAACGGATGGAGAAAGCCGGACTGATTGAACGTAAACGTGGCGAAAAAGATACACGCCAACGAATTGTTTCTCTAACTCCTATCGCTTGCACAATGCAAGAACAAGCTAAAAATATTCCTGCCGAATTAGGAAAGGAGATTATTAAATATGTCCCCGCAGAGGAATTGACCGCTATTATTCCCACATTAGACAAACTAATAGAGGGGCTCAAACAAACATCCTAATAAAATTGTATTATGAAAAAGATCTTTTTCCTGGCATGTGTATCAGCATTGCTATGCGCATGCAACAATAATCCTGCTCAAAAGAGCAAGTCTTTTATGGATTTAGCTCGTCAGCGTTACGCTGTACGCGAATATGCTCAAACTCCAGTTGAGCAAGCCAAATTGGATTCTATATTAGAAGCCGGTCGCTTGGCTCCGACTGCTAAAAATGTGCAGCCACAACATATCTATGTACTTCAAAGTACAGAGGCTATTGCAAAAATCAACGAGTTAACTCGCTGCGCCTACGGAGCACCGGTAGTATTCCTTGTATGTTACGACACAAATGCTGTATGGACAAGAGATGGAGCTAACTCCGGCGATATGGATTGTTCTATTGTCGGCACACATATGATGCTAGAAGCAACCGAACTTGGTTTAGGTACATGTTGGGTAAAGTGGTTTAATCCTGAAGAAGTTGCAGCAGCCTTTGAGTTACCTGCTAACCATAAGCCATCTTTCCTTATGCCATGTGGTTATGCTGCAGATAATGCCCAACCTCACGCCAATCATTTTAACCGCAAGCCACTGAGTGAAACAGTTAGTTATAAGTAAAGCCACCTCATATGAAGCACAGTTTAGTTATAGCATTTGCAGTTATTATACTACTCCCTGCATGCGCACAAAACAAAAAAGAGATGAAATCCTTAGTAGCATTCTATTCTGCCACCGGTACGACCAAAGCTGCAGCAGAACATTTAGCACAACAACACGATGCAACCTTATGGGAAATAGAGGCCGCCGAACCATATACTACCGCTGACTTAGACTGGCGGAATGAGAATTCGCGTTCCTCAATAGAGATGAAAGATCCGGAAGCTCGTCCAACCATCAAGCAATGTACTAATATTACACCTTACGACACCATCTATATAGGATTTCCAATTTGGTGGGGTATTTGTCCACGTATTATCAATTCATGGATAGACAACAACTTACCACAGTTAGAAGATAAGACTCTCATCCCCTTTGCGACGAGCGGTTCGAGTGGAATAGAAGATGCGGAGAGTTATCTACGAAAAACCTATCCTAATCTAAACTGGCAAAAAGGGTTACTTCTTAATAAGCGATAAAAGTCTATCACGATGCGGATGAAAGCAGCACTTATCATATTAGCCGTCATTATCGTTATTGTTTGTGGCGTGCTATTAGTTTTATCACATCCTGCATTTGGTTTGTTGCGTCATCGTTCTACACGCGAGATACAAAGTTCTCCGAACTGGCATAACGGGATGTTCCAAAATCAAGAGCCAACGCCCCAATTTACAGGAGATGTAAATATGTTCAGCGCGATGTGGAATATGCTGAGGGGTAATAACAACGTACGACGCGTGCCCGACCAGCCTCTAAAAGTAATTAAGACGGATCTTCGGATGCTTTCTACCGACAGAGACTGGGTTGTATGGTTTGGACACTCGTCATACTTGTTCTGTCTTGATGGAAAACGGTACTTAGTAGATCCCGTATTACGGCAAGAGTTTCCTTCATCTCTGATGATGAAGCCCTTTAAGGGGACTGATATTTTTACTCCAAACGACTTGCCGGATATTGATATCCTTATCATCACCCATGAGCATTGGGACCACATGGATTATGCCACATTACGCGACATTCGCAACAAAGTGAAACATGTTGTTTGCCCAATAGGTATTGCGGATTACTTACGCTATTGGAAATATCCAGAAGACCAAATAGCGGAATTAGACTGGTATAACCATACACATTTTTATGAGGGTACGGTTGAGATTACCTGTCTTCCTTCACGCCATTTTTCCAATCGTCTATTAGACCGCAATCAAACGCTTTGGGCATCGTTTATGGTTGAATCCTCCGGGCGCCAAGTGTATATTGGCGGCGATGGCGGATATGATAATCGTTTTAAAGAAATACGCGCCACTTTTGGTCAAGTTGATTTGGCATTTTTGGAGAATGGACAGTATAATGATAACTGGAAATATATCCATACCACCCCATCCGATTTGGAAAAAGTAATTAATGATTTGCAAGCGAAACAGGTTTTTACCGTTCACCATGATAAATATGCATTAGCTATGCATCCGTGGAATGAGCCTGACAGTGTAGCAGCATCTATTGCCGAGCGAGATGCAATCTGTTTATTAGACGCACCCATCGGGAAAGTTGTATATTTCTAACCCTACAAAAACAAAAAAACACCCTAACGGATGTTTTCTGCGGTGCGGACGAGACTCGAACTCGCGACCTACGGCGTGACAGGCCGGTATTCTAACCAACTGAACTACCGCACCAGTAGTTTGCTCTTTTTCAAAAGCGGTTGCAAAAGTACTGCTTTTTTTTGAACTGACAAAATTTTTAAGCAAAAAAATGCACTTTGCGTGCATTTTTTTTACAAATACCCTATTTATAAAGCTTTATGTATGTATAAAAGCATTAAAATAAGTCCATTACTTGTTTCACTACGTCCTCAGCAGAGATGTCGGGTGAAAGGATCAAGTCGGGTTCTTTGAATACGTATCCTTTGGACATAGCTCCTAAGGTACCTCCACCTGTACAGTTAAGCATGATATATTCATTTTTCTGCACCTTTCCCTCTTCAACTGCTTTAGCAAGTGATGCAACAGCGACGCATGCAGCGGGCAGCAATTCATATCCTTCTTGATTACGGAACTGCATCATCCAATACATAATGTCATCGTTCGAGGCAAGGAAGAAGTCCCCGTTTGAGGCCTGTAGTACATCAAACAATCCACCGGCAAGGCTATAAGGAGGTTTTCGATTAGATAGTACTTTAGCCAAGATAATAGCAGCCTGGCGTCTGCCTTCCGCCGGGTCTAAGTCAATCACTTGTCTGCTTCCGGCTTTCCACGAGTCATACATAAGGGTAAACGGTTCATTCTGCGACACATAAACGCGCATTTTGTTTTCGCCGAACCGTCCATCTGCTGCCAAGCGGCATGCATTTTCCCATGCGGCGATTGCCCCTGTACCAGAGCCAACAGCTTGGAAATAAGCATCCGGAATACGCCCCATCTGCTCTACGCAAGACAATATAGTAGTCCCCATTCCATCTCGACGCGCCACGTTCTTAGCACCACCTTCCAAAAAGAAATGCGGGTCTTGAGCCAGTTTCTCACCTAACGCGATAGCATCATAGTAGTCACAACCATGAGGTACTGCCAACAGTTTAACACATTTATCTAACTTTTTATGGAACCATAGGTCATGCAGACTATCCTCCGGAACGCAAATAACGATAGGTATCTTATTATCGGAGCACACTTGAGCAAAGGCGCGGGCCGTATTACCCGCCGACTGCACCACCAATATACGTTTTTCATCGGGATTCATACGCGCTAATACCGAATAAGCTTCCGTCTCTTTGAAGGAGCAAGTGCGGAATTTAGCACCTATTTTAGGATTCCAGCCAGAGAAGGTGATGTACAGATTCTCCAGTCCTAAAAACTTACCCAGACCTTTAGACTTATATGTCACCGGGGCACAGGAGTTCTTTAATATGCGACGGATAGGCATCCAATTGGCATATCGGTAAATCCCATCCAAGTCCTCACGGGCTGTAAACTGTTTATTGGCATAGACAGCCCGAATAAGCGAAGGTTCTCCTCCTTTAGGGTCAGATAATGTCCATCCTTTGTCACTGAATTCGCGACCGTTACTGACATTAATTAACGAATACGATGTAGGTTTAAATTTCATATTACTTGTTGATTAACGATTTCTGCAATATCTTTAACAGGTCTATCAGCATATCTCGCGAAAGTAGCCTGACATAGCGGGCAAGCAGTAGCGATAGCATCTGCATTACTGGTATATAAATTATCTAATGCCGCCTTAGTCATATTTTCACGTTGAGCGAAGTCCAACGATAGCGACCCTAATGAGCCACCGCAGCATATACTTTCCTCTCTATTTTGTTGAGCCTCTGCAATACCAGCAGAGCGTCCTAACAGCTTACGGGGCTCGTCATACATGCCGCACCCGCGACCTAACTCACACGGATCATGGTAGACATAGCATATATCACTCTTCTCGACCTTAATACGTCCCGTATTGATAAGATTATTGATAAACGGTATATAATTAACGATTTCGACACCCGGCAGGTTATATTGTTCACGAAACATTTTATAGCATATCGGGCAGGAGACGAGTAATGTATCACAGCCAGACTCAAGAATGAGTTTTTCCATATTGGCGACAATAGCTTTCGCCTCTGCAATACGCCCGGCAGTAAACATAGGTCGTCCACAGCACAAGCCTCCTTGTTGGTCTAACCATGTAAAGTCAATATTTGCTTTACGCAGTAGTTCCGTTATATTACGTCCAATACTTGGTGTAAGGTGGGTCATGCAACCGGCGAAGTAAAGCACTTTGTGGTTTTTATCAACCGATTTATCTGCTGCAGGATAATTGAAAGGAACCGTATAGTCACGACGGGCACGTTCTAAGATACGCAAGCCAGGTCCTTCCACCCCCACTTGGCACAAGGCTTCACATTTACCGCAAAGCAGGCACTTGTCACTAATTTCTTGAATACGTTCCTCGTTACCACGACGCAGTTGTCTTGTGAGATAAACAGTACAGTCTTTAACGTTACCATTATCCACCGTCATCGGGCATGCATCAATACAAACGCCGCAGTTAGGACAAGAGAAGAACTCTACACGTGCAAATCCTTTACGTGAGCTACGCACTTTAAGCCCTGCATTACGCATTGGTATAAGAAGCATCTCAGCAGGAATATGCATATAGCGTGTAAACGGCAGTACACACATAAAGACACATAATGCGATGGAATACGCCCACCATGTAGGAAGCATATATAACTCGTTGCCGAGGAACTGCCGGAACAGCCAGTTAGCCGGTATAGTTAAGAATGAGCCTCCGGATATATGGGCCGTAAAACTCTCAGCCAACCAACGAAGCGGGAAGATAGCCCACAACGAATACAGCCCTACAACATTAAGGAAGGTAGGTCTTGCCATCCGCTTAACTCCAAACATATAGTTTTTCACACGTCTCGCCATTGCCAAGGCTATACCGCTCATAATCATCAAGAGGAAGAAGTCCATAAGGAAGAAGAGCAGTGAACCGCGTAGTGTTACATCATCTTCGGCAACAAAGTAGTTGAAGAAGATAGGATAGTAGAATAAGTTAATTCTGCCGGGTACGAAGAGTAGCACTTCAATGTGTCCCAACAATATTATCATAAACCATCCGAAGGCAATAGACGAGTGCATATAGCCAAACAGTTTATTACGCTTCCAGAGGGGAACATGTATAAGGCAGTTAAGGAATATATCTTTAATATCCTTAAGCAATATCTTTGGATTAAGGAGAGATAAGAAGAACTTTTTTCTGTCTTGCCAAGACAGTTCGTATAGTACTCTTATCATAGCCCCGAAGCAGTACAACAACACAAATGCCATTCCAATAAGGAAGGGAATAACAAATGGGTGGAAGCCTGAAGGAATACGATCAATCATATATCTTGCACAAAGTAAGGATCAAATTACGTGTGTTAATACCTCTTGGGCAAACCATAGTACATTTGCCGCAGAGCATACAAGATGAGAGCATGGGTCGCACATCCTCACCGCGCTGGATGCCGGTTAGAACCTTGCGTACGCTCATGCCCTTATATTCACTCACCGTACATGTAGCTCCACAAGAGCCACAATTCATGCACATACGGGCAGTGGGGACTAATTTGACCAACTGGTCATATCGACTACGGTCCACTTTATTGAGGTCAACCGTTGAAGACTTAGACAAAGTAAAACCGAAATCAATCATAGCCCACTTATATAATCGTGAATAGCCAATGCAGCAGCACGTGCTTCAGCTACAGTCTCCGGTACTGTTTTTGTTCCGGTACAAGCTCCTGCATAGAAGATGCCATCTCTGCCAGATTCGATAATATGGGTGATGTTATCACTGCTTTTAAGGAAGCCATCACTATCAATCTCAAGTTTAGCCTGCTCAACAATCGGTTTTATTTGGTTATTAGCAACCATACCAGCCATAAGGACGAGCATATCCAGTTGCACTTTAAGCGGTCGACCGATGAGTGTATCTTCGGCTTTAACCTGGAGATGTCCGTCTATTGTTTCACTGACTTCAGATACGCGGCCACGCACAAAATGTATGCCGAAATCTCGTTGTGCATTAATATAGAAGTCTTCGTATTTTTTACCGAATAAGCGCAAGTCCATATAGAAGCAATAAACTTCGGCATTTGGGAAGCGCTCTTTCATCTCAATAGCCTGTTTGATAGCCGTCATGCAGCATACTTTAGAGCACTGACTATTGCCGGCTTTGAGGTCACGTGAGCCGACACAATGCACGAAACCTATTGCTTTGGGCGACGCGGGTATTCGTTTGTCTTTGTTGCCATTCATCCATGCTTCCAAGTCGGCATTAGTGATGACGTGGTCGTAAATACCGTAACCGTATTCTTCTTTTTTAGCAGCTTCGAACAGTTCAAATCCCGAAGCCACCAGTACAGCTTTTGCGTGAACATTAACGCCATTGGAGAAAGCTATCTGGTAGCCCCCATGAGCGGATTCTATTGTTTTGACTTGTGTATCCAAGAAGACCGTAACATCTTTGATGTCCTCAACCATTTCTTTGATAATAGCTTTTGTAGACGCCATATCAGGAAACAGTTTGTGCCAGGTAGCAACGTGTCCTCCCAATTTTTTATTTTTCTCGACGAGGAAGGTTTGATAGCCTAAGCGATGCAGGTTTTTAGCTGCTTCCAGTCCGGCAACCCCTCCACCTATAATTACAACATTCTCTTTCATTTTAGCAACATTTAATGGAGTTAGGCATTTCTGGGCGCATAAGGTCTTCCTTATTCAGCCCTAAGTACTTTGCTTTCGGGTCATATTCAACACCCATCTTCTTGAGTAAAGGCTCAACAGCCACTTGATGCAGTTGTAAACCCAAATCCCATGGGTCGTAGCCAAGTACCAAACCGGCAATCTCCTCATACGTAAAGACAGGAATACCATAGCCATTCTCGCCATATGTCTTGCCCGTCTGTTCAGCAATCACATACTGCCAACGATCTAAGAAATACGGACATCCGGGACAGTTAGTTATGATGGCATCGGGTTTATACGGCTCCATAGATTCGAATTTCTTATGGGTATTGGACAAACTATATCCGCGGTTAGCCTTGGCGTGATATTGACGGAAACCATATCCACAACAATGCCGACGCTCAGGATAGTCAATTACCTGTCCTCCCCAGCTCTCGACCATACCAGCCAAGACGTAGGGGTATTCAGCTCCGCCGACGCCTTTGTGAGGGAACATCTTTGAGTAGTGACATCCGATATGTTCTACAATTCGCAGCGGTTCGCCCGTCTCTTGGTTAATGAGTAGATGCTTTGCACGCTTGCGTATCTCTTCCCGCCAGTGGTATATCAAATCGCTTGAATGAGCCAGATACTTGGGCTTATTAAACTCACGCTTGCACGCTTTCCATAGATTCTCGCGAATCTTTGCCTCCAATTCCGGAAACTCACGCCATGTCTCAAGCGTCTCGGCGTAGTTACCAAAGGACGTGATACAACTCGGACAGTAGTTCTCATAGCCCGCTTCCGTCATTAGTGCAAACTGACGCGCAACAATGGTCATTACAGTCTCTTGCGGAATAGTGTCACAGTGATAGGCTATGCCTCCACAAGTCGTATGGTAAGGCGTCTCATACACATCTTTGCCTAACACTTTCTGCGTTATCTCTGTGAACATACGCTCGCTGGCAGGAAAAAAGTTCTGCCGTATGCAACTGCGAACGTAGTACCAATGGTCATCCGGTATTTCTTTTTGGTAGTCAGACCAAATCTTTTGCTTTCCTTCGTAAATCATCTGTTAAAATGTTTATCCGAGCAGTATTCAAATGCTCTGCGTTCATATTCCTCATCTGTCAACCCCATCTCTTTTGCTTTCTTCTTCGAAGCAGCTTCCACTTGCTTAATGCGTTCGGTTCCACCCGTCACGTCAAAAATCGCTTTAATCTCGTCCAAGGACTCTTGTGGAATCTTGCGCAGTACACCAGGACCTTCACCCTTATAATTAGCTCCAAGTCGCTTCATCGTTTGCTCAATATGCTCTAAATGCCACTTGAAAACAGGTCCCGACTCTTTATGATCATCCCATTTGAAAGTCTCCGGATACACGCAGTATCCATAGTTGAGTATATTACCTGTTAGCGCATGCGTCAATGGCAAAATCTGACGACCTTTCTCCGATTCGGTAAAGAAACCTGTACGAATACTCAAGTCGCGCAATGCCATAATCACCAATCCGGGTCCATTCTTACGCGGGCAACGTGTCACGCAACTCATGCATTCACCGCAATACCATATTGTGTCAGACTTAAGCAGTGCCTCAATTTTCTCATCATCCTTTGTCTCAACAGTTGTTACGATTTTGCGGGGATCATAGCAATAGAACTCCGCAGCCGGGCAAATGGCTGTACATGTACCACAGTTGATACAGGTATGGAAGCCCTCTCGGAAGCGATAGTCCTTCATCAGTTCATCAAAATAATTCTTCACTTTCAATCCTCCAATAATTTATTTCGGGCGCAAAGGTAGTGCTTTTATTTGATATATACAAATAAAAAGTGCAACTTTGCATTTAAAGTTGCACTTTTTATGTATAACAGTTGAAGACTACGTCTTCAGTTGCATTAATAGTTCGTACGTTGAGTAGCTGCGTAACTAATTTTAAGAGCGTAGGCCCGACGTAGTTCCTGTTTGATATCTGCAATGATACCCATACGTGTTTCTTTGTCCGCTTTGATAGAAACGGTCATTAATCCTTGGTCTTGCTCTTTCATAGAGGAACGTTCGTTGATGATATACTCGCCTATTTCGTTTTTCTCGGCGAAGGCGTCATCCAATTGTATACGCGTTTCCGCACCATATTGTTTACGGAATTCAGCGGTAGGCGTACCAACGTAGATGTATCGTACCAGAGATTTCTTCTCGAGTTTGGTCAACTCCGTAGCCTGTGGGTTTTGGAATTGGACTTTATAAGTAACCTCTTTCATGGAGGTAACAGACATGAAGAAGAAGAGCAGCATGAATATGATATCAGGAAGTGACGACGTATTGAGCGCCGGCATTTCGCGTTTTTCATTTCTACGTATCTTTGCCATATTAGTTTCCTCCGTAGTTTTTAGGTTCAGCCTCTGATATCTTTTGCGGATACACTTTCTGGACCTGTTTTTGTTGGTCTTCGTCGAGTTCGTTGTAGCCTTTATGGAAGTACTTGCGAGCGCATTCGTCACGCAGTTCGTTATAAGCTGCTACGAGTTCGTTTTGTACGTCGAGATATGCCTGATACTGTGTATCTACGTCGTTTTGCACGGAGATGACGTGTTCCTTTGTGTATTTTTGTACACCGATAGGTTCACCGAAGTCTTCTTCGAAGAGTTTAGGCATATTGGCGTCATCGTTCACGTTAAGCACGAAATCTTTGACTTGCTTTCTAAGTTGTCTAATGTCGGTCAGTTGTCCTTGTACCATCAGTTGGTTAGCGGAGTTGATTTTAACTACCATGAGGTTACGTCTGTTAATATCAGTATCCTCAATTTTCTGGTCAGGTGGTATAGGAGCGGGCAGACGGCGTGCAAGTCCCTGGTTAACGTCCATGGAAGTAGTAACCAAGAAGAAGATCAGCAGCAGGAACGAAATATCGGCCATAGAGCTGGCATTAATCTGTGGGACTTTCTTAGCCATTTTATTTCATGCGTTTAGTGTGAATAACTCCCCAAATGAGTGCTACGACAGTAGCGCATGTGAGGATATACGTAAGATATAAGCAAGCATCGCTCAGTCGAGCCATAGCGCCGACGTTGTCAGATCCTTCGTATCCGACGATTTTCACTTCATCCGGGCTACCGATTAACCAGCAGAGAACGATGAGAGCGATAAATCCGAGCACAACGCACAGGCTATTGAGTGCTTTCTTTTTGTCCACCTTGTACGTCTTGACGAACTCCCAGCAAACGACGCCGAGCGTAATCAGTACAACAAGACATACCAAGATATAGTTCCACACGAGGAAGAGGTTCGTAAAGAGAGGTATATTCAGGAAGTCCCCTGCCACCTCCAGTGTACCTTCCGAACCGCCGGCATAGAACATTATCGAGATGACAACGCCTAAAGCCAACAGCACCCAAAGGGTAATCTTTGGTATTAATTTATAGTCTTTCATGATGGATTACTTTTTTGCATTTTGTTTTGCATCATATTCAACGACGAGGTCGAGGAGGCTGATAGAGCTGTCTTCCATTTCGTTAACGAGCCCTTCAATAACGCTGAGGATGTAGTTATAGAATACTTGGAGAATGATAGCGATGATCAAGCCGAGGAGAGTAGTCAAGAGAGCGACTTTAATACCACCGGCAACGACAGTAGCTGAGATATCACCAACTTGTTGAATTTTATCGAACGCTTCGATCATACCGATGATGGTTCCCAAGAATCCGAGCGAGGGAGCGATAGCGATGAAGAGAGTGATCCAAGAGAGGTTTTTCTCCAGCAATCCGAGTTGCACGCCTCCGTAAGAAGATACGGTTTTCTCGACTACTTCGATTCCCTCGTCATAGCGGCTGAGTCCCTGGTAGAAGATAGAAGCTACAGGTCCGCGTGTATTACGGCAAACGTCAAGAGCAGCTTCGATACCGCCTTTATTGAGTGCCTCTTCGATATTAGCGAGTAAAGCTTTTGTGTTAGTTTTGCTCAAGCTCAGATAGATGATACGCTCGATACAGAGTGCGAGACCGAAGACCAAGCAGAGGAGCGTAGCCGCCATAAATCCGGCGCCACCTTCAATGAATTTAGTTTTCAGTGTTTTGTGAAGAGCGACAATGCCGCCAGCTTCTTCAGCAGGAGCTTCAACAGCCTCGACCTCAGCAGGTTCAGCTTGTTCAGTAACTTGTTCAGTAGCTTGAGGAGCTGCAGCGGCAGCCTCTTGAGCCATAGCAGCAACGCTTCCTAATCCGAGCATTGCCAGAACCATAACGGTTGCAAATACTTTTTTCATGAGATGAATAATTTGATATTACTTGGTTAATTAAATATGTGTCGGTATTAAGAGCGGAAAGACGGGGATTCGAACCCCGGAAACCCTTTTGAGGTTTACACGCTTTCCAGGCGTGCCTCTTCAACCACTCGAGCATCTTTCCAAAAGCGGCTGCAAAATTACACAAAATAATTGATACTACCAAACTTTTTCTTCATTTTTTTTCATTTTGGGACAAAAAAAGTGCAGATTGTGCATTTTTTAGTGTATTGTTCAAAGGTCAAGGTGTATAAAATCGGATTGGATAGTATTCTCAAAATATTCCATTCTCCTTTCACGATCCCGTTGCAGTCTCTGTTTTATAGTGAGACAGGTTTAGTTGCATTTATTGCGTCATTTTATAAGGTCGGTAGCCTCTCGTATCGTTTTCGTGTTTTTTTCGTCCTTTTTTCGAGTTTGGCGGGAAGGGAGGGGAGTCGAAAGTCGAAAACGATTAGTAGAAAGCGATTAGTAGAAAGTAGAAAGAGCTCTACGCTACAGGGGAATGGGAATGGGAATGGGAATGGGAATGGGAATGGGAATGGAAATGAGAATGGGAGGGGGAATGAGAATGGGAGGGGAGAGGGAAAAAAGAAAAGTGCAGTTTGGTGGGACTGCACTTTTCTTTGGTTAGTTGTTACTATTTGATTCAATAATTAGTCTTGAGTTCAGTAATTACTTTTTCGTTTTGTAATGACTCTTTCGCTCAATAATTACTCATTTATTCAGTAACTACACTTTTGTTCAGTTCTTACTCAGCGGTGAATTGTGATTTATCGACTCCGCAGAGGGGGCAGGTGAAATCTTCGGGAACTTCCTCCCACGGTGTTCCGGGAGCTATTCCGGCTTCCGGAGCTCCCACTTCGGGATCATATTCCCATCCGCAAACATCACAGATGTACTTCATAGTTGTTATTATTTATTTAAAGCGAGTGCGACATTGACAGCGCAAGCGACGGTGCATCCCACCATCGGGTTATTACCGATACCGAGGAATCCCATCATTTCTACGTGAGCCGGAACGGAGCTTGATCCTGCGAACTGCGCGTCGGAGTGCATACGTCCCATAGTATCAGTCATACCATAGGAAGCAGGTCCAGCCGCCATGTTATCCGGGTGCAAAGTACGTCCGGTACCTCCACCAGATGCTACAGAGAAGTATGGTTTACCTGCGAGGATACGTTCTTTCTTATATGTACCAGCCACAGGGTGTTGGAAACGAGTCGGGTTAGTAGAGTTACCAGTGATGGAAACATCTACGTTCTCGTGCCAGAGGATAGCAACACCTTCACGAACGTCATCAGCACCGTAGCAGTTCACTTTCGCGCGTGGTCCGTTGGAGTAGGCTTTACGTTTCACCTCTTTGAGTTCGCCTGTGAAGTAGTCAAACTCTGTTTGTACGTATGTAAATCCGTTGATACGGCTGATAATCATAGCGGCGTCTTTTCCCAGACCGTCAAGAATGATACGGAGAGGTTTCTGACGTACTTTGTTAGCCATCTCAGCGATTTTAATAGCGCCTTCAGCGGCAGCGAAAGACTCGTGTCCTGCGAGGAAAGCGAAGCACTCTGTTTCTTCGCGGAGCAGACGAGCGGCGAGGTTACCGTGTCCGATACCCACTTTACGGTCGTCAGCTACAGATCCCGGGATACAGAATGCCTGTAGTCCGATACCGATAGCCTCAGCGGCATCAGCAGCGTTTTTGCAACCTTTTTTGAGGGCTATAGCCGAACCTACTACGTAAGCCCATTTAGCGTTTTCGAAGCAAATACGTTGTGTTTCTTCGCAAGTGAGATATGGGTCGAGTCCATATTGCTCGCAGATTTGGTTAGCTTCTTCGATTGATTTAATGCCGTTGGCATTGAGAGCAGCGAGTATTTGTTTCTCGCGGCGGTCTTGCGACTCAAATTGTACTGGGCGTATCATAGCATTACTCCTTTCTTGGGTCAATAGATTTAACTGCGCCCTGCTCTTTGGTTGTACGACCATAAGAGCCGGTTACTTGTTTAAGTGCCTCTTCAGCAGGCACACCTTTTTTGATAGCGTCCATGAATTTCCCCATATGAACATATTCATAGCCACAGATTTCGTTATCCTCATCCAGATACTCTTTGGTGATGTATCCTTCGGTGAGTTGGAGGTAACGCGGTCCTTTCACTTTTGTTGAGTAGAGTGTACCGACTTGTGAAACGAGTCCTTTACCAAGGTCTTCGAGTCCGGCGCCGATAGTCAGTCCACCCTCAGAGAAAGCAGATTGTGTACGTCCGTAAACGATTTGCAGGAAGAGTTCGCGCATAGCGGTGTTGATAGCATCGCAGACGAGGTCGGTATTGAGCGCCTCGAGGATGGTTTTACCGGGCAGTATTTCCGCCGCCATAGCCGCGGAGTGTGTCATGCCGGAGCAACCGATTGTTTCAACGAGCGCCTCTTCGATTACGCCGTTTTTCACGTTCAAACTAAGTTTGCACGCACCTTGTTGCGGAGCGCACCAACCGATACCATGGGTCATACCAGAGATGTCAGCGATCTCTTTGGCTTTGATCCATTTTCCCTCTTCGGGAATTGGAGCCGGTCCGTGATGAGGACCTTTAGCTACCTGGCACATGTTCTGTACCTCTTTGGAATAAATCATGATAATTTACGATTATATATTTATTTACGTATTTCTTTTAGGTATTAAGTGAAATGTCGCTGCAAAGATACAACAATTTTTGCACACTCGCAAATAAATGTTTATTTTTTCTTTATTTTGCTCAAAAAAGAGTCTTAAAACTCAATGGGAGATGGTTTGGCTTTTTTAGAGAGTTGCGTCCACGTATCGAAGCACAATTGTCTTATCCGCTGTAATCCCTGTCCGTACGGATACGCCTCATGTCCGGACGAATAGACATAGGCATCAGAGTCGATAAAAGAGAGGTCTA
>ODAI010921957.1_pt1 | contig 25406 bp, 16 predicted proteins | sample 1539321 | NCBI WGS metagenome assembly ODAI01 (sample SAMN02144231, study PRJEB22623) | gut metagenome | biome: sheep rumen | host: Ovis aries | place: New Zealand
ATCATGCGCAGCGCGGTGATGATAAAGTAATAATTCTGATAAACCGCCAAAACGCTCAGGCCCATGAAGGCAGAGACGACCAGCGTGTCCGCGGAATCAAAAACGGTGGCGGACAGTTTGGACGTGAACAGGTCCCGCACCCGGTGGAAGATATTCTTCGTTTCTTCCTTCGACAGCTTTCCGCCAGGCACATACTTGGGGTACATTTTTGATGCACATACCGCCGTCAGGAGATTGACGGCGATCTGGCAAACCAGCTGGACGGTCAGATAAAGATAATAATTCTTCAAAAAAACCAGAATGAGGATTTTCAGAACGTATTCCGAAAACCGTACGGCAAGGGTGACCTTGCTGATCACATCCCGCCGCTGGTGCGCCTGCAGCAGGCTGCTTTTATAGGCGAACAGCCAGTACGTGAGCACCGTATTCCCAAGATTCATCAGGTACAGGATATACAGATTCATCCCTGCGGGAAGATCGTCCTTGATGAAGCTTTTCAGAACAGGGATCAGGCAAAGACCCACCGCGGCGATGGCAAGACCGATGATTCGATATAAGGTCCTGTACAGACGCAGCAAGGCGCAGATCGCGGGAGTATCGTCCTGGGCGATGGGCTTGTACATGCTGAATACCATCGCGCTGCCTACCCCAAGCTCCGCCAGATTCAAAAACATCAGGAGCGACTTGAACAAGCCGTTCAGGCCCAGATACTCAGTTCCCAGATAATGCAGCATGACGGAGCGTATGGCGAAAGGAAAGAGCATATTCATGATTTCCAGTATTCCGTCAAACGCAATGTTTCTTGCCGCGTTTTTTGTGCGTTCAAGCTTCATGCTGCCTGTCAGGCCCCTTTCCGGTCGAAAGTTTCAGGGAATTTCAAAAAAATCTTTCCCGCCCGGGGTTCAGTGCTCCACGAGCTCGCTGTACAGCTCATGCGTCTTGGCCGTAATTTCCTGCCAGGTATATTTGGATGTAACTACTTTCCGAGCTTTGGCGCGAAGCGTCTCTGCCTTTTCAGGATGATCGCACAGATCCTGCAGCGCTTCCCGCAGCGCTTGTGCGTTTCCGCGGGGGAAAGTAATGCCGCAGCCGTCCAGAACATCCGCGCATTCACCGATGTCGGAAGTCACACAGCAGCAGCCGTAGTTCATGGCTTCCAGCAGCGTCAGCGGCATTCCCTCCAGATCGCTGGGCAGCACATACAGAAAGGCGTTGCTGTATAGTTCCTCCAAAACAGGGCCTTGCTGAAAACCGGTAAAAATGATGGAAGGGCTGTCTTTGGCCATTTCATACAGCTGCTTTACATACCCGTCCGTATCGGATGTACCCCCGGCAATTACCAGCTTTTTATCCGTATTCAGCTTCTGATAGGCCTCGATAAGGTAGTGAATACCCTTCTCCGGCACCAGTCGGCCCAGGAAAAGGATATAATCCCGGGAGGCGAGGCCGAACTGCTTGATGATTTCGGAGGCCGGCCGAGGCACAGATGGATCGATGCCATTGGGAATAAGAATGGTTTCCCGTCCGTATTTTTCCAGAAAATAAGTCTGCACTCCTTTGCTGAGCACAATGATGCGGTGAGCATGGCGAACGGCCGCCTTTTCGCCCATCATGATATAAACAGAAGCGAGCTTCCCCCATTTCTGGCGCTGATGATCCAGCCCGTGGATGGTAACGACGATCTTTTTACCAAGCAGCCTCGGCAGCCAGCAGAAGAAGCAGGGCCCTTCCGTGTGGAAATGCACCAGATCAAAACGGCTGAAGGCTGCCATCACCGATGCGATCATGGAGGAAGTCATGGCCGCCAGCCCGCGCCGATCCACAGTGGGGGTCCAGATCAGGCGGACCCCTTGGTATTCCCGGGGCAGGGGAGCGCTTTTTCTTTGCTTTTTGAATTGCTTGTTCGTCCTGTTATAGCAGGTTACATCGTAACCGAGCTTCGCAAGCCGCGGCGCCAGGCTGCTGACGACGACCTCGACCCCCCCATCCCGGGAAGGGATAAATTTATGTCCGATCATTGCGATCCGCTTTGCCGTTTTCTCCATTTTTCCTTCCGTCCTTTCAAAACGGACGCTTCATCCAGTTCGTCCTGCTTCCGGCTGTAAGGCAATCCCACTTTTTTCCTGAATTGGCGCGTTCTGCCATCTCCAGGTATAAATTCTGGAGCTTCCGGGCCTCCTCATGAATATCATAACCCGCCCGGCGGATCAGGTCTGCCCCCCGGTCCCGGCTGGCTTCCGTCTGCTTCCCCGTCAGGATCTCCTTTGCCCAATCTTTGTTAGAGGCATCCAGGGGAATCCTGTGGGCGTTCGGAGAAAGCAGCACTTCGTCTGTGACCCGGTCAGAGAAAAAGCACGGAAGCCCCGCCGCCTGGGCCTCGATGCCAACAACGGGAAGTCCTTCAAAGAGCGAGGGGAGGATGAAGCAGTCCATGGCCTGATACCATTCGTTCACATTGGCCATCTGCCCCAGGAACAGTATCCTGTCTTCCAGCGCCAATGCCCGCGCCTTTTCTTTTGCCATCTGCTCCAATTCTCCAACACCGATCAGAACGAGGCGTGCTTCCGGATGGGCTTGCGCGATTTGCGCAAAAATATCCAATAAACGGCTGTGATTCTTCTGTACGTTGAAGCGGCCTACATGGCCGATCACAAAGCAGTTTTCCAGGTGATATGACTGCCGCAGACGCTGGCGCACTTCCGGCTGGAACGCGAATTGAACCGTATTGATCGCATTGCGCAGGATAAAGCCCGATTTATTCCAGCGTTTTTTTCCGAAATAATAAATTCCTGCCTCTCTTCCGCAGCTCCAGTAATCCGTCGCCGCGCCGGGCAGAAGCTGCTTACAGACCAGCTTCAGTGGATACTTGTAATCGCGGATGATCCGGGTATTATGCGCGTGGGCGATCCGAACACGGATTCCGGCGTTTTTTGCGCTTTGAAGGGCATAGAACCCCATGGCTTCATTGTGCGCGTGGACGATCCGGATATCAGGACTTCTGCCCAGAAGCTCCGCTACAAAACGCTGATATTGCGGATAATGCAGCGGGTTCAGTCCCGGACTGACGAAAACGCGTCCTCCCCTGCTGCGAATCTCCTCATCGTATTCTCCGGGGTCGGGCTTGTTGGCCAAAAAGTCGAATTGGATCAGGCTCGTGTCCATCTCCCGGTAGTAGTTCATCAGCATGGTTTCGATTCCCGCGCGCGCCATATTGCTGACGGAATGTAGCACCCGAAGCATTTCTGTTCCTCCTGTTTCCGTTTTCTTCTGGCCTGTAACGATTCAGTTGTTTTACACAGAATCCGCTCCGAATAATGCCGCGGGGACTGAACTGCCGCCCCGGATCATTATTTTTCGGCCATCTGCTGAAGAATCTGATACGTCCTTTCACAGTTCCGGGCGTCCCGAACCGGATAGAAAGCGTCCAGGCGGCCGCGGTATTCCTCATGCATCCTGAAATCATTTTTGGCGCATTCATGAAGGGCGTTCAGCAGCGCCTCCTCCGTCTGCACGACAGGCCCGAAGCCGTGCTTCTCATAGGAAAAATAGCCTTCCTGATAATGGTATTTCCGGAATTCCTCCAAATCGAACTGGTAATAAATCACCGGCTTTTCCATGTAACCGACATCGAAAAACACGCTGGAATAATCGGTGATCAGCACATTGCAGCGCATCAGCAGAGACTGAACATCATAGTCCAGCCAGCTTGCCAGAACAATTCGTTCGGAGGGGGACTTGAATTTGTCCAGCTCCTTCTGCAGCTCGATGTGGGGATAGAAAATCAGCTTCAGGTCCCGCTCCTCAAGCAGACGCAGCAGGCCCGGATTGTCCAGCAGGGATTGAAAGCTCCGATAAAAAGCCGTTTCCCGGAAATACTCTCCTTGGGGATAATCCGACCCGCGCCAGGTCGGCATTACCAGAATCTCTCCCGCGGGGGCTTTCCCGCGGATCAGGTTGTCAAAGCGGCACAGCCCTGTATACTGAACGACCCCTTCCGGAAAACCAAATTCCGAAATTAGGTAATCATATTCCATTTTTCCGCCGCTGGCGAAAAAATCAACCCGCAGACGGGGATAGCGCATCCATTGCATTTCATCCTTGATGATGCCATGCTGCAGAAAAATCTCCTTGCCTCTCGGACGAATCCCGGTTCGACGCAGATGATAATAGGCCATCAGATCGGGGGCGCACGGCTGTACATGGGTGCTGATCAGATAATCGGCTGCCAGGTACGACAGATAATGCTGAAGCGATCTCCACTTGATGGTCCTGCCAAGCTGCGCTGCCTTCGGGCAGTCGGGGCTTTGCGGATCAATCACATAGCAGGCGTTGATCTGCGGATGCTGCTCTCGCAGATAACGGAAAAACCAGTACCCGTTGTCTCTGGCATCGAAGCCCCGTTCCATCACCAGCCAGAGGTGACGGTACGCCTTGTTCGTTTTCCTGAGGATCATGGCGGCGGGCAGGAGAACGGCAAGCAGAAATATGTTTTTCAGATAGGTCGGCAATCGTTTCAGTTTATTCAGCATTTTTTTCCTCTTCCTCCCGTTCGATCATCCATATCTCATTTGCGGATTCCTCCGGCGTAGGGGCCTTCCACGCTTTTGGCGCATCGGGTTTCTGAATCCGATAGCTGTTGCTCATGGGAATCAGTCTCAGGCCGATGCAGCTCCAAAAATAGAACGCGGTGTTATCCGTCAGATAGGTCACGGTCATATAGCTCAGGATCGCCATATACAGCAGGCCCGTTTCCATACCGTGTTTCTTCATCCAGTAGGAAGGATACACGATATAATTGATGCACGCCCAAAGAGTAAAGCCCAAAGCGCCAAGCTCAATAAAAATCTTCAGGATGTCATTGTGCAGCGGATATGCCCGATTGATCAGCCCTTCCTGATGCCACATATTCACAAGGTCTGTGACGGCTTCAAAGCCCAGTCCCTTCCAGAGCGGGGAGAGGCTGTAATAATCATTGGGCAGGCTCCACAGCACGTCGCGGCCCATCATGTCGATCCCCAGTGATTCCAAAAACGATACCAGGATGCCGGAGCGGGTGAGGTAAAGATACAGGTAAAAAAACAGGAACAGACCGATCCCGGCCGCCATGATCAGCTTTTGCGGCTTATGCGCCATGCGCGCCAGCTTCACACAAACACACACCAGGAGCACGGCTGGAAGCGTGCTGCGCTTCAGGCCTACCAGCAGAAAAAAGAGCGAAAGGATTACCCCACAGCGCCTGAGCCGTCTTTCTCCCTTTGTGCTCTTCGGTGAAAACATCATGTAGTAGATAAAAAATTGGCCGAAAAGAAAGGTGATGTCGTGAATTTCCAGCGCGCGCACAAATCCTTCTGCTTCTCCGAAGGTGACGATGCATCTGACAAGGGAAGCAATGCTTTCCGCGATGCCATAGCGGGGCATCTCCAGCAGCATGATGCCGGCATTCGTGGCGCACATGCTGAAAAACAGATAATGGACCGCTTTTTCCTCGAAAAGATAGCACATGAAAACGGCATAGATGATCGTGACCGTCTGGAAAAAGATTTTCTGCCCGGCCCTACCGATGGAAGCTGCCTTCGAGAAATCAGTAACCCATATGATCATGCTGATAAAGACATATACCGCAATCAGGAGCAGGAATACGGGGAAATACCCCGTGGCTTTTTTGAGCCTGGAAAAATCGGCGTTCACAAGAAAATTCAAAAATGCGCAGACAATCGTCCCCAGCGCGATGGCTTTAGGCAATCCTCCATACGCATTATTGAGAACCTTCCAGTCCCCGAGGCCTGCCAGAACGGTGCACGCAACGGCAATGAATGCGACGAGCAGCGGGCATTTTTTCTTTGCTTTCTGACTGTTATCAGCCTCCGCGCTGTAACGTCTGCTTATATTACTTGTCACGTTCTTTCTCCGTATTCTTTATCTCCGCATGATCCTGCTGAGCGCGTCGTCCGGAATCCATCCTTTGCATGGCAAGGCGGAGCAGCTGCCTGATTTCAAAAATGTTATCCGGGCTTGAAACCGCCTTCCCATAGGAATAAGAAATTCTTTGCTCCGGGTTTGCGCTGTTATATTTCAGAACCTGCCGTTTGATGGCTTCCAGGATGACATCCGTTTTCTGGGACGGACAGTCCGGGAAGAAAGCGAGAAAAACACCGCTGCCGTTGTATCCGACAAATCCGTACGAGTCTCCGAAGCTCTTCAGGATCATTGCGAAATCCTTGAGCACTCCGTCGCCTTTCTCACGTCCGTAGGCGCTTGACAGACTGACCAGAGAATCCATTTTCAGAACCAGACAGGAGAAATCCGCGGCAAGAAGCTTTTCCGAAAACTCGTTAATGTACACATCGCATTTGGCCCGGTTCGGCAGCTGAACAGTTTTATCGATATACCGGAAATAGTCAATAAAGTCGATGGCTCTTCCCAGAAAGATGGCGATAACTCCGCCTACCACCGCAAACAAAACGATGGCGATGGCAAGGTAGAGCTTGATATTCACAGCCGGCTGCACATTGATGCTGCTGACCATCTTCAGGTAATTAGCGCTGAGGTAGCGGTTCAGTTCATGCCCCGTTTCTTCGACGTACTGATAATACTTCGTCGCCAAATTTGCGCAGTGAGCGATTTCAGCGCGGATCTCCTCCGGCTCAAGGGCCTCCTGATCTGCTGTACGAAGCGCCGAATCAAATACGGAAACCAGGTATTGCTTATGCTCCTTCTCAATCTCTTTTTGCCGGATGCTGATGTTCAGGTCCACATATTCCTGAATCAGCTTATCATAGGTTGTTTCTTTATTGCCGCTTTCCCCGCTGTACTCCACATCCTTTAAAATATACTCCGTTCCGATCTCCTGGGCGGCCGAGCTGTGATAATGATAATCCATAATTTCCTTGTTGCGAATGCTGTAATTATCAATCAGCTTTTTTAACGACTCGGCATGTGTCTGCCTGTTCTCAATATAGCGCTGCATGTCTTCGCATTCTTTGGTCAGGCGGCTTTTCAGCAGGTCAATATCGTTTGTCTCTGCGTTGGTCAGGATCGAGGCGTACAGGCTTGGGATCTCGTAATTGTATAAAAAGTTATAGATACGGTACAGATCACTGTAGGTGTATCCTGTTTCAACCGATCGGAAATACGGATGGGACTCCCGCTTGCTCAGCAAATAATTCAGCATTTCCAAAACGGAGTCTTCCAGCACCTGCGCCCTTTCCAGATAGTCATAGTTTCCTTCCGCAAGCACAGAGACGCCGTTGTTCTGCAACTGCTCTTCCACATATTTCCCGGCGTAGAACTCGCAGTAGCTGTTGAGGATAGCATCCAGCATGTCCCAGGCAAATTCCTCGCCGGAATCGTTGTCACCCACGTAATACACCCGGTATGTGTCCGCGATGTAATTCGGTTCTTCTCCCTTTTCCAGCAGCGCTTCGTTCAGCTTCTTCTGATTTTCCGAAATGACTTCTTCCACATAGCAGTTGGAGCGGATGACATCGATGTTGGTCAGAGAACCCAGATCCGCCAGGGCGGCGTCTATGACGGTCGGGCAGTAGATCTCTTCCACATTCAGAGGGCTTCCGTCCGGTGTATAGCCATCTTTTGCCCCGTTATTGGTGTATTGGATCACTGTGGAAGCTATATAGCGCTGCTGAGACTGCCCATAGAAATAGACTGCCAGAGAGCCCACGGCGGCAAAGAGAAAAATCAGCAGGCTGAACTGCTTCAAATAGCGAAAAACGCTGAATTCTCTCATGTTCTTCTCTCCTTCTTTCCGGACAAAGACAGACGCAGGAACACGCAGATAAAGGCAATAAAATGAATGAATAGGGCACCAAGGAATGACGTTATAAGCCCGATTCTGTCTGCAAACCCGACGCTGCCGCTTTTGAAGCTGAGATAGTCACGGGCTTTCGCGCTGGTATACGAGCTGTCCACCATCTGGATATCCGAAGCCAGTTTTTCAAGCGACGCCTGCATCTCACGGATCATAGCGTCCGCCTTTTCCGTCTGCTGCGGTTTGGAACTGTTTGCTGTCAGCTTTTCAGCCAAATAGGCGTTGTATTTGATTTGTTCTGTTCGCTCCACCGCGCCGATCAACTGCGCGTTCGCATGAAGCGCCATATTATCCATTCCGGTTTTGGTTCTGGACATATAATACTGCATGTTCTGATCCTGTGTGGGAATCATGACGATCGCGCTCATGGTGGCATCGTAAATCTCAATCCCCTTGTTGTATTCTTCGTATGCGGCAATCAATTTGTCGTACATCAGGCGGTCCATGTGCGTTTTATAGTTCAGCATGGGTTTTAAAGCCGAAATGTCGTTCACAATGCCGTTTTCAATGACGTAGGAACGCAGATTTTCGATGTCATAGGTGTAGAAATTCTTCGCCCGCTGTTCCAGCTCAGAAAAAGTGATCCCCGTATCCGGATCCTGGTAGTTCTTGCTTTCCCGCTTGCGAAGCTGCACGTATTTTTCCAGCTGACTGCCTTTTAATTCCAGCAAGTCAATCGTCATCAGGTACTCGTCGTTGAATTTCAGATCATTAACGTCAAAAGAGAGAATGGAGTGGTTAAATCCGTAATGATCCACGAAGTATTCGCGGTATGCTTTGCAAAGCAGGGACAGCATGTCTTCCGCGCTTCTTTTCCAAACGGAGCTTTTGACTGTGAAACTGATAACAAAAGAAGTGCTGATATAGTTCACGCTGCCGCTGATATTCTTGCTGTGCGTTGGTTTTACGCTGATGCATTTACTCATTTCATCCGCAGTAATTTCCCCTGCGAGCCCGGCATATTCGATCAACCGCTCCATGACCTCGCGGCTGCGGATCTCGAAAATATTAAACCGGGTCCCATTCGGCGCCAGGCCCTGAGAGGCTTCCTCATAATCCAGCGAAAGAATGGTTTTGGCAGTATGAAGATTTTTGATATACTGCCAGCAGCACAAGGCCAGGAAAAGAATCAGGAAGGATGCAATTACGAGAAATTTCCGCTTTCGGAACGCCTCGAAAGCCCTGTACAGACCGCCCCACCCCGAGCCCATACGGCCGGATGGTTTTCTTTGCTTTGTCGCTTGCATAACTTTCTCCTTCTTCTTGTTCCAGAATCCTTCTTTGCCGTCCGGATAAAACTTCGTTTCCTGCTTTCTTATCCGTACGTCAGAGAATGAGCCGTGTTTCAATATCGGTTTATATCGATCACAACCAATTCAGGCGCATTGTTGATCCGGGGCGGAAAGAAGCTGGAGTCGCCGAGCCCCGCGCTGATGATCAAGGACTGGTTTTTATTCAGTATGTATTTTCCTGACGTATAATTTGGGAAGAAGCCTTCCTCATTGGTATATAAGCCGCCGATGAAAGGAAGATTAACGATTCCCCCATGCGTGTGGCCGGCAATTCCCAAATCAAATTTGTATGCGGACAAATGCGTGTCAAACAGGATGGGAATATGGGCCATGACAATGAGATAAGCGCTGGGGTCCCGGTCCGCTTTGTCCATGAATTCCCGGCCGCCGTACTGTTCAAATCCGTAGGCCGTGCCTTCCACGCCAAAGAGCTGGATCGTATTCCGTCCGATATGTATTTCCTCCCGTGCATTGCGAAGCAGAACCAACCCTGCCTTTTCAAACTGTTCAGGCAGATCTTTGTCATTCCGGTAATAGATCCGTTCGCTCTCATGGTTTCCCAGAACGCCGTAGCAAGGAGCGATTGCGGCGGCTTTGGAAACCAGATCCAGCATTGGCTGATAATCGTCCTGATCCCGTATCACCATGTCGCCGGGGAAAAGGATCAGATCCGGTTTCAAGGCGCGAAGATCGGAAAGCAGCGCTTCATTTCGCGTTCCATATTCGCGGCTGTGGATATCGGAGACGACCGCGATCCGGATATTGCTGTATACTTTTCTGGATGTTTCCTGATAGAAGGTGATTTTGTAATGCGTTCTGTAATACAGTGTATAAAACGTGCCGATGGCTCCACAAATAAGCGCAATTGTAAGCAAAATACTGAAAAAAAGAATCAAGCCTTTCAAAAATCCATGCCTGTTTTTCCCAGCTTTCTTTGATTCCTCTGAGGTTTTACCATTCATCATTGGCTTGGCTCCTACTTCTTGTCATCTGTTTTTCAAATGCAATTTGCATCTGTGATTTCCTTCGATGAACACTATTTTATATTTCAAGTAATTCAGCTCCCTATGCTCACGCATTCCAGATTTCAACATGTTCGCCATAATTTTACCATATATTCGGTTTCATTTCTACCCCTCAAATAAAAAAACACTCGGGCAGGAACGCATTCCCGTGATGGCTTCGGGTACATCTGCTCATACGGGAAAACAGCCATTATTGAGGGGAATAAGATTCAGAAAACGAAATATCGTCATTTTCCCAAACAGCCATTTTATGTAGATTTCTTTTTCTTCCCATCCAGGAGTGCCATCTTTGGCAAAGCTCGCTCAGATGGAACGCCTGGCCATGCCCACAGGATTGTCTTCCCCCTCGAAGTCCAGCAAATTCATACCAAAGAGGACGGGAAGCTCGCTGGCGTGAAAGCAGCCCCGTTTACTGCTGGGAAGAACATGCCGGTATCCATGCGTTTCAATAAAGCATGACGCTGGTACGCCTGCCAGCAATGATTGTACCGGAGCACGGCGCTGCAAATCCAAGGAACCGGGGAAAGGCAAAAAGAGCGCTTTCGCATTTTGATCCCAGCCGCTTTCGTTCATTTCTGCGCTCAACCCATTCCCCCTGCTCAGCAGTATATCATGTTTTACGAGATTATTGATATACCAATTCATTCGTGAACAGTTATGTATGGCATAATAAATATTTGTTGAGTGGAAGGAATATTTGTTTGTCTGTTGTATTTTTAAGACATGATATCGAATCACAATCACGCAAAGGAGAAGCATGCAATGTACATCATGGACGACGGAATCAGGCTCAGTGCCGCTCTGGATATGCCCGCGCCAAAGGAAGGAAAGCGCCCGCTGGTTATCATCATTCATGGCTTTACAGGAAATAAGGAAGAAAGGCATTTGCTGGCCGTGTCCCATCTTTTGAATCACATTGGCTTCGCCACGCTGCGGGTGGATATGTACGGCCATGGGGAGAGCGACGGAAAATTTGAGAATCATACCCTGTATAAGTGGCTTTCCAACGCCATGACGGTGATCGACTATGCGAAAAGCCTTGAATTTGTCAGCGATATTTATCTTCTGGGCCACTCTCAGGGCGGCCTCACGGTGATGCTGGCAGGGGCCATGGAGCAAGATAAAATAAAAGGCATCATTGCCATGTCGCCCGCCTGGATGATCCCGGAGGCGGCCCGGCAGGGAACACTGCTGGGCGAGCGCTTTGACCCGGAGCAAATTCCCGATCATCTTCCCGCCTGGGGAAATCGGGTGCTGGGCGGCAATTATATCCGGGTGGCGCAAACGATCCATGTGGAAGATTTTATTGACCGTTATACCGGCCCCGTGCTGATCGTTCACGGAGACAACGACGGCGCGGTGCCCGTGGAGTACGGAATCAAAGCGGCGGAAAGATATAAAAACAGCACGCTGAAAATCATCCCCGGCGACGGCCACTGCTATGAAAACCGTCTGGATCAGGCGCTCTATGCCGTCCGGGATTGGATGCGGGATCGGCTGTAATATGGCTTTTCCTCTCCATATCGTTTTGAAACCGTTCATGCAAAGAGGAACGAACGATGCGCAATATTGGTATTTTCGCTCACGTAGACGCCGGAAAAACCACCCTATCTGAACAGTTGCTGCTCAAAGCCGGAGCCATCCGTACCGCCGGCAGCGTGGACAGCGGCACCGCGCACACGGATACTCTGGCCGTGGAGCAGCGCCGGGGCATTTCCGTACAGGCCAAATGCGTGCGCCTGCCCTGGAAAGGGGAGGCTATCAATCTGATCGACACCCCCGGACACACGGATTTTTCCGCTGAAATCGAGCGTTCCCTTTGGGCGCTGGACGGGGCGGTGATTGTGGTGAGCGGCCCGGAAGGCGTGCAGCCGCAGACAGAATTGCTCTTTGAGGCCCTGCGCGCGCAGGATATCCCCTTGTTCTTTTTCATCAATAAAATGGATCGGGAAGGGGCGGATGCCGCCCGGGTAACAGCGCAGCTGCGCCGCAGACTGTCTCTGAGGGCAGCGCTGGTATCGGATCCGGAAATGCTGATGGAAACCATGTGCGAATCAGACGATGGGCTGATGGAGCGGTATCTATCCGGCGACTCCATAGGCGAGGGAGAGATCAGCGGTAATCTATCCAGGCTGGCTCAGGCAGGCGCGGTTTTCCCGGTTCTGACCGGCTCCGCCCTGCGGGGCCAGGGCATCGAAGAAGTGCTGGACGGCATCCTGTCCTTCCTGCCGCCGCCGGACGAATCCCAAACGGCGCTGTGCGGCGTTGCCTTTGCCGTAGAGCAGGACCGTCTGCTGGGCCGGGGAATGTGGCTTCGTTTGTTTGGAGGACAATTGGAAAACCGAACGGCCGTCTCTTTGCCGGGAAGGCTGGACCCGCTTACCGGAGAAGTCAGCACGGTCCAGAATAAAATCACGCAAATCCGCAGCGTGGACGGCACGGACACAGGCTGCCTGCGCGCCGGGGAAATTGGCGTAATTTTTGGCGCGGGGCAGATGAAGGTGGGCCAGGTCCTGGGAGATGAAGGGCTGCTTCCCCGCAAGGTGCGGCCCGGCTCCCTGCGAACGCCGCTGACCACAGTGCGGGTGGAGGCAGACGACCCCCAGAAGAAAAAAGACCTGGCCGCCGCCTGCCAGACGCTTGCCAGCGAAGACCCTTTGCTGCGAACCCGCTTTGCTGGAGCGGATGGAGAATTGCGCATCGACGCCATGGGCGCGGTCCAATTGGAAATCCTTCAGGAAGCGCTTCAGACCCGCTTTGGCTTGAGCGCCCATTTTTCCAATCCCACGGTGATTTACCGGGAAACCATCGCCCATGCCGCCGAAGGCTTCTGCGCTTATACCATGCCCAAGCCCTGCTGGGCCATTTTGCAGTTTGCCATCCGGCCAGGCAAACGAGGAAGCGGAGTCACGTTTCATTCGGAGGTAGCCGGGCGGGATATCCTGCCCCGGTATCAGCATCAGGTGGAGCAGGCGCTGCCTTTGGCCCTCTCCCAGGGACGCCTTGGCTGGCAGGTGACAGATCTGGATATCACGCTGATCGGCGGCAGCCATCATCAGTTTCATACCCATCCCCTGGATTTCATCGTGGCCACGCCCTGGGCCATTCAGGACGGACTTCAAAAGGGCGGCAGCGTGCTGCTGGAGCCTGTGCTTGAGCTTCGTTTCAGGGTGCCTCCGGATTATACCGGCAAGATCATCAGCGATGTAAACGCCATGCGCGGGGAAGTGAAGGAAGTGCATACGGAAGAGGAGCTTGCCGCAATCATCGCCCTTGTCCCGGCATTGGAAAGCATGGAATATCCCATCCGCTTGGCGCAGATCACCGGCGGCCGGGGCGGCATGAGCGTGAAGCTGCACGGGTATCAGGACTGTCCCCTGGAGTTAGGCGCCACTGCTCCCCGGCGCGGCGTAGACCCCTTGGATACCAGCAAATATATTCTGGCCGCCCGCAGCGCTCTGGAGGGCGGAATATTCGATCTATAACAGATAGAAAAGAAAAACAGCAAAAGAAAAGGGAGAAATGCTATGCGGATCATTTTTGTTCGCCACGGTGAACCGAATTATGAGCGGGACTGCCTGACGGAAACAGGAAGAAAACAGGCGGCGGCAGCGGCGGAACGGCTGGCAAGAGAGGGCATCGAGGAAATCTATTCTTCACCCATGGGCAGAGCATCCGAAACGGCTTCTTATACCGCCAAGCGCCTGGGCTTGCCCGTGCATACCTTGGACTTCATGCATGAAATCTCCTGGGGCGGAGAGGGCATTCCCCAGGAGGGCCATCCCTGGACGCTGGCGGATTGGATGATTTCCAGGGAGGACTTTGACTTTTTTCATCAGGATTGGCGGCGCCACCCTTACTTTGAAAAAAACGATGCGGTGAATTACCTGGACAGGATCAGCGTTCAATTTGACGAATTCCTCATCCGGCAAGGATACCGCCATGAAGGCACCCGGTATCTATGCGAAACAGACCATCAAAAAACCATCGCAGTATTCAGCCATGGCGGCTCCGGCGGGTGTGTGCTGGCCCATCTGCTGGCCCTGCCTTTCCCCTATGTGTGTACGGTGCTGTCTTATGAATTTACATCCATAATTATCCTGGAGTTTCCCGTCTGTCCCGGAGAATATGTGCATCCACGCATCGAGCTGTTCAATGACGCCGCTCATATCCTGAATTTGTCCAGCGGGCTTCAAATCCAGCAAAAAGCAGACAAACAATGATAAAGGAGCCGTGAACCCCATGAAGCATTTGCTGAATTCCTCCTGGACCATGATCGACGGAGAAAAGCGGTATTCCTGCGCCGTGCCCTGTTCTGTGTATGATACGCTGATCAAAAGCAACGCGATTCCAGATCCCTATGTGGGAGAAAATGAATGGATATCCACGCCTGTATCCGACCGGGATTTTTCCTTTGAAACCTGCTTTGATTTGCCCTCAGGATACGCAGAGGCAGACAGGGTGTATCTGAATTTTCAGGGCGTTGACACCTTGGCGGATATTTACCTGAATGACAAAAAGCTGGGCAGCACAGACAACATGCACCGCACCTGGGAATACCGGGCGGATGATATACTGAAATCGGAAAACAATCGCCTGCGTCTATCGTTTCATTCTCCCAGCAAATATATTGCGGCCATGCAGGAAAAGCGTCCGCTGTGGGGCGGGTCTGAAACCATGGCGGGCTTTCCCCATCTGCGCAAAGCCCACTGCATGTTTGGCTGGGACTGGGGCCCGGCGCTGCCGGACATGGGCATCTGGCGGGATGTGACCATGAACGCTTATACCGGCGGACGCATAAAAAGCGTGTATTATACCCAGCGTCATGAAAAAGGAAAAGTGACGCTGTGCTGCCATACGGAAACGGAAGAATGGAAAGAGGGGCTGAAAGCCGTTTGCTTTGTAAAAGGGCCCGATGGCAGCGCCTATTCCGTGGAGCTTCAAAATGGCTATGGGGAAATCGAGATAGCGTCCCCCATGCTCTGGTTTGTGCGCGGCTTGGGGGAACAGCCCTTATATGATTGCGAGGTAAAGCTCCTGCTCAATGGCGAAGCTGTGGACGTTCATCAAAGAAAGATCGGCCTGCGCACCCTGACCATCAGCCAGGAAAAGGATCAGTGGGGCAAAGAATTCTGCTTTATTAATAACGGAATCAAGGTTTTCGCTATGGGGGCCAATTACATTCCCCAGGATCAGATTTTTCCCCGGTGCAGCGCGGACAGAACCCGGAGGTTGCTGAAAAATTGCCTGGAAGCTAATTATAATTTTATCCGGGTTTGGGGCGGCGGCGCGTATCCGGAGGATGCATTCTATGATTTCTGCGATGAAAACGGCTTGATCGTGTGGCAAGATTTTATGTTCGCCTGCGCGGCCTACCGGCTGACGCCGGAATTTGAAGCCACTGTCCGTGCGGAAATCCGGGACAACGTGATCCGGCTGCGCAATCACGCGTCTCTGGGGCTGTGGTGCGGCAACAATGAAATCGAATCCGCCTGGGAGGGCTGGGGTCTGCCCCATGACCCGGAAGCCAAAGCGGATTATCTGACCTTGTTTGAATCCATCATTCCCGCCATGCTTTCTGAGCTGGACCCGGAAACCTTCTATTGGCCTTCTTCCCCGTCCTCCGGCGGAGGCATTCATGACACCGGCTCCAACGAAGCGGGCGATATGCATTACTGGGCGGTATGGCATAGTTTCAAGCCCATCGAAGCCTTCCGGCAGTTTTATTATCGGTTTTGCTCCGAATACGGCTTTGAAAGCCTGCCGGACATAAAAACCTTCCGCTATTTTGCCAGGGAGGACGAGCTGGACCTGTGCGGCAATGTGATCCAGGCGCATCAGAAATGCTCCCAGGGCAATGAAAAGGTGATGTATTATCTGGCGCAGATGGTGAATTACCCGTATGATTTTGAACGGCTGATTTACTGCTCCCAGCTGGTGCAGGCGGACTGCATTCGATCCAACGTGGAGCACATGCGCCGTGCCAGGGGCCGCTGTATGGGCAGCGCTTACTGGCAGGTAAACGATTCCAATCCCGTTATTTCCTGGAGCAGTATCGACTACTTTGGCCGCTGGAAGGGGCTGCATTACGCTGCCAGAAAATTCTACGCCCCGCTTTTGATCAGCTGTGATGATACCGATCCCCTCCATCCCACGCTGTATGTGACCAACGATACCCCGCAGGATGAAACGCTGACCATTCAGTGCCGCCTTCGCAATCACCGGGCGGAGATGCTAAAAACATATACTGTTTCAGCCTTCGTTCATGCCTTGTCCGCCGCGCCCTGCCTGACGCTGGATGTAAGCGGTCAGATCAGGACGCTGGAGGACAAACGCACCCTGTATTTGGAATATACACTGCTCAGGGGTGAAACGGCTGTCAGCGCAGGCACTACGCTGTTCGTGCGGCCGAAAGCGTTCTCTTTCCTGCCCGTTCACATTTCCGTTCGGGTGGAAGATCATATGGATTCCTTCGCTGTCACTTTATCTTCCGATCATTATGCCAAGAGCGTTTGTCTTGGACTCAGGGATGATGACTGTGTATTCTCTGATAATTGGTTCGACCTGCATGGCCGGGAGCCGGTCACGGTATCCGTGAAGAAAGATGGGAAAATAAAAGACCTTACCGCGGCTCAATTCCAGGATCAGCTGTCGATTCAAACCTATAACCCCAAAGCCTGAACGGCAAGCAAAAAAACGCAGGGGCCAACCGGTATCTTGGGCTCCTGCGGCTTTTTTATTTTGAACATTATCCAAACAGCGTGACATACCCTTCCAGGGTATCCGCCTTGGCTTTCAGGGCCTTGCAGCGGCGGTTCACATAAATCCGGCAGGGATATTTGCTGTTCTTCGCTTCCTGAATCAGGTTCGCCCCGGCGATGTTGCCATCAAAAGCGATCAGCACGGAGGGACGGCGCTTGAAAATTTCAAAAGCGAAGCTCTTGTATGTACCCATAGGCACGGGCTCCAGCGCCACGCGGACGGAAACGCCGGATGAAAAAATACGCCTGCGTTCTGCCTCGCTGATCATAGCGGGCACCATGGCGAACACCTGAAAACGTCCTTGGTTTTTCGCTGCCAGGTATTCTTCACAGCCCCGCAGGGCATGGCCGATCACAAAAAAGGTTCGCTGCGGGTCTTCTTTTTCCAGCAATTCATCAATCCGCTGCTTTTCCATCTCTCCCATATGGGAAGGATGCCTGTCCTGATTGAAGCTGCCGCCCGCGACTACGATGGGCAGCATATCCTGGGGCAAATCCCGAATCAGCGGCTTTAAGACCTGCTCCGCTTTCAGCGTACGCTTTCCCACCATGGATACACTGTGGTCGATGGATGGCAGCGCGGGCCTCTCTCCCGCCTCCCAGGCAGCCATTTTTACCTGGAATCCTGCCAGACATTTTTTCAGTGCCTGCTCCTCAGCCTGACGCATACAGCGCATTTCCACATTGCTCAGGCCCAGCATTTTTTCCAGTGCCAGCTGCTCGTCCATGGAATCTGTGCCATAGAGCGCGCCGCCGTCTGTTCCCTGTACGCAGGAAATGCCCTGGGAAAGATACTGGCGCAAGGGATGATTCTTCATATCGCTCAGGTTATTCAGGCGCACGTTGGAGGTGATCTGAAATTCCAGAATCGCTCCGCATTCCTTGATCAGCTGGATCAGCGCTTTCCCCTTGGGACGGTTCAAATCGGCTGTATACAGGCCATGGCCGATGCGGATCATGGGCATAGGCTGCCCCGGCGCCAAGGACGTTTTTACGCACTGGAGGCTGTTAAATACGTTATCCCGCAGACCGTCGTTTTCTCCGGCGTGAATGCGCAGAACAAAGCCGGGGATGACCCTTGAAATCTTCACCAGCTCCGCGATCAAAGGGCGGATATCGCGGATATCGTTCAATTCTTCTCCCACGATATCGCTGCCGGCCACATAGGGATCAGCCGCAACAGATTGCAGCGCTTCCAGATTCTCCCGGAAATAATCCACCGGGTCTGCCTGATCCTTCACCAGGGTCAGGGGAATACGGCGGATGGCCGCCAGAAAACGCAGCGTTACGCCTGTTTCTTTGGTAATCGCAGGCATCACCTGATGCGCCTGGGAAAGCATTTGCTGCGCCTGATCTTTTTTTATCAGCGTTGTATCGGATATTTCCGCGTAGATGATCCCACGGGAAGCGTAGCTTCTGGCGATCCAGAGCAGCTTATTCTGAAACAGCGTATTGTTTTTATAGGCGGGATTCTCCCGGTCACGGTACATCTGCCTGAGGGCCTCCAGAATATCCTGATCCGGGATCAAGCCGATCATTTCCCGGGTTGACTCCACCGTGTCCTCCGCCCTGATCCCTTTGGTAAATACATACCGATACAGATACACCTTCTCCAGGTTGGTAAAAACCGCCTGGCCATCCTTCATAATGGAAAGAGAGCGCCGGATACGGGGAATATTCCAGGCAGCATGCTCCGGCGCGTTCAGAATCAAATCAGCAAAGTTCAGGAAGGTATGGTCGTCAATGGCACGGGTCAAATGCTTACCAGTCAATTCGCTGCCCGCATACGCCTGCTCCGTGCTTTTCCGGCGGCTGTTGATTTTTTCCCATTGGGCAGGTGTGCAGCGCAAATCCAGCTTTTTGATATAATACAGTGGATATCGAATCTGATGGAAAATGCCAAGGGCAATCAAAAGATCCGGAGGCAAATTGGCGTTCATATGGGTATGCAGATCGGTGCGGAATTTATGCTCCGAAAGAATATACGTTTTCACGATGGTCTTGCGGATATTCAAGCGGTAATCCTTGGTTTGGCTCATGAGGGTTTTGGAGATGGCGGGGATTTGGGCCTTGATTTCCACCTGTCCGTCAGGATAAATGTTGGCCACCTTGGTGTCTCCCAGCCGAAACACATAGACCTGATGGTTGTATCCGTCGATATAGCTGGGCACCGTGCCCCGAATAACAAGCAAGCCCTGCTCCCCTGTGGAAAGCTCCAGGGAGCAGAGCCGTGCCAGATTGCGGATCAGATTGCCGGTTGAATGGTTGGGCGTGGACAAAACATAGTCCATCCGTTCCCCCTCCCGAAACAGATCCACGATCATATCCTTTTCTTTATCCAAGTAAAAACGCTGAAACCACATCTTTTGCATGCCCCCCTGCAAAGATTTTGGAGCGCGGATCGATTTTTTCTTCTGCCTGTCATTCACGCTTTACCCAGGCATCAGAGCTTCTTTATTATCGCTGTTCGTCGTTTCCGTTCAATTCCTGATGCGCCTGCCGCACCAAAGCGGAAATAGATTCATCCGTGATTTCTTCTCCCGAGCCGGGCTGAACATCCGCTAAAAACTCGATGTTGCCCGCAGGCCCCTTGATCGGCGAAAAGGTCAGATCCTGCACATGCCAGCCAAAGGTCGGAGCAAACGCGCAGATTTCCCGCAGCACCCGTTCATGAATTTCTTTTTCCCGGACCACGCCGTTTTTTCCCACCTGGCCTTTTCCCGCCTCAAACTGCGGCTTGATCAGGGTCAGAAACCGTCCGCTTTCCCCCATGATCCCCGCCGCCACCGGCAAAATCAGCCGAATGGAAATAAAGCTCACATCCATGACTGTTAAGGTAGGCCGAAGGGGAAATTGCTCTATAGTCAGCGCCCGGGCATTGGTTCTTTCCATCACGGTCACCCGTTCATCGTTGCGCAGCCGCCAGTCCAATTGGCCATATCCCACGTCAATGGCATACACATGGGCCGCGCCGTGGCGCAGCAGCACATCGGTAAACCCGCCGGTTGCGGCTCCGATATCCATGGCGACAGCGCCTGATACATCCGCCTGAAAAGCGTTGATCGCTTTTTCAAGCTTATGGCCTCCCCGGCTGGCAAAGTGATCCTGGCCATTGCCGCGCACCTGCAAAGGAGCGTCCTGCGCAATCTGCTCGGAGGATTTGAGTACCTTTTTTTCTCCCACATAGACCTGTCCGGCCATAATCATGGCCTGGGCCTTCTCCCGGCTTTCCGCCAGGCCGCGTGTCACCAGCCATACATCCGCCCTTTGCTTCATTGCTTTACCGCCTTCCGTATCTGACGCGCGATGCCTTCCCCATCCAGCCCATAGCGCTGCAAAAGCTGCTTTCTGCTGCCATGGGGAATAAACTGGTTGGGCAGCCCCAGCATAACGGCAGGCGCGGGCGCATTGTTCCGGGCGCACCATTCCGCCACAGCGCTGCCAAACGCGCCGCTTAATAAATGTTCTTCTACCGTGATCACAGGAACGTTTCGTTTGGAAATCCGTTTTAAGTAGGCTTCATCCAGCGGCCAAACAGTGGAAGCGTTCACCACTTCGATTTCTATTCTTTCCCCGGAAAGGCGTTCCGCCGCCTGCATGCATTCCTCCAAAATGGCTGAGGCAGCAAGTACGCATCCGTCCTTCCCTTTTCGCAGCGCATTCCAAACGCCATGCCGGAATTCACTTTTTCCCCTTCCTGTTTCGGGCAAGGACCGCGGATAACGGATCGCGCAAGGCCCGGACGACCGCAGCGCCCAATCGATCATGGCCTTCAATTCAGCTTTGCTGCTTGGCGAAAGCACGGTCATATTGGGAATAGACCGAAGCATGGATACGCCGAATATGCCGTGGTGGGTAGCGCCGTCTTCCCCGCCCAGCCCGGCTCTGTCCATGAGCAGGCACACAGGCAGATTTTGCAGGCATACATCCTCCACGATCTGATCATAAGCGCGCTGCAAAAATGTTTCATAAATCGCCGCAAAAGGCCGCATCCCGCCGGCCGCCATGCCCGCCGCCAGGGTCACAGCGTGTTCTTCGGCAATTCCCACGTCAAAGAGCCGATGGGGATAAAGGCGATGAAAGGAGCCAAATCCGGTGGAATCCGTCATGGCCGCGGTCACCACACAAATTTCGGGATGAGCCGGGGCAATGGAAGAAATATATTCTCCCGCCGCCTTGCCTGCGGAGGGATCGGCCTGATTGCGCGTTCGCCCGTTATCCAATTGGAAAGGCGCCACACCATGATACTTTTCCGGTTTTTCCTCTGCCTGCTGAAACCCGTTTCCTTTTCTGGTGACAACATGAACCACTACCGGCTTGTCCACGTCCTTCAGGCTGCGAAACACCCGTTCCATACCCTGGATATCATGACCGTCAATGGGGCCAAAGTATTGAAAGCCCAAAGATGTAAAAAATTTATCCCGGATAAACGCATTGCGGATATGATTTTTGGCTTTTTGAAACGCGCTGTAGAGCTTGTCTCCGGCGGCAGGCACCCGCCGCAGTGTCTCCCCTACGTTTTTTTTCATTTCCAGCCAGCCGCGGCTGACGCGCATCCGGGTCAGCTGCCGGGACAAAGCGCCTACATTCCGGGAAATCGACATGCCGTTGTCGTTCAGCACCACCATGAAGGGCGTTTGCAGGCTGCCGGCGTCGTTCAGCGCCTCATAGCACATGCCGCCCGTCAGCGCCCCATCCCCTACCACGGCCACAACACGATAGTTCTCTCCCCGCATATCACGCGCCCGCGCCATCCCCAGCGCCGCGGAAATCGCGGTGGACGCGTGACCTGTGTCAAAAGCGTCATATGGGCTCTCCTCCCGACGGGGAAAGCCGCATATTCCATCCATTGTCCGCAGGGTGGAAAATTGGCCGGTACGTCCTGTGAGCAATTTATGGGCATAGCACTGATGGCCAACGTCAAAAATCAATTTGTCCCGGGGACAGGCAAAAGCCCGATGCAGAGCAATGGTCAATTCCACCACGCCTAAATTGGAAGCCAAATGTCCGCCGTTCAGCGCCACCGTACGAATGATCGTTTCCCTGATCTCCTCCGAAAGATGATTTAACTCATCCATGGACATGCCTTGCAGATCAGACGGAGAAGCAATTTCCGATAGGCTCATGTCAAGTCTCCCATCATCAGAAATTATTTATTTATTATATCATAGAAATATAGAAAATGCAAAAAATGAAATAAACGTGAAGCCATCGTAATTTGTCAGAAAGCTTCGTGAATCGCCATCGTTTGTCAAAAAAAGGATGAACACGATTCCGGATTGGGCGCTTGAGGGCCAAACAAAAGCCAAAATGTATTTCTTGCAAGAAAAAGAATTCCTTGGTATAATAAGTACAGAATACCGGACGAACGCAATTCGTCTATACCAAATCGCATACAGAAAGGCAGGCGGGCAACCTTGTATCATATCCTGGAAACGCATCCCGAGCTTCAACCCTTTGAAGGAGACATCAACCTGCGGATGGATTTGTTTCACCGCAAGCGGGATCAGCTCCTGCAGGGCCGGGTGACCTTGCTGGACTTTGCCAACGCCCATGAATATTATGGCTTCCACCGTCTCCCCGACGGCTGGGTATACCGGGAATGGGCCCCGGCGGCGGATCAGTTGTACCTGAGCGGGGATTTCAACGATTGGCACTGGACGGACAACCCCTTAACGCGCCTTGAAAACGGCAATTGGGAGATCAAGCTGCCGGGAGACACGCTTCATAAGGGCAGCCAGGTCATTACCATCGTGAAAAACGGGGATCGGCTGACCCAGCACATTCCTATCTATGCCCGCCGGGTGACCCAGGATCCAAACACCTTCAGCTGGTGCTGCGAGGTATGGGACGATCTGACGCCCTATCCCTGGACAGACAAGGATTTCCGCTGTGATGAAGCCCCCCTGATCTACGAAGCTCACGTGGGCATGTGCAGCGAGGATTACCGGGTGGCTTCCTACCGGGAGTTTGCGGACAATGTGCTGCCCCACGTAAAAGACTTGGGCTACAACACCGTACAGCTCATGGCCATTATGGAGCATCCCTTCTATGGTTCCTTTGGCTATCAGGTCAGCAGCTTCTTTGCCGCCTCCAGCCGCTTCGGCCTGCCGGACGATTTAAAATACCTGGTGAACAAGGCCCACGAAATGGGCATCCGGGTGCTGCTGGACGTAGTGCATTCCCACGCGGTGGGCAACACTCTGGAGGGACTGAATCTCTTTGACGGCACCACCTGGCAGTTTTTCCATGACGGCGCCAAGGGCAACCACCCCGCCTGGGGTACCAAATGCTTCAATTATGATAAGCCGGAAGTGATCCATTTCCTGCTGAGCAACCTGAAGTTCTGGATGGAGGAATATCATTTCGACGGCTTCCGTTTTGACGGAGTCACCTCCATGCTCTACCAGGACCACGCCCTGGGCACGGATTTCAGCAACCTGGGTATGTATTTCACCATGAACACGGATACCCAGGCCGTGACCTATCTGCAATTGGCCAACGAACTGATCCGTCAGGTGAATCCCCATGCGCTGACCATCGCGGAGGATATGTCCGGCATGCCCGGCATGTGCGAGCCGGTCCAGGACGGCGGCATCGGGTTTAACTACCGGCTGGGCATGGGCCTGCCCGATATGTGGATCAAGCTGAGCAAAAAGAAGGACGAGGACTGGAACCTGGGCGACATGTGGAAAGAACTGACCTTCCGAAACGCGGGCACAGTCGCTTATGTGGAAAGCCATGACCAGGCGCTGGTGGGCGATAAAACCATGATCTTCCGCTTTGCCGACGCCGCCATGTACACCGACATGAACAAGGACTGCCATACCGGCGTCATTGACCGGGCCATCGCCCTGCACAAGATGCTGCGGCTGATCACCATGGCGGCGGGAGGCAACGGCTATCTGACCTTCATGGGCAATGAATTCGGCCATCCGGAATGGATCGATTTCCCCCGTCCCGGCAACGGCAACAGCTATCATTACTGCCGCCGTCAGTGGAGCCTGCTGAAAAATGACATGCTCAAATATCAATGCCTTAATGACTTTGACAGCGATATGATCCATGCCGCCACGGCCCACCGCATTTTTGACCAGAGCTATCCCGATCTCAAATGGATTCACGAAAGCGATCATGTGATCGCCTTTGAGCGGGGCGATCTGCTCTTTGCCTTTAACTTCGCGCCCACCCAGAGCCAGGCGGACTATGCGATCCCCGTCTCCTCGGACGAAGACTACGACGTGCTGTTCAGCACAGACGACGAGCGCTACAACGGCTATGGCCGGGTGGCCCACATGCGCATGCCAAACACAGATCATCACATCAAGCTCTATTTGCCCGCCCGCACAGCCACCGTGCTGAAAAAAGCAGGAAAATAAAAGAAGCGGCCTCCGGTGAAGCGTTCCTTTCTCCGGAGGCCTTTGATTCTCTGAAACGAAGGATGTGTTTATGAAAGCGTTCATTTCCTGGATCGTTCCGCTTTTGCTTTCGCTGTTTATGCTTTACTTATATGGCGTTGCCAGATATCGGAACACCTTGAACCGGGTGTTCCGGGCGGAAATGGCGCTGTGCGGATTTTGGCTGGGGTCGAGCCTGCTTTTGCTTCTTCCCCTGCCGGGCTGGCTTACGTGGACGGTGTTGGGCGCTATCTTTTTATCCCTTGTCCCGGTAAGCGTTCTGCTTATTTGCATCCTCCGGCACTGCTTTGACCAGCCCAAGCGGTCAGCGGATTTGGCGCTGGTGCTGGGGATGAAGCTCATTGGCGGCCAGCCAAATGGCGACCTTGTCCGCCGCCTGGACACCGCGCTGACAGCCGCGCAAAAGAGCAAGTATCTGCGCATCATCGTGTCCGGCGGCAACGGAAATGAAACCCAGCCCACGGAAGCGGCCGTGATGACAGCGTGGCTATGCGACCATGGCATGCCCGCTCACCGGATCATTCCGGAGGACAAATCCCAAGACACGCTTCAGAATATGCAAAATACCGCTGGATTGATCCCCGTGGATACGCCCCTGTATCTGATCACCAGCAATTATCATATGTTCCGCGCCCTGGGCCTGGCACGGAAAACAGGGTATTCCCAAATCGAAGGCTTGGCCGCTCCTTCCTCTCCCTTCCTTTTTCCGGCCAATGTGATGTGGGAATTGGTTTGCTGCGCTGATCACATACTGCATAAACAAATGAAAATCGAGTAGGAGGGGATGATTAACCCCTTCTCACCGCACCGTGCGTACCGTTCGGTACACGGCGCGTCCAATACAAGCAGACTGAATGTTCTCATACATTTTGGATAAATCATAGTATTCGGCGCGTATGAGCCTTTCATTAGATATACTTCGGAGCAAATACGATATGGTATTTGCAATTCCATTTTTGTGTGTGCTAATACTATTCTTCTTTTAAAATCTTCACATCTTTGGGCGTCTTTTCCGTTCTGGCTGTGCTTCTCTCCGGTCAACGTAGCCTTCGGCTCAGGGCTGCCGCCCGGCCTACGCTGAAAAT
>ODAI013502725.1_pt1 | contig 25406 bp, 21 predicted proteins | sample 1539321 | NCBI WGS metagenome assembly ODAI01 (sample SAMN02144231, study PRJEB22623) | gut metagenome | biome: sheep rumen | host: Ovis aries | place: New Zealand
ATATATTTTGAACTATGGTCCAAAGGTACAAAAAATCTTGGACATAACAAAGCCCTGGCTTGAGAAAGTCGGGGCTTTGCGATAAAAAAATGAGGATGTGCCTATTTTGACACACCCTCTCTCCAACTGCTCTTCTAAATCTGCTATTTTTCTCGTTTCTCAATCGGAATGTCAAATTGGAAACACCAGTTGTGAATGGGGTAGGTTTTGCCTTTTATGCGATGAGTGAATGAGTTGCCCTGCGAGTCGCGCAGGTTGCCGCGAGGTCCGTTCCTCCGACCGCTTTTCCCCTTTTCGCCATTGACCGCGTAACGGATGCGGCAACTGTCGGGCTGCTCAGTGCACAGCAGGCGTACTTGCTCTCCTTCGATGCTGACATGCTGAAGAATATTTCTGTTGTCGCGTGTGATGACACTGAAGCCGTAGTTGTCGGCTTTGTTCACCTGTATGGTGTCAAGCACCAGTGGTGGACAGGGAACATTGAAGTTGATAATGGCTTCCAGTCCATTGCACTCAATGTCTATAGGAAGCAGTCCTCGCTGTTGATGCCGATGGTGCAGTATGTCGAGAGCAGAGAGAGCAGCCAGACGCCCGTGTAGCTGTTGACCGACACCATCAATATGGATTGCTTCGCGCACGAATGTGTAGGGATAGGTGGGCCCGCTGGCATGAAAGTTGGCGGAGTCGCGCACCAGTTCCATGAAAAAGTTGGGAATATTTGTTTCCGGGCATTGGTAGGCCGTTGCGTTGAAGTTCCCGGCTCTGGTCAGCGGGTTCGTTTGGTAGAGTATGATTTCTACATTTTCTTTCTGCCCGGTGATTTTCCTGACATCTTCGTTGAGGTCCCTGACCAGCTGAAGGAACAGTTTTCTATAGTCTGTTCCGGGATAGCCGGTGACATCCGTCTCTCCCTGCATCCAGCATAGGGCGGGCATCACAAAACGCCAGCCGCGTTCTTGGGCTATTTCATAGGCGATCTTGATTTCATCGATGAAGCTTTCGTAAGGTTCCGATCCCTTTCCCAAGTGGTCAATGGTGGTGGCTCCTTGTCCGCCCGGAAAGGTGCAGATGAGCGTGTCGCTGCCCGTATGGTCGGCCAGCCTCTCTGCCATGCTGTAGACAGTCAGTTCAAACGAGCGCTTCTGATATTTCAGCATACGCTTGGCCATCTGTTTCAGGTCGTTGTTGTCGAAGTATCCGAAGTTGTGGTCTAACCGTTCAGTGACGATGCGTCCGTTGGCATAGCTGGCCAGCGAGTCGAAGTCGGTGATGCGTATGGCTTCCTCCCCCAGCGCAAGACTCTGCCCGTAAACGGGGATGCATACCACCGTCTTGTGTTCGTTGCTCTGATGGCACGACACCAGCACCATCATGACTGCTATAAGAGATAGTATTTTTGTTTTCATTCGTGTAAGTATATCCATACAAAGTTCAAAGGTACGAAAAAAATATGGAATATTCTTGTTTTTCCGTTTTTTTTTGTACTTTTGCATAGAAAAAACATTTGTATATGCAAACTTTCAAACAATTAAGGAAGAATTGTAAGGGACATGAGGCTGCTCAGGGGGCACCTAGGGTGGCATTGGTGGGTGATACGGCAACGCAGTTCTTGTCAGAAGCTCTGCGGGGTGAAGCAATCTACCGAGGTTATGACATCAACCTGTTTGAAGCCGAATACAATCAGGTTGGGCGGCAGTTCTTAGATCCGTCAAGCGAACTCTGTGCTTTCAATGCTGACTATATAGTCTTATTCCAGTCTACTCATAAATTGGGCGAATTACACAGCTCCTTGGATGAGGACGGGCAGTGTCGTATGGCCGACCAGCGTCTTGATTTTATTGCCTCCATCTGCCATAATCCTCAGTTCGTGGGAAAGAAACTCATTTGTATGAACTATCCTGAGATAGAAGATACGGTTTTTGGCAGTTATGCCAATCAGGTGGAATCCTCCTTCACATGGCAGGTTCGCAAGCTGAATTACGGCCTGATGCAGTTAGCTCGTGATGAGGCCGGTCTTTTTGTTTGTGATATTGCCGGTTTGCAGAATAAGTTAGGCCGCGACAAGATGTTCGCCCCCAATGTCTATGTCAGCACAGAGATGATACTCTCTGTAGACGCGCTGCCGTATGTGGCATCTCGGGTGATAGATATCATCAGTGCCTTGCGCGGACAGTTTAAGAAGTGTCTCATCCTCGACCTTGACAACACGCTTTGGGGCGGGGTCATCGGTGACGACGGTCTGGAGGGTATCCAGCTTGGACATGGCCTCGGCATTGGCAAGGCGTTTACAGAGTTCCAGATGTGGGTTAAGAAACTCAAGTCTCGCGGCATCATTGTCTGTGTGGCATCGAAGAACAACGAAGATACCGCCAAGGAGCCCTTTCTCAAACATCCCGACATGGTGCTTAAATTGGACGATATCGCCGTGTTTATGGCCAATTGGGAAACGAAGGTAGACAACATCCGTGCCATTCAGCAGATACTGAACATCGGTTTCGACTCGATGGTCTTCTTGGACGACAATCCTTTTGAGCGCAATATGGTTCGCGAGCATATCCCGGGCATTACGGTTCCGGAACTGCCGGAGGACCCTGGTGAGTATCTGGAGTTCCTCTATGGGGAGAATCTGTTCGAAACGGTGTCTTATAGCGGATTGGATAAGGACCGCACTAAGCAATACCAGGTCGAGGCACAACGGATGTCGTTGCAGAAGACCTTCGCCAATGAGGCTGATTTCCTGAAATCGCTCAACATGGTGTCGGTAGTCAGTGGTTTCACCAAGTTCAATATCCCTCGTGTGGCACAGTTGTCTCAGCGTAGCAACCAGTTCAATCTCCGTACAGTCCGCTACACGGAAGCCGATGTGGAGGCGATGGCTGCCGATAAGGATGTCATCGGTCTTAGCTTCACTCTGGAGGATAAGTTTGGCGACAACGGGCTGATAGCCGTTGTCATCCTGAAGCGGCAGGATGCCGAGACGCTGTTTGTCGACACGTGGTTAATGAGTTGCCGGGTACTGAAGCGTGGCATGGAGAACTTTACGCTGAATACGATGGTAGCTTGTGCTAAAGCATTAGGATATAAGTATATTGTGGGCGAATATCTGCCTACAGCGAAGAATAAGATGGTAGAACAGCACTACCCAGACCTTGGCTTTTTGCCGATAGCAGATGAGCCAGCGGCCCGTTATGTGTTAGATATAGAGGCTTACCAGCCGCGTGAGTGTTATATTGAAAAGAAAGGGTAATGGATTGTCAGTTAGATCATATAGGATATGTTACCGACGATATAGCCAGTACGGCTTTGTCGTTTCGTCTTTTAGGGTATACGGCCGATGAAGTCGTCAACGATGATACCCAGCGTACGCGCATCTGTTTTCTGCGCAAGCAGGGTGAAACAGCCATTGAGTTGGTGGAACCCTACGAGGATAACAAGACCATGCAGAAGATGCTGAAGCGCGGAGTGGCTCCTTATCACACCTGCTATGTGGTAGAGGATATCATGGCTGCCTACGAGGAGATGCTCGACCATGATTTCACCCCTTTGTTCAAGCCTGTTCCTGCACCAGCGTTCGACCATCGCCTTATCTGCTATTTCTTCAAACAGGAGGCAGGCTTGATAGAATTGGTAAACAGGAAATAGAATCGTAGACGACCATGATGAGGAGAGAAGCCAATTTCGAGGTGATGAGGACCTTGGCCATGTTTTTCATTGTTGTGTACCATTGCCTGACTCATGGCATGGGCTGGAGTCCAGTCTTTACCATTACCGATTCTGCATCTGCTGCTAATTTCGTTTTTTCCGATTTCCTGCTTGTCTTTGCCAGCATCTCGGTCAATCTGTATGTCATGGTATCCGGATATTTCCTTTGTAATGCTACTTTCAAAGTGAGCAGAATAGTACGGACGTGGTTGAATGCGTGCTTCTATTCCTGCATCATAGCCTCTGTCTTGATGGCTTTGTCTTTGGTGCCGTGGAGTTTCACGACTCTGGGGAAAAGCCTATTCCCGCTGAGCACCGATGCCTATTGGTTTGTTACTCAGTATATTGGTTTGTTGATTTTAGCCCCGTTCCTCGCAATACTGGTTAGGCAATTATCATATCGTCAGTACATTGCCTTGTTGGTTGGAGGGGCTTTCCTTTGCCTGTCCGTCATTCCGGATTTTCCTTTGGGTAAGCGTTATAGCGTGACGCATGGCAACTCGGTCTGGTACTTTGCTTATTTGTTCATGATAGCAGGATTCATCAGACATCATCTGAAACCAGTCAGTAACGGTCGGTTATGGGCTGCTATTCTGATTGTTGCACTTTTGATGTTGGGTGGAGAAATTGGGTTGGGCATGCAAGGCCCCTCAGTACACCTCTATTGGTTTAATTATAATGCTTCTCCCTTTGTGTTGTCCGTCTTGGTATTTGTGTACATCAGGCAGTGTCGTATTTCAGCAACCGGGATATGGAAACTGTTGGCAAGAGTTGCACCTTATACCTTTGGCATCTATCTGATTCATGATCATTTGTTGGTGCGGGCATGGCTGTGGCAGTCTCTGTCCTTGACGCGGTTTGTCCATGACTGGGGGTATCCATTCCTTATTCTTGGTCTTTGTCTCCTCATCTTTGTCCTCTGTGCGATGATAGATGTTGTCAGGAAAAAGCTCTTTGATGTGGTCAGAGTCGATAAGGCTATTGCCAAGTTTGACCGATGGACAACTCTTTCTTGAGCTCCTTGCTGAACAGGGATGAGTATTTCTCTGCCCCTTGCCGGTTCAGATGGCCAAAATCATAGAAGTATTCGGCGTGTCCAACGAATGCGCTGTCACGATAATGGTCTATGAATCTGAGGTGATGCTTGGCAGCCAGCTTACGGGGGAACCTGAACACATCTTCTTTGGAGCAGACATACATGGGCGACTCGGCCAGAATGAGTCGGATATGCCGCTGCCGGCAGTCGAGGATGAAGCGTTCCAATAGCGCCACTCGCTCTTTGTCTATGGCGAATGGATATTCCTCTGCCACCACACCCGTTGTGTCCAATACCCCGTCCATGGGTTTCCAGCCTTTCAGGCTTCTGTCCATCGAACCGAATTGGCCGGTCAGGAGATTGGGAAGTGAACCGGTAAACCGATAGACCATTGACAGCTGGCATGGCCAATACTTTCCAGACATTTTTAGCATCTCGTCACATTCGTTACTCATTCCGATGTAAGGTGCTAACGACGATGCTCTTTCAGTGCCGGAGAAGGGTGTCTCCATCCAGTCGCAAGGGTGTATCTCGTAGATGATGACTTGAGGAGTATAGCGAGAGAGGATATTCCCTAATAGTCCATAGTTATAGTAGATGTTCTTGATGCCCCAGTCTGCCGCATTGAAGCAGCTGGCATTCAGCTCTTTTTCAAAGATGGACGGTACGTAGTGGTGCAGACAACGTGACGAACCGAAGAACAGGACGGAGTCGCGCGTAGTCTCGTTCGAATAGCTTATCTTGTATTCATCCGTGGCATTCGAGTGCCGGTACAGGTATTTCAGCCCAAAGCCTAATGCCCTGTCAAACAGGAAGAATAGAACGATGACGATGGCGATATGAGTCAGTAGTTTCTTCATGGGCTTAGAACTGGAAATAAATAAACTGGTTACTGTCGAAAATGCCAAACATCAGGATGGCAACAATCTCCAAGGCGACGGTGATTTCCCATCGCCAGGTCTCTGCGAATGGGGGCAGATACAGTTTCTTATTGGGGAACCATTCTTCCTGGATATCTGCGTAGATGAGCGCCATGCTGCAGAGGGCGGCATTGATGAGCGTCGGCATGTCGACGAATAGTGCGCCGTTCCATGCTTCGGGAATGCGGCACAGCACTGTCCAAAACTCGCTGATGTTGTCTGAATGGAAGAGCATCAGGCCGAAGGTCACTACCAGATAGTTACCTGCCATCTTCCATACAAAGGGTGCCGTAGGCCAGCCCCAGCTATTGACTTTGATCTTAGTCTTCTTGAAGAACTGCCCACTCACCATCAGCGGGATATACCACAGTCCGTGATAGATGCCGAAGAGGAAAAACGTCCAGTCTGCCCCGTGCCACATACCGATGAAAGTCATGTTGAGCATGATGGCAGCGATGGTTCCGTTGGTGCCCCATTCGCGCAGCTTGATGTTCAGCGGCATAAACACGTAGTCGGTCAGCCAGCTGGTCAGCGACATGTGCCAGCGGCTCCAGTATTGGGCTATGTTGAGGGTGAAGAAGGGACGTTTGAAGTTTTCTGCCACCTTAAATCCCAACATGAGTGAAACACCGATAGCCATCTCGCTGTATCCGCTGAAGTCGGCATACATTTGGAAGGGATAGAGTAGGGAGGCAAAGACGATGGAGAGAGCGGAGTGGTGTTCATAGTTATTCCATACGGCACTGATGTATAGGTCCAGTCGGTCGGCGATGCACATCTTCATGAACATGCCCCACAGCACTCTGCGGAAGCCGTTCATCAGGTTTTCCGAGTTGAACAGACGGCTTTGTTTCAGCTGTTTCAGGAATGGTTTGGGGCGGTCTATCGGACCAGAGAGGATGGTGGGGAAGAAAGCGATGAAGTTGGCAAAGTCGCCAATATTGCGCTCATGCTCTATCTTTCCGTGATAGATGTCAAGCGTGTAGCTCATCAGCTTGAATGTGAAGAAGCTGAGGCCGATAGGTACGACGATATGTGCTGCTGTCCATGACAGGTGCAGTCCGATGAGATGGGCTGCGCTGACAAAGGAACCGATGAAGAAATTAAGGTATTTGAAGTAGAACAGGGTACCGATGCCTGCCACTACACTCAGTGTTGTCAGTCGGGAGGCCAGGCGTTCCTTCTCTTGCTCAATGGCTTGCCCGATGCCTCTTCCTAAGAGCCAGAACACCAGCGTTAGGATGGCCAACAAGCCAGTCATCTTGACATCGACCTGTGCATAGAACCAATAGGAACAGGTCAGCAAGAAGATGTTCTGCACTTCTCTCCTGACCTGGCAGCAATAATATACGGCCATGACCACGAGGAAGAACCATAGGAATGCAAGAGAATTTACAACCACCTTAAAGAACTCTCAACTCTTAATCCTTAACCTTCTTCTCAATACAGTCTACGAGGTCGCCCACATTGTCCCATGACAGAATCTCGCGTGAGGTAAACTTGATGCCGAAGGTTTTTTCCAACGCAACGACAAGCTGTACGTGCGACAGAGAATCCCATTCTTCTACATCGTCAGCAGTCGTCTCGTCGGTCAATACCAAATCGTCCACTTCCAGCTCATCGCGGAAAACATCCTGTACGCGTGTCAAAATATCGTTTCTTTCCATAATGCTGTTGATTGTTATACTTCCTGCAAAGGTAGTGATTTTTTATAGTCTGACCAAATAAATTACTTAGAAATGTCAAATTCGAATCCCATCTCCTTGGCTGTCTGTAGCACCTTGTAGGTCTTTTCGGCTGAAAACCAGTCGGGAATGGAGGAGTGGGTGCTGAAGATGACAAAAGCCCGCCGGTGCAAGGCATCCTGCAACAGCCGTTGCATTTGCTCTATGTCTGTCTGTGGGGTGATGGCGATGCGCCCTAACTGGAAAACACGGCGGTCGGGATTCACTAGCGAGGCACCGGAAATCATCTGGTATCCCTGCTCTTGGATGACGCTTCTGATGGCAGGGGTGTTACAGCCATGTGGCGGAATGACCATCTTGAGAATCTTAGCCGTGTCAAACCCTTGCTCGTCCAGCCGTTGCAGACTTTGTGTGATATCGGCTCTTATCTGCGCTGGGTTCCAAGTCTTCCAGCGCTTATGGTGCAGTCCGTGCAAAACAACGCCTGCCTCCCCCTTCTTTTGCCAGGATGCCAGTGAGTCTGCAACGGCAGGCGTCATCCTGTCGGCAATCACTCCAAAGCAAGGTGTGATTCCCACTTTGTCTGCTATTCCTTTGACCTGAAAGACGCCTTCCGTGCTGTCGTCGTCAATCCATAGGGCATGGGCCTTGTCATCTTCTGAGGCTCCGTGCCAGGCATCCAGTAGTCCGACATACAGCGTCTGCTTGCTCCACTCATCTCCTAGAATAGGCATGCGTAGCCATACGGCAATGGCTATTATAATAAGGAGAAAGCATAAGGATATGGCTGCCGTCTTTTTCATTGCCTGATCAGTTGCGGTTGTTAGGGCTTCATGTTTTTGAAATAGTCGCCATAGTTTATCCAGTCCGACAGCTCCTGAATCTGGGGCGTGACAGAGTTGTGATAGTCTTTGGTGAGCAGCGTGTGCCCAAGTCCGCGCCACCGGCTCTCAATGCCCATGATGTCGAGAATGGTCGTATAGACATCAAGCTGATGGCAGCGACCGTCCCAGGCTTTTTCTTTGTCGATGCCCCCATTGATGATATATAAGGGAATCTCCCTGGAGATTTTGTCCTTCATGTCCAGATAGTCTGGATGGGCATCATGGTCTGACGAGATTACAATGAGACTGTTGTCGTAGAGTCCTTTCGCTTTCAGCTCCTGAAGATAGTTCCCGAGGTGCATGTCGGTGTAGTGGCAGTCTGTCAGGTAGTTCTTGTACGCTTGCGGCAGACTGTTGTCATGTACGACGAAGTCGTGTTCTATATGCTTGTCGTAAGGCATGTGCATCGACATGGTCAGCAGCAGTGTGCAGAATGGGGGCCTGTTGCCCTCGTCCTTCTTGGCGGCATAGGCGAAAATCATCTTGTCGGTAAGGAAACCGCCGCTGTCATTGTCTTTCATCTCAGCCTGATAGTCGATCATGGAATAGAGCTTGTCAAAACCGTAGGCATCGGTCATCGCCTGCTGGTCCCAGAGGGTTGGATTGGTGGGAATGATCGTATAGGATGTGAGAGCGGGATATTTCTTCTTCAGTTGTTCTGGCAGTCCTATGATCCTGTTGTCTCTCACTTTGCTGACCGATATTTCCGAGTGCAGGGGCAGAAGTCCCGCCATGTAGATAAGTTGTCCGTCCGACGATTCCCCGATGGAGACATCGGGCTGGAGGTGGCCGTTGTAATAGCAGGCACTGTCGTGTTTTAGCCTGTTGAGGTGGGGGGTGATCTCCTTCCCGTCGACCACTAAATCGGATGTCGCCGACAGATAGGATTCTACCAAGATGAAGATGACATTCTTTACATGCTCCGGCGCTGTGCGTACGGTCACCCTCTGGCTGTGGTCGGTATATTCCTTCTCGATTTTTGCCATTTGTTCGGGCGTTAGTTTCATCTTGCCCTCGCCGGTCAAGGGCTCGATGATCATTTTCCTGACGAAACCCTTGTGGAATACTGTCCAGTTGGGCCACATGGAGTTCATCTTTGCCGGAGTAAATAGGGTTTTCTCCAGTTCGTAGACAAAACCTATTGAGGGATGGAACATGTAGAGCGAATGCGCTGCAAGCCCAATGGCTAAGAGGCATGACCATAGGACGGCCATCGTGGAAATGCTGCGGCTTTTGACATCTTTGCCCTTTGATCTGAATAACATCCAGAAGAACAAGACGGCCATGAGGGGATAATAAAGGTCAATGATCTTAAAACCGGACATCATGCTTTCTGTCACAATACTGTCGGTGAGGTTTCCGGCCTGTCCGATAGACGACCATGACAGATATTGGTGGAAGAAGCGGGAATAGAATACATTGCAGAACGACCACGTCAGTGTGAACAGAAAAGCGATGGCCAGACTGATTCTGGTCCTCCCGGCAGTGATCAGCCATGCCAGCAGATATATTGTGCTCGCGTCAAGCAGACAGGCTAATAGGTTGTCTATATATGAAGTCTTAAAGCATTCTATTTCTAAGGCGACGGTATGCAGGAACTGATGGTGCATAAACAGTAAGTTTACAACAGACATCAGGAATAGCAGGATGAATCGTTTATTGATGTGGTGTGTGAATGAAATCATAGCTATCTAATTCAATACTGCTGCAAAAATACTGTTTTTTTTCGAATTATCAAAATATTGGGCGGGTTAAATTTTGAGTTAACTCAATTTGCCGATTGAGTTCGCTTAAAACGTGTAATAAATTTATTTTTGTTGAGAAAATGGGGTGCTCTAGCCAAGGTCGTTCTCGACTTTGCCAAACACCATCCGATGAAGGGCGGACTATGGCGTACATCGCATTATTATAGCGTTAAGGATATCAACTAACATGAAACTTTTATTGAGAGGCGCAGTGGTTGATGTGTTGAATAAGTTTGAAGATGCTCCACGATAAAGACAATGTCAAGGCTGCATATACCAAAATTCCTATATATGGATTATACGTATTGCCTATAGGGATGGTAATTTCCCTAATGACAGGGTGAAGAACAAAGATGTAAAGTGAGAATTTACCAACGAAACTAAAGGCTTTGGTGACTATTGTATTCAGGGCTTTCACTAAATGTGTGGCAAGAAGACTTACTAAAAGCGGAGTAAATAACCAAGTATAGTAGATAAATCCAGATAACAGTATGAGTATAGTTAAAGAAACTGTAATCAATAAAGGATGACCTTGGTGTAGGATTTTTTCATTTCGTGCAATAAAGGCACCATAGGTAAAAGGTAGTAACCAACCTATTGAATTGTATTTAGTCCAAAGGATAAATCCTTGGTGTTGTTCACAGAACATGAAAATGACAATGCTGCACAAGCTTGTAATCCCAATTAATCTGGTAGAATGCCTATGGACAAGAAATAGGTATATCAGATATAGTTGCATAGTCATTCCAAAGTACCAATAAGGTCCTGGGGAAATAATTTTGTTGGGGTGTGGAAGGAAATTGATGATGAGGGTTAATTGGGCAAAAAAGCGCCTGAGAGATATGATGTCGACCAAATTGTAATTTTCTGGAGTGCTAAGAATATATAATATGACATGGTAGAAAAGGAATCCTATAATCATAGGACAGCATAGTTTTTTATAGTGCCCTATAACGAAAGAGTTTCTCTGAATGGAAACGCTGTCATATTTCTTAATGAGACCATATCCGCTTAGAAACACAAATACAGGTACTCCTAAGTGCCCCCAAAAAGAGAAGAAATGAATAAATATAGAGTCCCAATGTAAGGAGTTCCAAAATTGCAAATAATAATCTTTAGAGAAAGTGAACTCATTCTCTGGCACAGCTCCAGGAAGCCAATGGCAATAATTATGGAGTATGATGTATAATATCGCTATACCGCGTAATGCAGAACAGTCAGTTTTATTCATTTGTAGTAGCGTTTTGTCGTTTTAGCCAAAATACCAACGATGGTTTGAGTCCGATATAACGAAGATAGCCAGATAGTACGGCACGCCAGAAGATGGCAGGCTTGTCCTTGAAAGCAATTAGATGACCAGTATAAAAGACTTTACTGAGTGTATAGCGCAGAAACTTGTGAATGATGGGGGCATGGCTGAAGCGGAGAAGTTCATCGGCGACGGTCAGATAACAATTCAAGTTCCGTTTAGAGAATCTTGCACCCATAGTGGATGAACTCCTGACTCGGTGATATACAAGGTTTCGTTTTAAACAAAAAATATTCTCACTATTTAAGGTAAGGATCGTAGTAAAGAGTTCGTCCTCATGGATAATTCCCTTATGGAATTGCAAGTTGATGCGTTCCATATACTCTCTTCGGATGAAAAGTAGCCAAACAACACAATTATGCTTTTGTTGGTCGAGCATAAAGTTTAGTAGAGGTTCTCCTTTGTATGGCGTGTCCTCACTCAATAGGTATGTTCGTTTATAGTTCCATGGAATGGGGGCAGCATCTTTCTCCTGTATAATTTCTCCGTCGAAAAAGATGAAATCTGCTTTTGTGCGCTCAGCATAATGAAAGCATAGCTGTAGAGCCTCTGTGTCGATGACATCGTCAGAATCCATAAAGTAGATGTATTCTCCTTGTGCATGGCGCAAGGCATGATTGCGAGCCGCCGATTGTCCTTGATTGTTCTGGTTGAAATATATGATGCGGGGGTCGGATGCTTGATATCTTTTGAGTATTTCTTCGCTATTGTCTGTTGAACCGTCGTTTACGGCAATAATCTCTATATCCTTAAGCGTTTGTTGGGTTAAGGATGATAATGTCTCGTCAAGATACTTCCCGACGTTGTAGACAGGTAGGATGACACTTACTTTAACCATGAATTTACCAATCAAGGATTTCTGTACCGTTTTCAAAGTGAAAGAAGTCGACGATTTTGGAAAAGCTATTGTCGGAGAACTGTTGATTCTTGTTTTCAAGAAAGCATAGAGGAACTTCACCCATGAACGATGCCCATCGTGAATAGCTGCTGAAAGGTCCGATGATGCGGTCGCAGATGGAGAGCGTGTAGAGATCGAGGACTGCTGCTGATGGTTCGTTGTTGAAACGCACACAGTGGCAACCTTCGAAGAGGTCGAGAGGGAAATCTTCGTTGCTGCTTATAAAAAAGGCCATTTTCTGGTCTTTATATAACGACTGAATACGAAGCATGAATTGATGGTATTCCTCGAGTGAATAGAAAAAGCGTCCGTTGTTCCATGTCGCATAGTCACCTCGTCTAATGTGTACGCCAACTATGATGTCATGGGAGAGCCTTAAGTTTTGAATGAGATTTTCTGCTTTCCGGGTGATTTCTTCTTTTGGGTGGAAGATTTTTTTTAGTTCAGGCATTGCTTGCTGGATGTATTGATTCTCCCTTCGTGTCAGCCATCCTTTTCGAAAACCTAGGAATTTGAAGATTGCATCCCATGTTTTGTTATGGCATACCTTCCAGGTCAGCCCTTTATAGTTGTTCCACCCATTACCACGTTCCAGATACCATTTGTGCCATAACGGGAAATATATCCAAGGACAATGTAGAAGATGGGGGAAATCCTCGATAGTCCAGTCGTAGAAAATGATCATCAGTCTTTTTCTTTTGACGATACATTCAGACATGGGAGCCACGTATGACCAAAGTCGGTTGCATGTCTGCCCCGGGGCATCGCAGATGATTCTCATATTATTCGAAATCTTTTAGTGCATTAAAAAAATCTTGCGCAAAACGTTCCTTGTTGAAGTATTTAGAGTGTTCTAACGAGGCCTTGGCCATCTTTTCGCGTAAATCGGTGTCTTGATACACCTCGCGAACGGCTTGAGCCAACCGGCCCACATAGTCCCTTTCGGTATTCACCATGATTGCATTGTGTTTAGAGACGACTTCCGGTATGCCACCCCGATCTGTCGTTATAACGGGAAGCCTTGCAGCCATAGCTTCAACGACAGTTAAACCAAATGGCTCATCCCATACTGAGGGGATGACAGCGACATCTGCCATCTGAAGATAATCAGGAATGAGAGGGTAGGGAACAAATCCTGTAAAGAGGATGTCTTGTGCAATATCTTTTGACTTTTTTTTCAGCGAACGTATAAAATCATCTTCGTTCGCTGAGTTTCCAAAGAAGGAACTGCCTATTATGAGTAACTTTATTTGCGGAATGTCTTGCAATAGCAGCATGGCATCTATCAATTCGGAAATACCCTTGTCCTTGTTGATACGTCCGCTGTAAACTAAGACAAAGTCATCTTCAGATAACCCTGACTTTTTCCTTGTAATCATTGGATTCTCCTTCCTGGAAAATTGTTGCAGGTCAATTCCGTTATAGACTGTGGTGATGTTGGATTGGGTATCTCCAATAGTTTCCACTCTTTGTTTGATGAAGTTGGAAACCGTAAGAACCTTTTGCAGATGGTTGTATATGTGCTGACTGAAAGGCGTTTTGTCGTTCAATAAGTCATTGTGCAGGTGAAGGACAATATTGTCCTTACAACGCTGTGACAATTTATAGGCATATCCCGGTCTGTTTTCCAATATAATACAGTCGTAGTGATGCTTCTTCAGATGTCTGTAAGCTTGTTCGAAGAAATATTCTATGTGATAGTTATAGTATTCTTTACGATGGAGAATGCCGTATATTTTCCTCTTTGTTCTTGCCCATATACTTGTAGTGTCAATATAATGATAATGATTCACGGCAGAAGACATGGCAACATGGTCTTTTGTAGCAGGATGCCAGATGCTGTAGACGGTGATGTCGTGCAGATGGTGCTGGTCGTTATACTCCAGATAGAAGTCTACCAGATTCTCTACGGCTCCTCCCTGTACGGCAGGAACCGGCAGTATGCCCGATGTCAGGATGGCTATCTTCATGATGCTCGAAACTTTTTAATAAAGTAGACCAGTCATCCACAAAGGTAATTTTTTCCCGATAGGGAACTCCATGTTGTCTGCAAGGTGACATGTCTTTGGTCTTGATAATTTTGGTGCAAAGATAATAAAAGTTGTTGAATTAAGCAAAATAATACAGAAAAAGGTTGTTGTATTAACTGGAAATGTTTAAAAATCGCTTATCCAAATAAGCGATTATTCGACGGGTGCCCAGAAGTCCTCGGTGCTCTTGCCGTTAGCGAAGTGGTAGAAGTCGGTGACCACGGAGAAACTGTCGTCAGTGAACTGCTGTTCCTTGCTCTCGATGAAGCAGAGCGGTATCTCACCGATGAACGAAGCCCACCGGCTGTAGGTGCTCCACGGACCGAGGATGCGGTTGCAAAGCGACAGCGTGTAGAGGTCGAGAATGTCGCCAGAAGGTTCCTTGCCAAAACGGTAACAGCGGCATCCCTTGAAGATGCTGACGTCAAACGACTCGTTGCTGCTGATGAAGAACGCTACGTGGCGGTCTTTGTAAAGCGTTTGGATGCGGAGCATGAACTGGTGAAATTCATCCAAAGTGTAGTAATAGCGTCCGTTGAAAAAGGTCTTATAGTCGCCGTGGCGGATGTGTACCCCCACAATCATGTCGGCTTCTCTCCTGATGTCCGCTATCATATTGCTTGCCCTCTCCATGATTTCCTCCCGGGGTCGGAAAATGTGCTGCAGTTCACGCTTGGTCTGTGCCAGATAGCGTGTGTCACTCATGGTGTACCAGCCTTTCTTGAATCCCAAGAAATGGAAGACCTTATCCCATGCCTTGTTGTGTGTCACCTTCCAGGTCAACCCCTTGTAATTGTTCCAGCCGTTGCCACGCTCCAGATACCACTTGTGCCACAGAGGGAAGTATATGAACGGGCAATGCAGCAGGTTGGGGAAATCTTCAATAGTCCAGTCGAAGAAAATGATAACCATTCTCCGTCGCTCAGCAATACATTGGGCAACGGAAGTGACGTAGGTCCAAAGGCGGTTACACGTCTGTCCGGGGGCATCACAGATTGCTCGCATGGTTCCTTTTTCTGCAAAAATAATTATTGTATTTCAATTATCATAGTATGGTAATTGTTTTATAATAAAGTTTAACTAATAGAATGTTGCCAACCACTCTGCAAAGAAGAAGTGGGTTTGTTTGACAGTCATTTTACACTCCTTTCCCCAATAGGCTAACTATGATTTGTGAAGGCTACTCCATTAAGCGTGGCGTCTTGCTTTGAAGCCACTTCCAGTCATCCACGCAACGCTTCTCTGTAGAGAAATTGACTCCAATTTTAAAAAGTATTCGTGGGTCTGCGGCAAAGGGCTTGTCGTAACCTTTGTCCTCAATCTGCCGTAGTGCTGCTTCTGCCGTTTTGTCAAGTTTGAATTCAAAAATATAGATGTAGTCAGGCGTTTGCACTATCATGTCGCTACGACCGTTGCTTGTCGCACGTTCCACTTCCACATAGAGTCCAAGTAGACGAAAGAAGATGTAGAGGAAGTTCTGGAAATAGAGTTCGGAATCACCAATTACCCGGTAGTCGGTGTCGGCCATCATGGCCGCGAGGCGTTTCATGAAGGCTTCTGGCTGACCACTGCGAATCTCACGCACGAATTTTGCAATATTGAATTGTGCCACATCTTGGCGGGCATTGGTGTAGATTGGCAGCAAGTTGTTGAAGAAGCCTCTTTTTACCTCGTCATTGGGGAATCCAAGGCGGTATTCCATAAACTCTTTGTCGTAGTCCTTTATGGTCAGGTAACCACTCTGGTAGATGACGGGAATGGGATCTACCCTCATGGAGTCGACGCTGCCCAGGAGATCGGAAGAGATGGTCTCGTCCTCAATGTCATACAGGTTGAAACTGCTTTGATTGAGCAAATTGACCAGTAGGGTGGGAGTGCCTGTCTCAAACCAGTAGTCTCCGAACTTCTGGTTGGCCAGTGTGTTGATAAGGCTGTAAGGGTTGTACATGCCTGGCGAATGCTCGCAGAAGTGATAGCCATCATATTGGCGACGTAGTTCAGCATAGCATTCTTCCTTATTCATGCTATATGCCTTGGCCACTTTTTCTACTTCAGCGTCAAGATTATCATGGATCTCTTGCTCTGTCATTCCACAAATGGTGCAGTATTGTGGCAGCATTGATATGTCTCGGATATTGTTCAAATCGCTGAATACGCTGACCTTCGAGAACTTGGTCACTCCTGTCAGGAATCCCATCTTGATATAGCGGTCGCAGCTTTTCATCACGCCATAGAAAGCTTTTAGCATGCCGCGAAGTTTGTCTTGCAGAGCTTCATTATCGAAGTTTTGTGTCAGCGGTTTGTCGTATTCGTCAACCAAAATAACGACGGGCATCCCTGTCTGTTCGTAAGCGGACTCAATCACATGGATGAAACGCTCTTCTGGCGAGCGGTCTCTATACATGTCGCCGTATTTCTTCTCCCAACGTTCCAGATGCATATTAAGAATCTCCAACAGGGCTTCACGGCTGTTGTACTGCTTGGCGTTGAGATCAATGTGTAGTACCGGGTACTGCTTCCATTCTTTCTCCAGTTCTGCAATGGCCAGTCCTTTGAACAGTTCGCGCTTCCCCTCGAAATAGGCCTCAAAGGTAGATAGCAATAGTGACTTCCCAAACCGTCGAGGGCGACCGAGAAAGTAGTATCGGCCGTTGTTGGCAATCTGCCACACCAAGTCAGTCTTGTCCACGTACACATAGCCTTCTCGTCGTATGCTTTCAAAGTTCTGTATGCCGATAGGGTATTTTATGAAGTCCTGTTTCATCGTATTATATTTTATTATTGCGCAAAATTAGCAATTATTTCTGTTATTACCAAGTGTTTCTTCTACTTTCTCTTTTCTGAGGAATTTCATTTTGTTATAGATGGAAGGCTTGCGTGCTATGAAATATTTCATGCCGCGAGTGGCAATGGATAGCGTTAGGAAGTAGAGCAGTATCAAGGGCGTGTAGGTGATGATGGCATAGCCGGCAAGGCGGGGCATGGTGGTGGCCTCCGGCTCAATGACTACATGGCGCAACAGCAGGGCAAGAATCGTGAAGAGCAGGAAGATGGTGTAGTAGGGGAACATGCCGCGCCAATATATCCATACACTTTTTTGGAGTCCCTTGGAAAAAAGAAAGTAAGGCTTCCAGAACATGGCTATGAAGAATACGCTGAGAATCTTTCCAAGGAGTATGCCTACGATGCCATGAAAAGGTGCTAAGCATAGGGTAATGGTAAGGTTGAGCACCAGTTCCGTCCATGCTGCCCAAACGTCGGAGAACAAGCCGTGGGCAGAGATGAACATTTCTACAACACCTCTCGACAGAAAGATAAAGATGTTGAATACTAACAAATAAACGATGATGTCGCTCAACCGATATTGCGCTCCAAACCAGCAAACAATGAATGGCTGTAGGAACAACAGCAGTCCGAAAACCACGATGCCGACAATAAGGAAACGCACGGCTGTCAGTTCCCAGAACACCTTCATCGTGTTCTTGTCGTTGCCCTCGGCTATCAAGTTGCCCACTCCGGCATTCATGCCGTCGCTGAGGATGTTGACCAGAAAGTTGAACTTGCTCGTAATAATAGTATAGTTGCCATAGAAAGCTACCTGGGTTACGCTGACGAAGATGCCCACCAGAAGTTCGTCGCTACGGTAGAGTATGAAGTCCTTGATTTTCTGTACGAATATTTGGCGGGTCTTTTGCAGCACTTCAGGATATTGTTTCAGATGCTGGCGCCCTTCTCTGAAACTGATGCGCAGCCACGGATAGAGTTGGCGGATGCGCATGTTAAAGACGATGATGCCAACGACGGTAAAGATGAGTCCGACAACTACCCATAGCCACAGGTTGCGGTAGTACCAGGCCAGCAGAATCTGCGCCAGGCTCTGCACAATGCCGATGGTCTGGAAGTAGGCATTGACAAGGTATTGTTTCTGGTTGGCACCTACCAGCAACTGCTTGTAGTTGAAAATATAGCCTGCAACCGAAGTGGCGAGAAAGGCGTAGAAAGCAAAATAGACCAATGGAAGTCCCGTAGATAGGTTGCCAAACCACTGGGGAAAACAAGTGCTGACCAAAACTCCTCCACCCAGGATGACGAGTCCGATGCAGCGATATAGATAGGCCAGCATCGACATCACCTCGTTGATCTTCTCGTGGTTGTCTTCTTGTAGTGGCTTATACAGGAAGTAAACGATGCTGGTGCCGATGCCCAATTCTGCCACCGAGAGGAAACTCATGATGTTCATGAGCATACCCGTCAGTCCAATGAACTCTGCTCCGAGACAGTCGAGGAATATCTTGCGCGAGAAGAAGGCAAGAAACAAGGAGAGCACGTAGAAAAACATGCCCACCTTGATATTCATCACGCTTCTGTGTACTCGTTCGCCCATGTATTCTATTTGTCGTGTGAAGTGTGGATTCGTTTTACCCTTTGCCTGGGAGCGTGAAGGACAAAATACCGCTTCTGGTGTATGAGCGTCATAATATCATCCAAGTCTTTTCGCTTCAGTGGATTAAGCGTATAACTATCGGATGGATTATTGGGTCCTGCTGTATTGAAGAATCTTTCCATATTCCAACTATTTTGCGCAAAGGTAGTGATTATTAGTGAAAACAACAAAGATCTATTATCCCTCGGTAGTCCATTCCTCGATGGTTCGCGATTCCGCGTTGAACTTGACACCTGCTTTTACGATACGGCGACCGTCGGTCAGATAGGGCTTGGCATAGCCTTTCTCGTTGATTTGCGCAAGTGCCTTTTGTGCAGAATCGTTGACTTTCAGCTCAATGATATAGATGGTGTCGGGCATGAAGACAATGATGTCGGTACGGCCATGAGCGCATTTTACCTGAGTGCGGGCATAGACATTCAGCATGGAGAAGATGAGATAAAGCGTGTACTCATAGAATCCTTCAGCAGTGGCTGCCTCGGCCAGTTTCTTCTTGAATCCCTCGACATAAGGGATGCCGGCCAGATAGGCCTGCAGCTCTCGCATGGCAAGGTCGATGTCGCTACTCTTGAGGGCGCGCCAGAATTTGAGGGCAAAGCCTGTCTGAACCATACTGCCTTGAAGGCCAATGTAGGCAGGGAGAATACCATCGGTGAAACCTATCCGTACTTCTTGGTTAGGGATTGACAGCGTGTATAGCATAGACTCGGAATCATAGTCTTTAATCGTCAGATAGCCGCTTTGATAGAGTATGGGCAGTGCGTCCTGCATATTTTCCGTTGGCTGATCAAAAGCAGAAGAGGGTACTTCTATCCGCTCCATTGCCGTGATATCAGTATGGAAATGCTTCATCTGTCGAATCAGAAAAGAAGGTGTGCCGCTTTCGAACCAATAGTTTCCTAACTCTCCGGACATGAATGCTTTCATCAAACTGAAAGGGTTGTATATCTCGTCTGACTGCTTCGAGAAGTGATAGCCATCATATTGTGATTTCAGCCTGTCGTGCATGGTCTTATAGTCCGTGTCGTTACGTTGGGCTAAAAGTTCGATATCTTCATGCAGTGTCGTGACAAGTTCTTTTTCGGTGATTCCACAGATATTGGCAAACTGTGGAGTCATGGTGACATTCATCAGATTGTTGATGGTGGAGAATATGCTAAGCTGGGAGAATTTAGTGATGCCTGTGATGAAGCAGAATTTTATCTTTGGCTCTTGCTTCTTCAGGCGTTGGTAAAATTCTTGCATCACTTCCCGCATTTCTTGCAGTTGTGACTCTTCGTGCAGAATATCTAATAGAGGTGCATCATACTCGTCTATAATCACAACGACCTGACAGCCCGTTTTTTCATAGGCCCTGTCAATAAGACCGGAGAGTCGCATGCCAGGTGTGGTCTCTTCTGTATCTCTCCCATATATCTTCTCGTATGGCTTCAGTAGTTGTCCCAATTCGTCCTTAACGCCTTGGACAGGTAAATGTTTGGCACCGCTCAAATCCAGATGGAAAGTTGGGTAGGTATTCCATTCGTGTTCATAAGCCATCATCTTCAGGTCTTTGAATAGTTCCTTCTCCCCTTTAAAATATGATTCAAGCGTTGTTGTAAGAAGCGATTTCCCGAACCTGCGAGGGCGGCTCAGAAATATATAGGTGCCGTAGTTTGCTAATTGCCACACGAGGTCTGTCTTATCCACGTAAACATAGCCCTCATGGATAATGCGGCTGAAGGTTTGAATGCCAATAGGATATTTTTTTATTGCCATACCATCTGCATTTTTTTGCAAAGGTAGTGAAAATACAGCAAAAATGCAATAAAACGGGGGAAAACTTTATGGAATCAGATGAATATCCGTTGTTGACCTATTTGTCGTGACTGGTGTGTATGAAGTCGGTGTTCTTGTGGTCTATCTTCAGGATGTTGAGCAGCATGCGCCAGACGAGCATGGGCAGTGAGAGTATCTTGCCGAAGACAGAATGCTTGCGCAGCTGCTTGGGGGTGGATAGGTAGAGCGAGAGACAGATGAACAGGAACAGTAGCCACCACTTGAGGCACCATTCGCGGGAGATGGCGGTGACGAGCAGGGCCAGCAGGAACGACAGCACGATGAGCATGGAGCGCGGAATGAGCGTCTGCTGGATGGTCTTGTCGATATAGTCGATGTTGCCGGTTATGATGGCTTTGGGGATATAGGGCAGTAGCGAGAGCAGGCTCTGTATCTGGGCTGTCATCCAGCGCAGGCGCTGCTTCTGGAAATTGTCCTTGTTGGACACTTTCTCGTCGAACACGTGGATGTCGGGCTCGTAGTGGATATAGACACGTTGTCTCAGCAGCAGGGCTTCCAGTTCGCGGTCTTCGCCGGCCGTGCTGAGCTTGAAGACATTCTCGCTGAACCACTTGTAGTCGAAGCACATGCCACTGCCGATGAGGGCCGACGAGAGGCCGATGCGGTTGTGGGCCTTGCGGAAGATGGTGTTGTTGATTTCTTCGGAGACACCGTCGAGCACGGCAATGTCGTTGTCGCTGTTCTTGGCGCAGCGGTGACACTGTATGGCCTTATAGCCCTTGATGCACTCTTCGTTCAGCTGCTCCAGAAAGTGCGGCTCTACTACGTTGTCGGCATCGAGTATGACTACGTAGTCGAAGTCTTGCTGCAGCTGGTTGATGGCGTACTGCATGGCCTTGGCCTTGCTGCTCTTCTCGAAGACGGGCTGGAGCAGCGTGATGGGCAGCTTTGCCAGCTGTTCGTTGGTGGCGGGCTGCATGTGGTCGGAGATGACGGCTACATGGTAATGCTCGTAAGGGTAGTATTGCTTGAGAAACTTTTGTACGGAATTGACTATCACCCGGTCTTCATTGTAGGCCGGATAGAGGATGAGAAATTTGAAATGCTTGTCGGCATTCAGGGAAAGCACCTGACCGGTCAGGTATTCGGAGAGTTTCGAGGATGGCTTCTTGTAGAGCAGAGCCACCAGGGCGAAGAACAGGATGTAGGATGCCGAGGCAGCGAGGAGCAGCCATAGCAGGATGTCGATGATGTGGATGAATGTCCAAAGCATATTAGTTACAGTTTTTGGTTGACGTAAACTTTTAGCCTCTGGCCGATAGAGAACCGGCCCAGAAGTGAACTGAGGAAGATGAACGGAACCATGAAGAAGGTGCGGTTCCACTTGTCATCTACGAGATAGTTGGGCGTGGCAATGGCGAAGATGAGTAGCACGAAGGCGAAGAGTGCCCACCATTTGAGCGCCTGCGAGAAATAGATGAAGGGCAACACAGCTCCCATGAGCACGATGATCGGCATGAGGATGATGCGCGGAATGAGCAGCCATTGTATAATCTTGTCTATCAGGTCGTAATGGCGCGAGAGGATAGCTCCCGGCAGATAGTGGATGTTGCGCAGGATGTTGATGAACTGTGACTTGACGCGATTGCCCTGTTGGCGGTTGAAGTCGTCGGCCAGCCGCTTCTTCTCGTCGAAGACGAGGATGTCGTCGAAATAATCGACATAGACATGCTGCCGCATCAAGAGCATTTCCAGTTCCTTGTCGTCCCAGTTGGTGGTTGTCTCGGCAATATTTTTCTTGAACCAGTCGAACTGGAAAGCCAGACCGGAGCCTGACGTGGCAGACGAAAAACCGAGGGTGATGTGGCCGCGGCGGAAGATGGAATTGTTGATTTCCTCGAAGATGGCACTCAGACGAGCCGGAGCTGTGTCGCGGTTCTGCGACAGCTTGTGGGCCTGGATGGCTTTAGTGCCGGCAGCCTCGTAGGCATCGTTCATCTGGGCGAGGAACTCCGGCTCTACCACGTTGCCGGCATTGAGGATGACCACGATGTCGTAGAGCTTGAACTGCGGCAGGTTGTTGATGGCTAACTGTAGGGACTTGCCGCGCGAGCTCTTCTTGAAATTCGGAGTGAGCAGCGTGACGGGCTGTTGGGCCAGCCGGAAATTGGTCATCTCGTCGCAGTGGTCGGCAATGACCGTGATGTCGAAAAGGCGCTGGGGGTATGTCTGCCCTAATACCGACATAACCGTCTGCTCCACGTTCCGCCCGCCTTTATAGGCAGGGATGAGTATGATGAACCGGTTCTCCTTTCTCGCCTTGGGTATCTCGGTGTGCTGGCCGAAACGGGAGGCAAAGGTGAATACGAACATGTAGAGCACGGTCAGCGAAATGACGATGAACAGGCCCCAATCGATATATGAAAGAATTCCCCAGGATGACATAGCGCTATAATAGTTTTAGAAAGTGAGTGACACCCTTGATAGTGGCTTTGGCTAAATCAGGGCGTTTATGTAGTAGATGCTTGATGATGTCTTTAGGCGCAACGACACCTATTAAATAAAGGAACGAAAGGGGCTTGCTGATGCACTGGGTGTTGCGATGGACGAAGAGCAGGCGGTTGCGGGTGATGTAGTAAATCTTCAGCGGACTGTCTTGTCCGGTGGCCTGGCTCTCCTTGTGATAAATGGTACAGGCAGGCTCGTACCAGATGTCATAGCCCGCACGGCGAATCATCATCGACCAGTCGAGCTCTTCGTAGTAGAGGAAGTAGCATTCGGGCATCATGCCTGCCCGCTCTATCACTTCGCGTTTCACCATCATGGCGGCACCGTGGGCGTATGGGGTGGGGTGAGCCACGTCGTACTGGCCGTGGTCAGCTTCGCCAAATCCGATGGAGCGGTTGCGCATCGTGACGGGCGATAGTGGGGTGTAGCCGCTGTACTGTATCGGGTGGTTCCCCCAGGCAAAACGGATCTTGGGGCATACCATTCCGATTTTCCCTGAAGACTCCAGACGGTCGATGAGAGGGCGGACGTTGAAATCCTCGAAGACTGTGTCGTTGTTGATGAAGAACAGGTATTTTCCTTTTGCAGCCTGAATACCCAGATTGTTGCCGCCGGCAAAGCCAAGGTTTTCTTTGCTGCGAATCACCTTTATTTGCGGATAGCGTTGCTCAAGGATGTAAGCCTCGTCTGCCTTGGAGGCATTATCTACCACTATTACCTCTATGGACGTATCGTCTAAAGGTAATGTCTCAATTAGTCCGCAGGTGTCGTTCACCCCGTTGTAATTGATCGTAATGATAGATGTCTCAATGTTCAATATTCAATATTCAATGTTCAATGTTCAATGTTCAATATCTTAAACTCTCTCTGCTTTTTTCTTTTCTAACTTCAGTCGTGCCTTCTCTTCTTGCTCGGCAAGCAGGCCTTTTTCGTATTCATTCCACTCGCTTTCAATATAAGGAAGGATATATACGATGGTCAATCCGCCATAGAAGGTCAGACAGTTTGGGAACTGCATCAGTACCTGGTTACCATATCCACCAAGTTGCATTGATATCATGGCACAGCAGAGTCCCGCCCCGATGCCTCGTAAGGAGGGACTTTCTATCCGGAACATTGTTATCCAACAAGCACCGAATATCATGACAAAAGTACAGATTAAGAAAACGGTAATACCAATGATACCTGTATGAATCCAGATAAACACGTATTCTGAATCTGGCGCGACAGTAGCCATAAACGTATATTTGTTGTTGGCGGGAACATTCTTATATCCTACAGCCATGCCGATGCCCCATGGCGCTTCAGCCAAGTATTTTTTCATGGCTTGCTGGTTGATGGTACGGACATTGGCTGACGCGTCGTTCCTATTGAAGGCAGAGCGCATACGCCTAATTTGTTGATTTCCATTCCCGATATTAGTAAATGCTAATATAAAAACGAAAAGACTAAATACAAGAGTGAAAGGTATTGCAATTTTAAATGATTTGGATAGGAATATGTATGCTAACATTCCTGCCATCAGACATGCTATTGCGGTACGGGTTCCCGATTGCATCATAGCCCAGGCACACGCGAATCCTGTTATCAAGAAAAAGATGCGATGTTTTTTTATTTTGCTGGTAATGCCAAAGATGATAAAGGCAACTGCTGTTGAAGCAATACCAACTCCAAAATTGGCAGCGTCATTATATATTGACATATAGCGGATGAGTGTTCCGCCTTGTAGGATGTGAGTTGTTCGACCACTGCCATTTATCCATGCACTTTCCTTCGCTGTAAAACCAATGTATTTCTGTTTCCATACCCAAAAAGAGGCAAAGAGGGCTAATGCTCCCCAAAAGATGATATACTTGATAAGTACCTTGGGGGTGGTAATATATAGGGTAAAGACGAGGAAAGCATACATGATTTGATAAGCAATAGATCGAGCTGTGGTGTACCAAGATGCTACATCGATTCCAATGCCACAGGTATCGTTGAGTACTTCCAAGGTACAGAATCCACACCAAATGAGCAAAGTGTACAACATGATGTTGGCTGTTCGCTCAAATTTGGCTTCTTTTACTTCAAGGATAGCTAATGAAATCAGTATAATTTCTATGAGTTCATTAGGAAGTGATACCGGAATAGGCAAGTCCATCTTTCCTCGCCACATGATGAAATAATTGACGAATATCAATACCCAAAATAGGAACATCCTAAAATGAAAACCTGCCAAAATGAAAATGAAAATGACAGGAAGCAGGCATACAATGGCAAAAGCCGAGAAGCCAGCCGTGACAAACTCATAGAGGGCCAGCAAAAACAGGAGAAAGAGTAAGGATACTCTTCCTCCGTTGTCTTTGGCGTATGTCCTCCACGCACTGGTCATATTACTTAGCGTGTTCGTTCTCAGTAGCAGTCAAGCCAAGCTGTGACATGCGGTAAACAAAGTTGTTGAACTTCGTGTAAGGCGGCAACTGG
>ODAI010335691.1_pt1 | contig 25403 bp, 26 predicted proteins | sample 1539321 | NCBI WGS metagenome assembly ODAI01 (sample SAMN02144231, study PRJEB22623) | gut metagenome | biome: sheep rumen | host: Ovis aries | place: New Zealand
AAAGCAGTTGGGAATGGTAGATAATATTATGGTCATGTAAGCTGGTGTAGCCCCGTTGGTAGAGCAGCTGATTTGTAATCAGCAGGTCGGGGGTTCGAGTCCGTCCACCAGCTCCAATTTAATATGGGAGAGTTCCCGAGTGGCCAAAGGGGGCAGACTGTAAATCTGTTGCTTTTCAGCTTCGGTGGTCCGAATCCACCCTCTCCCACCACCAACGCCTTTCAGCAATAGTTGAAGGGCGTTGTTTTTGTGCTGCAAACTATTGACAATCGGCGTATTATCGTGATATAATGAAATGTGGCAGTTTTATAGAGAGGGGGCGTTCCTGTGGTAAAGGCTACCGTGCGCTATACCGGCGAGCATTTCAAAGCAGTCGCTTCAATAAACAAGGTCAACAGATACAGGGCAGGGATAATCGCTGTGGGATTTCTGGCTGTACTGACGGGCTGGTCGCTCCATTCAACTGTTGCTCTCATCAGCAAACTGAACAACCAAAAGAATGATCTGCTTGAGATGTTCTTCTGGGGAGTGATAATGTTTTTCTGCGTAGGAACTCTTCTGATCGCGACCATAAGAACTGCAAAGGCATTCTTCACATCGGAAAAATACGATAAAATGCAGCCGTCACAGCAGATAAGGAGCTTCGAGATAACTCCGGATACTCTTTTGCTCACGGTAGACGGAGAAATAGAACATTCCGAGCGCAGGTTTATCCTGAGCGGTCTGCACAGCGCCTATGAGCTGCCGGAATTCTTCGTCTTTTACTTATATAAGGATAACTACTGCATTTTAGGCAGAAAAGAGATCACGGAGGGCTCTCCGGAAGAGCTGCGAAAGCTCCTCTATGACGCTCTCGGAAGTAAATTCATCATTAAAAAGTGAGACCTGTACGGTCTGAAAAGGGATATTACGGCTTTGAGCCGCTGATATAGAAAGAAAAGGATATTGAAAAGAAATTCATCGGAGGAAAGAAAGTATGGTAAGAGAAGATTTAAGAAACATTGCGATCATCGCCCACGTTGACCACGGTAAGACTACCCTCGTTGACGAGATGCTCAAGCAGGGCGGCGTGTTCCGTGAGAACCAGAACGTTGCCGAGAGAGTTATGGACTCCAACGACATCGAGCGCGAAAGAGGTATCACTATCCTCGCAAAGAACACTTCCGTTATGTACAACGGCACTAAGATAAACATCATCGACACCCCCGGACACGCTGATTTCGGCGGCGAGGTAGAGCGTGTGCTTGAAATGGTAGACGGCGTTCTTCTCCTCGTTGACGCAGCAGAAGGTCCTATGCCGCAGACGAGATTTGTTCTCTCAAAGGCTCTTGAAATGGGACACAAGATCATCGTTGTCGTAAACAAGATAGACCGTCCCGACGCACGTCTCGATGAGATCGGCGATGAAGTCCTCGAGCTCCTTCTCGACCTCGATGCAAATGACGAACAGCTCGAGTCTCCGCTCCTCTTCTGCTCAGGCAGAAGCGGTACAGCTTCACTCAGCCAGTACGAGGCAGGTACAGACCTCAAGCCCCTTTTCGACACTATCATCAACTACATAGAGCCCCCCAAGGGTGAGGAGGAAGAGCCGCTCCAGATGCTCATTTCCTCTATCGACTACAATGAGTACGTCGGACGTATCGGTATCGGACGCATCGTCCGCGGAAATATCAAGGTAAACCAGCAGGTAACAGTCTGCGACTATACACAGTCCAAGAAGAACTACAACGCTAAGATCGTATCCCTCCTCCAGATCGAGGGCCTCAACCGTGTTCCGGTACAGGAAGCTAAAATGGGCGACATCGTATGGATCTCCGGTATCGAGAACATCACCATCGGCGACACTATCTGCGCTGTTGATACTCCCGAGCCGCTCCCGTTCGTAAAGATCAGCGAGCCCACCGTTGAGATGACCTTTGCCGTAAACGACAGTCCGTTTGCCGGCAGAGAGGGTAAGTACGTCACATCACGTCAGCTCCGCGAGAGACTCTTCCGCGAGCTTCTCAAGGACGTTTCGCTCAGAGTAGAGGAGACAGAGAACACCGACGCTTTCAGAGTTGCCGGCAGAGGTGAGATGCACCTCTCTATCCTCATCGAGAATATGCGCCGCGAGGGCTACGAGCTTTCAGTATCCACACCGAGAGTTCTCTTCAAGAAGGACGAGGAAACAGGTCAGACTCTTGAGCCTATCGAGCGCCTTGTAATTGACGTTCCCGAGGACTGTGTAGGCTCTGTTATGGAGAAAATGGGTACCCGTAAGGGTGAGCTCGTTTCTATGCACCCACAGGGAAGCCGTATGCGTATCGAGTTCCTTGTACCTGCAAGAGGTCTCTTCGGCTACAAGAGCGAATTCCTCACAGATACCAAGGGCGAGGGCATTATGAGCCACGTTTTCGAGGACTATCAGCCTTATAAGGGCGACATTGACCGCAGAAACACAGGTTCACTCGTTTCATTCGAGACCGGCGAGGCTGTTACATACGGTCTCTACAACGCTCAGGAGCGCGGACAGCTCTTTATTGGCTCAGGCGTTCCCGTATATGAGGGAATGGTCGTAGGTTCTTCGCCGAAGGCTGAGGACCTCGTTGTAAACGTGTGCAAGAAGAAGCATCTTACAAATACCCGTGCAAGCGGAAGCGATGACGCGCTCCGACTCGTTCCCCCGAGAACGCTCAGCCTTGAGGACTGCCTTGAGTTCCTTGCTGACGATGAGCTCCTCGAGGTAACTCCCGAGTCGCTGCGTATCAGAAAGCGTATCCTCAGCAACCAGCAGAGAGCTAAGATCAGAGGAAACGCTGCAAAGGCTTCTGTCTGATAAATTAGAGGTGAATTATGAGATTTTTACGGTATACTGCAATAATTTCAGCGGCAATGTGCCTTATGACTGCCGCTTCGTGCGAGCATAAGAGCAGCAGCTCACAGGCAGCTGCGACTGCCGGCGGCGAAGAAACTACTGCTGCTGCGGTACAGACTGACGCTGCCGAAGCTACAACGGAGAAGAGTCAGGACGAAGCAGCGGAGGACATATATCAGTCGATAAAGGACGCTCAGGTATCGAACGATAAGCCGGATACCGGAACTGCCGGTGACCTTGTAACTCCGGGCGAAGATGACGAAGAGGCAAAGCTCGGCGACTACCGCGTCTGTGAGGACGGCATCAAGATCTACTATGACGAGTCCGAATATCCTCAGGAGCTCGTTCTCACGCTGAAGGAATATTTCAAGTCATTTGCAGCCTGCAGCTATACCGATTATACCAAGTGTGTCTATCCGTCCTACCTTGAGAAAATGGACGCCTACCTCCAGAAGGAGTACGGCTATGATCTCAGGAAGTCTTTCGCAAAGCAGTGCGCAGGTCTCGAAAGCAAGAGCGGCGGAAAATACACTATCTCCAGAGTAAAGATCGAGCCGCACGGCAAGTCCGCAGCAGAAGAAGCTGCTACTATGGAGACGGAAGAGGGAGTTGTAGTACAGCCGGTCACAGAGAATGATCCGGTCAAGAACATCGAGAATTTCTTCGGCAACTATACCGACGCACTCGGCAGTGACTATTATGAAAATCTCAAAAAAGAGACCGATAAGATCTACGATATGGACTTCTACATAATGATGAAGACTGAGGACGGAAGTGAAAAGCTCCTCGTCGGTGATTATGAGATAATCTTCGCCGAAAAAGACGGAAGATTTTATACTTTTGGCTAAGGAGAGATCAGTATGAACAAGTATATGAAAATTGCGGCAGCAGCCGTACTCGCAGCAGCTATGGCAACAGCTCCTGTTTCCTGTAACAGCAAGGACAGCAGTTCTTCATCGAAAAAGATACTCAAGTCCACAGAAATTCCCTACGGTGCAAATATGATAAAGCATCAGGTGGAAGAGGGCGTCGCTATCCAGACCGAGGTCGATATAAACTGCGTAACTCTCGAAGAGTCGAAGGCGCTTTCCTACTATATTGCAGGCATCGGTCAGGGAAAGGGCGAGGTTTTCGAGAAGTGTACAGACAAGGCGCTGCTCGACTATGTTGTGAAGAACGACGGCTGTGCAAATGTTGATGAATATGCCAAGAAGCTCCACGAGCAGTACAAGACCTATATGATAAAGTCCGGCGAAACCGAGCCCGACTACGATTTCACATATGTAGTTGCAGAGAAAATGGACGGCGAGGACGCAAAGGATTTTTCTGCATTTGACGATTTGGTTCAGAAGATAATCCCCGATGCCGAGATAAGCGACCGCAAGTGTCTCTATATCGACGCAATAGACATAGACAACGGTTCAAAGTCGCTGAACGTTCGTATGGGTGACTACCTCCCAGTCTATATCTTCACAATAAACGGCACTCCCTGTGTGCTTGTATAATGATAATGATTAAGGACGACCAGCGGTCGTCCTTTTTTGTCGGAATGCGCACATACAAAAAAAGGACAGTCCCTGCGGACTGTCCTTTTGCATTTCTTATATCTGAGCCGAGTAGTTCGGAGCTTCCTTTGTGATATAGATGTCGTGGGGGTGGCTCTCCTTGAGACCTGCACCTGTGATGCGGATAAACTTAGCCTTGTCGTGGAGAGTGGGTATATCCTCACATCCGCAGTAGCCCATACCTGAGCGGATACCACCGACGAGCTGGAAGATAGTGTCGCAGAGTGGTCCCTTGAACGGAACTCTTCCCTCAACGCCCTCGGGAACGAGCTTCTTTGCGCCTTCCTGGAAGTATCTGTCGGTAGAACCGTTAGCCATAGCACCGAGACTTCCCATACCTCTGTAAACCTTGAACTGACGTCCCTGATAGATCTCTGTTTCACCGGGAGCTTCTGCACAGCCAGCGAGGAGTGAGCCGAGCATAACAACGTTTGCACCGGCAGCGAGAGCCTTTACGATGTCGCCGGAATACTTGATACCGCCGTCAGCGATAACAGGGATACCGTACTTTGAAGCAACGCAGGCAACGTCATAAACTGCTGTGATCTGCGGAACACCGATACCTGCAACGACTCTTGTAGTGCAGATAGATCCGGGACCGATACCTACCTTGAGGCAGTCTGCACCGGCAGCGATGAGAGCTTCAGCAGCTTCAGCAGTAGCGATATTTCCGGCAATAACGGGAGTATCGGGGAATGCTTCTTTGACCATTTTCAGGCACTTGATGATGTTAGCGCTGTGACCGTGAGCGGAGTCGAGCACGAGAACGTCAGCCTGAGCGTCGATAAGAGCCTTAGCTCTTTCGAGAACGTTTGCGGTAACGCCGATAGCAGCGCCGCAGAGGAGTCTGCCCTTGCTGTCACGGGCTGAGTTGGGGTACTGAACAGACTTTTCAATGTCCTTTATAGTGATAAGTCCCTTGAGGTAGCCGCCTTCGTCAACGATCGGCAGCTTTTCGATCTTGTGTGCGCGGAGGATCTCCTGAGCCTCGGAGAGAGTAGTTCCGACGGGGGCAGTGATGAGGTTGTCCTTGGTCATTACCTCCGAGATCTTTGCATTGAAGTCTGTGAGGAAACGCATATCGCGGTTTGTGATGATACCAACGAGCTTGCCGCTTCCGTCAACGATCGGAACGCCTGAGATCTTGAATTTGCCCATAAGCTCGTCAGCATCGGCAACGATGTGGTCTTCTGTAAGAGAGAACGGGTTTACGATTACGCCGTTTTCAGAACGCTTTACCTTGTCCACCTCGTCAGCCTGCTGCTCAATAGACATATTCTTGTGGATAATTCCGATACCGCCTTCACGGGCGATAGCGATAGCCATACGCGAATCAGTGACTGTGTCCATAGCGGCAGTCATTATCGGAGTATTGAGCCTGATAGTCTTTGTGAGGTTGGTTCCGAGCTTTATCATATTAGGTGTGACGTTTGATTCAGCCGGAATGAGCAGTACGTCGTCGAAGGTGAGACCTTCCTTCTGAAATTTGCTGTTGTTGTCTGTCAGCATAATAGTTCCTCCTTACAAATCGAAAATTATTACCTTTAATCATACTATTTTATTGTGAAAATGTCAAGCCCCTGCGAGGGAAGAGACATATAAAAATTTTCTGTTTAAAAAAAGCCGGTTTTGGCGAAAAAGCAGTTTTTCGCGCTAATACTTTACAGCGGTTGGATTCAGTAGTCTATTTTGCCGCTTGCGACAGCGTAGGCGCGGAGTATGTCTGAGGCGTCAGAAGCACTGAGTCTGCCGTCGTGATCGTAGTCGGCATTCTTCCTCTGGAGACGCGAAAGTGTCGAACGTCCGCCGCCCGAGATCACAGCGTACTCACGGAGCACCGCAGAAGCATCGAATGCCAGAACCATGCCGTCGAGATCAACGTCACCCGGTATCTCGCCGTGCTCCTCAGTGAAGCCGAAGCCCTTGTCCGCAGAGTAGAGCTGAGCGTAAGAGCCAGCCCTGCCTGTCAGCTTGAAGCCGGGTATGCTCTCCGTGGCGGAAGTCCTGATGTTGTAGCGGACTCCGACAGCGTCAGCGCCGATGGTCTTTACCGAGGGCGGTATGCGCAGACCGGAGACTTTCGGGCAGCTGTAATACGCTTCCTTGCCGATCATCTCGACAGTGTCGGGAATATCAGCCCACAGCAGTGAGGGGCAGGCGTAGAAGCAGCGCTCCGGGATAGCGGTCAGCGAATAGCCGAGGTCGGCTTCCACGAGGGAGTTGCAGCTCAGAAAGCACGAATTGCCGAGCTTTTTTACTCCGGCAGGGAGCTTCACGTCAGTGAGGTTCAAACAGCCTGAAAAGGCAAAGCTGCCTATCTCCTCGACAGTGTCGGGAACTGTCACGGCAGTGATGTCGCAGTTGCCGAAGAAGGCTTTGTCCGCTATGGCGGTCACCTTGCAGCCGGCTATCTCAGCAGGGAGCGTGACGTTGCCGGAAATATTCTCCGAACCGGTGATACAGGCGGTCTTTGCCGCGGAGTCTGTCACCTCATAGTGATATATCGGTACGGGCGGAGATGTTTCCGCAGGCGAGTCCTCAGCGGAGGAGGTCAGCGGCATCATACCGGCAGCAGTGGTCAGTGCAGTGAAAAGGGAGACGAAACGCTTCACCTCACACCTCCCGGCGGCATATCTCGCCGCTTATCATAACGAGGGCAGGCTCACTCATAAGGTCGAGAGGGTTCTCGCCCTTGCGGTAGAGCTGGAGGTCGGCGTCCTTTTCGGGTTCGAGACTGCCTGTCTGCTCGTCGATGCCGAGTATCTCAGCCGGAGCGATAGTAATGGCTCTTACAGCCTCATCGAAGCTGAGTCCGCCCTTGACCGCAGCCTGTGCGGAGAGGGGGAGGTACTGTATCGGGATAACGGTATGGTCTGTGCAGATAGCTATCTTGACGCCGTTTTCGTGAAGAACAGCGGCGTTTTTGAGCTCAAGTCCGCGCATTTCGGGCTTGCAGCGGTCGCAGATGACAGGTCCGCAGATGACCGGCAGCTCCTCAGAAGCAATGATGTCCGCGATCTTGTGACCGTCGGTGCCGTGGATTATAACGGCATCGAGGGAGAATTCCTTTGCGATACGCATAGCCGTGCAGATGTCGTCAGCGCGGTGGCAGTGGAAGAAAGCCTTCTGCTTGCGGTCGAGAAGCTCCATAAGAGCCTCGCACTTTATGTCGTATTCCGGCGGATCGTAGTTCTCGCTGTCGGAATAGTAGCTGTCCATATCGTGAACGTAGCGGCGCGCCTTGTAGAGGCCCTCACGGATAGCGGCGGTCACAGCCATACGGGTGATAGGAGTTTCGTCCTTGCCGTTGTAGACGTTCTTGGGGTTCTCGCCGAGAGCGAACTTTATGCCGCAGGTGCGTATGAGCATATCGTCGATACGCCTGCCGTTTGTCTTTATAGCGCATATCTCACCGCCGCAGGGGTTGGCGCTTCCGGGGCTGGAAGCCGCAGCGGTTATGCCGCGCATACGGGCTTCCTCGAAGCAGCGGTCAAAGGGGTTGATACCGTCTATCGCCCTCATCTGCGGCGTGAACGGATCAGTGGATTCGTTGCAGTCGTCGCCCTCGAAATCGAGGCTGTCCTCGATGATGCCGAGGTGGGTGTGGGCATCTATGAAGCCTGGCAGGAGCATACCTCCGCCGGCGTCGATACTGTCCTCGGGGATAAGGTCGGGCGTACCCTCGCCTATGAGGGCTATCTTTCCGTCCTCGACTGTCAGCCAGCCCTTGGGGATAACGTCTTTTCCGGACATTGTGTGGATCTCAGCATTGTAAATAAGCATAATAGTCTCCGTTCAGATAATTCTTGTCTGTGAGGTTTATTTCTTAACAGCTTCCGCTATCATATCGGCTGTCTCCATAGGATTGCCGGTACAGAGGAGCTGTATCGTGGAGTGCTTCATATAGACAGCGCGGCGCTCATTGTAGAGGGCTTCGAGCTCCTCCTTTGTGGAGCGCATAACGATAGGGCGGTTCTCATCGCCGCTGATGCGTTCGTAGCATATGTCGAACGGCACATCGAGGAATACCACGGCACTTCCGGACTCAGCCGCAGCCTTTGCGGTATCCGGGTTTATCATCGCACCGCCTCCGCAGGCAGCTACTATCTTCTTTCCGCAGAGCGACTTCACTATCTCAGCCTCGGTCTGACGGAAGAAGGGCTCGCCCTTCTGCTCAAATATCTGCGGTATCTCCATATCGAGAGTGCGGACGATGAGGTCGTCCGTGTCGGTGAAGCCGCAGCCGAGCTTCTTTGCAGCGAGCTTGCCGGCTGTTGACTTTCCGCAGCCCATAAAGCCGCATAAAAATACTGTCATATATTATCCTCCTTGCCGTTATTCTGTATATTCCGGCTGCTGCCGGTAAGTTTCATTTTCAGCAGCGGTACCCATTCGTCCTCTATCATTTTCTCGCCGGTGAGCTCAAAGCCGTTCCGCTTGTAGAAGGCTATTCCGCGCGAGTTGTACTCGAGTGCCCAGAGCCAGTCCGCACCGAGCTCGTCCACGGCAAAGTGAAGCAGCTCCGCACCTATGCCGCTGCTCTGGAACTGCGGCTCGACGTAGAGCTTTTCGATCTCGCTGCCGCTGACGCGGATAACGCCCTTGACCACGCCGCCGTCATCAAAGACATAGGTGCAGTTCAGAGCCTCAGAGCCCTCGGCGTACTCTTCAGCGACATCGAGGACGTTGAGCTCGCCGAAGTAGAACGGATCATTTTTGAAGAACGGGTAGAAATTCACCCGGTAGTTTGTCACTATCATCTCGGCTATGCGCGAGGCGTCAGCCGGAACAGCGCGGCGTATCATTGCTAAAACTCCTTATGTTTTATGGTTGGTGTGCTGTCAAGAGGAAGCCCTCACTTGCAGGGCTTCCTCTCTTCAAAAACAGTCCGCCGGACTGTTTTTGAATTCACTCTTTGCCGAGCGCTTTGTGAAATGTGGGGCTTTGCTCCACGCCCCACCAAAGACGCTGTCTCTGGACTCTGCCAAAGGGATAACATCCCTTTGGAAACCCATTATTTGTTCATATTATTTACTGCGTTTTCAACTTCTGTGATTATCTTTGCGACGTCCTCGGCCGAGAAGCTGCCGCCGTACCATATCTCGTGAGCCTTTACAGCCTGATATACCAGCATTGCAGCGCCGCCGACAGCGATTTTGCCCATAGCGCGGGCTTTTTTCATCAGGAGAGTCTCGGTGGGGTTGTAGATAACGTCAAAAACGCTGCCGCTGTTCTCAATTATCTCGTCGCTTACAGCGCACGCATCTACCTTCGGGTACATACCCACGGGAGTTGCATTTATGAGGAGGTCGAACTTTCCCTCAAGCTGCGCTATCTCCACGATACGGACGGAAGCTCCGCTGCACTTGGAGAGTATCTCAGCCATAAGCACCTGAGCGGTTTTCAGATCCTGCGGTATGACTGCGATGGTGATATTTCCGCCGTGGAGAGCAGTCTCGATAGCGATCATTCTGCCGACTCCGCCGCAGCCGAGTATAGCTACTTTTCCGCCGAGGGGAAGCTGCTCTGCTGAACGGAGGAAGCCGTCGCAGTCGGTGTTGTAGCCGGTGAGGATGCCGTTCTTGCAGTCGATGCAGTTTACGGAGTTGTAGCGCTCAGCGCTTTCGCCGAGCTTGTCCACGAGACCGATAACAGCCTGCTTGTGGGGGATAGTGACATTCAGACCGCAGAGCGAGCTGATGAGTTCATGGCTGTTTGCAATGTCCTCGGGAGCGATGTCGATGAGCTCATATGAGCAGTCGGACTTTCCGCTGAGTGCGAAGAGCTTTTCGTGTATGAGGGGGGACATAGAGTGTCCGAGGGGGTGACCTATAAGTGCATATCTGTTCATTTTGCTGCTCCTTTACGATCAAAGCGACTCAAGCGTACTGCAGTCGCTCACATTTTTAGCTGTAACGTCAGAGAGAGTCTTTTTTACGAGACCTGTGAGGACCTTTCCGGGACCGAATTCAACGAAGGTATCAGCGCCGTCAGCCTGCATAGCTGCGAGCTCTGAGGTGAAGCGGACGGGGGATACGATGTGCTTTGCGAGAAGCGAAGCCATATCCGAGAAATCAGTGAGCTCGCCGCCGGTAACGTTTGAGTAATACTTTACCTCGGGAGCTGAGAATTTTATATTTTTGGCAGTTTCGTAGAATTTGTCTGCGGCTGGCTGCATAAGTTTTGAATGGAAGGCGCCGGCAACGTTGAGCGGAACGACTCTTGCCTTGAGCTCTGCGAAGATCTCACTGACCTCTGCAACGCCCTCGGGGGTTCCGGCGATGACTGTCTGAACGGGTGAGTTGAAGTTAACGGCAGCAACATAATTCTTTGCGGCAGCGCATACCTCCTCGACCTTTTCGGGAGCTATTTTCATTATGGCAGCCATAGTTCCGACGCTCTGCTTTGTAGCCTCTTCCATAGCCTCTGCACGGGCTTTGATGAGGGTGAAGGCATCGGCGAGGGTTATCATTCCGGAAGCGTACATAGCTGCATATTCACCGAGGGAGTGTCCTGCTACGCCGCTGAATGTGAAGCCCTTTGAACGGGCAGCTTCGAGGCAGATTATGGAGTTTGCCATAATAGCCGGCTGAGCGTTGATGGTACGGGAGAGCTCCTCGATGGGAGCAGAGTGGCATATTTCCCTGAGATCCCTGCCGAGTATCTCTGAACCGGTGTCGTAGATCTTAGCGAGCTCTGGCATAGCCTCAACGAGGTCAGCACCCATTCCGCTGGACTGCGAACCCTGTCCGGAAAATAGTGAAATTGTCATAATGATAAACATCCTTTCTGTTTGATATATACAAAATGTTAGTAAAAACCTCCAAAAATAGACAAGAGTTTTTGGTAGAATAGACGATATTTTCTCTTTGCTGTGGCAAAGTAAGAAAATATCGTTGCAAAAAAAACGGAAATGATTTACAATATATTATAAGTGGACTTTTGCGTCCTCTAATATCATACCATAAAAATCCGATTTTTACAACCATATTTTACAATTATTTTTTAAAGGAGTTCTTTCAATGGGTATAAATATCCTGGGTATGGGCAGCTATGTGCCTGAACAGATACTTAAAAACGATGATTTTACCCGCTTTATCGAGACGAACGATGAGTGGATACGCACCCGCACGGGTATCGTTGAGCGTCCGATGGCAGGCTGGGAGCCGACATGGTATATGGGTTGTCAGGCATCAAGGAAGGCTATCGAAGCAGCAGGCATTGATCCGGCTGAGATAGGGCTTGTTATTTCGTGCAGCGCTACTTCCGACTTCCATACTCCGAGTATGGCAAGCATCATTCAGGACAGCGTCGGTGCTGTCAATTCCGGTGCTTTCGACCTCAACGCTGCCTGTACGGGCTTTGTTTATGCCCTTGATACGGCAAGGCGTTTCCTTGAGACTGACGATGACCTGAAATATGTGCTCATTTCTGCAAATGAGTCGCTTTCAAAGTTCCTCGATTTTACCGACCGCGGCTCGTGCATACTCTTCGGAGACGGTGCAGCGGCTGCTGTAATTGAAAGAAGTGACAAGCTCTTCTCGTCGGCGCTCCGTTCCGACGGAAGCGGTGCTGACCTCCTCTGCGCAAGAGCAATGAAGGTGCCTTCGGAGATAAGCTGTGAAGCTCCGGCTGACTTCAATGATTCGTTCCCCGACCTCCAGCTGCATAAGCTCTTCCAGAACGGCAAGGAGGTATACAAGTTCGCAACGCAGGCTCTGCCGAAGTCGTTTGCGCTCGCTGCCGAAAAGATAGGCATTACCAAGGACGAGATAGACTGGTTCATACCTCATCAGGCAAATGTCAGGATCATCGAGACTGCTGCCAAGAAGCTCGGTGTTTCTATGGACAAGTTCATCGTGACTCTCGACCACTTCGGAAATACTTCAAGTGCATCAATACCGCTCGCACTCAATGAGGGCATCGAAAAGGGACTCATCAAGCGTGGTCAGAAGCTCGCACTCATCGGCTTCGGCGCTGGTCTCACCTACGGCGGTATCATTTTAGAATACTGACGACCTACCGGATCTACCAATTATCAGGAAAAGGAGATTACTATGAAAACAAGGATCACTGAACTCTTAGGCTGTAAATACCCCATAATACAGGGAGGAATGGCTTGGGTAGCCGAGCATACTCTCGCATCGGCAGTATCTAATGCCGGCGGCGTAGGTCTCATCGCAGGCGGAAGCGCTCCGATAGACTATCTCCGTGAGCAGATCAGACTCTGCAAGGAAAAGACTGACAAGCCATTTGGTGTTAATATTATGCTTATGAGCCCCAACGCCGAGGACCTCGCACAGCTCGTTATCGACGAGAAGGTTGCGGTAGTCACTACCGGCGCAGGCAACCCCGGAAAGTTCATTCCCGCGTGGAAGGAAGCCGGAATAAAGGTTATCCCGGTAATCCCCTCGGTAGCTCTTGCAAGAAGAATGGAAAAGGCAGGAGCAGATGCTGTTGTGGCTGAGGGAACAGAGTCCGGCGGACATATCGGCGACAATACCACAATGTGCCTCGTGCCGCAGGTAGTTGACGCTCTCGAGATACCCGTTATCGCCGCAGGCGGTATCGCAGACGGCAGAGGTATGGCAGCTTCGTTTATGCTGGGCGCAGAGGGCGTTCAGATAGGAACGAGGTTCCTCGCTTCTGAGGAGTGCCAGATACACCCGACATTCAAGGATCTTGTCATCAAGGCAAAGGATACGGACAATATAGTTACAGGAAGATACACAGGTCACCCGTGCCGCAGCATTAAGACCAAGTTCGCAAAGCAGCTCGCTAACGGCGAGAAGGACGGCACTCTCACACCCGAGAAGTTCGAGGAGCTCACCCTCGGTGCTCTGAGAAGAGCAGTCGTTGACGGCAACGTTGACAGCGGTTCGTTCCTCTGCGGAGCTATCTCAGGTATGGTGAATGATATCAAGCCCTGTAAGGACATAATCGAGGAAATAATGGCAGGAGCAGAAAAGCTCCTGAGCAAATAAACTCATCGGAGGGATACATTATGGCAACAGCAATCATAACCGGAGCGTCTCAGGGAATAGGCGCTTGCATCGCAAAAAGACTCGCAAAAGACGGCTTCGACGTAGTTATCAACCACTATCCCAGCGACTCTGACAAGGAAAAGGCTCTTGCAGTCGCAGAGGAGTGCCGCGCATTCGGTGTAAAGGCAGAGTGCTATGCGGCAGACGTTTCAAAATTCGACCAGTGCGAGGCAATGGTCAAGCAGGTCAAGGCTGATTTCGGCACTATCGACGCACTCGTAAACAATGCCGGCATCACAAAGGATAAGCTCCTCGCAAGAATGGGCGAGGACGATTACGACGCTGTTATCGCTGTAAACCAGAAGAGCGTCTACAATATGACAAAATTTGTAACATCAGTTATGATGAAGCAGAGACACGGCAGGATAGTCAATGTATCTTCAGTTGCAGGACTCTACGGCAATCCCGGTCAGATGAACTATTCAGCTTCAAAGGCTGCAATAATCGGTATGACTAAGACTACCGCAAAGGAGTTCGGCTCGCGCAACATCACCTGTAACGCAGTAGCTCCCGGATTTATCCACACACCTATGACGGACGTTCTTTCCGATGAGCTCAAGGAAAAGATGCTTGAAGCAGTTGCGCTCAGACGCTACGGCGAGCCGGAGGAGATAGCTTCAGTAGTATCGTTTCTCGTTTCTGACAATGCTTCTTACGTTACCGGACAGGTCATCGAGATCTCCGGCGGACTTCAGATGTAACACGGATAATTATACAGCAACAGATGTGATATCCATATTTTATTACTATAAACAGGCAGGAAAGGAAAAAGTATGAGCAGAAGAGTTGTCATTACAGGTCTGGGAGCGGTAACACCGCTTGGTACAGGCGTTGATAAATTCTGGAAGGGAATAAAGGAAAACAAGATCGGTTTTTCGATGATCGACAGATTTGATACAGAGCCGACAGGCGTAAAGATCGCAGGAATTGTCCGTGATTTCGACGAAACAGCGTACTATGACGTTAAGGGCTGCTTCGACAAGAAGGAAGCAAAGCGTATGGACACCTTCACGAAGTATGCAGTTGCAGCGGCTCACGAGGCTCTTGAGGACGCCGGAACTGATTTCTCCGACCTCGATCCTTACAGAGCAGGCGTTATCGTCGGAAGCGGTATCGGCGGCATCGACCTCACACTCTCGGAGTATGAAAAGTATCTCAGCAAGGGACCGTCAAGAGTATCGGTATTCTATATACCTATGATGATAAGCAATATGGCTGCCGGAACCATTTCAATGAAAACAGGTTTCAGGGGAGCTAATTTCGATATATCAACAGCCTGCGCAACAGGTACACATTCGATCGGCGAGGCTTTCAGAAAGATCAAGGACGGTTACCTTGATGCTGCTCTTGCAGGCGGTACTGAGAGCACGAATGTCGAGTTCACATATGCAGGCTTTGCCAATATGAAGGCTCTCACAAAGTCCGGAGACCTCAGCAGGGCTTCCGTTCCCTTTGATAAGGAGAGAAACGGTTTCGTTCTCGGAGAGGGCAGCGGTATAGTTGTTCTTGAGGAATACGAGCACGCAAAGGCAAGAGGCGCAAAGATATACGCTGAAATAGCCGGCTACGGAGCTACCTGCGACGGCTATCATATGACATCGCCTATGCCTACCGGAGAGGCTGCCGGAATGGGTATGACTCTCGCAATGAAGGAGGCAGGACTCACACCTGCTGATGTAGACTACATCAACGCTCACGGCACTTCAACAGGTCTCAACGACAAGTACGAGACTGCTGCTGTAAAGCTCGCATTCGGCGACTGTGCAAAGAGCGTAAAGATAAACTCCACAAAGTCTATGATAGGACATCTTCTCGGTGCAGCCGGAGCTGTTGAGGCTATCGTATGTGCCAAGTCCATTCAGGAGGGCTTTATCCACAGGACTGTCGGCTACAAGGTCCCTGACGAGGAATGTGACCTTGACTACTGTGTAGACGGCAATATTGAGCAGGAGATACGCGCAGCCCTGTCGAATTCGCTCGGCTTCGGCGGTCACAACGCTACGCTCTGCTTCAAAAAAGTAACAGATTAAGGAGAATGGCTGATATGGATAAGATCTATGACCAGTTTGACATTGAAACTATCGAGAAGCTCGCTGATATAGTAAATTCCAAGGAGCTTTCGGAGCTCACGCTGACTGACGGTGACAAGACTATTACTCTCAAGGGCAAAAAGCTCATTCCCGCACCGCCTGTTCCTTTTGTGCCTGCTCCTTTACAGCCGGCAGAGAGTGCTGCGCCTGTGACCGGAGAACTCGCTCCGACAGAGGCTGCAACAGCCGGTGAAATAAGCGGAAAGCTCGTGAAATCGCCGATAGTCGGAACATTCTACGCTGCACCCTCACCTGACAAGCCGCCTTTCGTAAGAGTCGGCGATGAGGTCAAGAAGGGCGACGTTATAATGATAATCGAGTCTATGAAGCTGATGAACGAGATACAGTCAGAGTATGACGGTATCGTGGATAAGATACTTGTTTCCGACGGTCAGGCAGTAGAGTACGATCAGCCCGTTATGGTCATCAAGTAAGCGTCGGAGGATACGGATATGGCTGATATACTTATGAACAAAGAACAGATAATGGAAATAATCCCTCACCGCGATCCCTTTCTTCTCATCGACGAGATAGTTGATATGGAGGTCGGCGTGAAGGTACACGCAAGAAAGTACATCAAGGAGGAGGACTTCTGGTTCAAGGGACACTTCCCCGGCTATCCGGTAACTCCCGGCGTACTTATGGTAGAGATGCTCGCTCAGGCAGGAGCCGTATGTATGCTCTCAAAGCCTGAATTCAAGGGCAAGCTCGGACTCTTCGGCGGCATAGACAAGGCCAAGTTCCGCAGACAGGTAGTTCCCGGCGACGTTCTCGACCTCGAGGTAGAGATAATCCGTCAGCGCGGACCTGTCGGCACAGGCAAGGCTCTTGCTTCTGTCGGCGGCGAAAAGGCTGTTTCCTGCGAGATAACATTTGTTGTTACGGACGGCGAAAAATAAAGGAGCTGGATAATTATGGGATTCATAAAGACACATATGTTCAGTATAATGTTTATACTGTGCCTGATATGGCTTGCTGAAGTTGTTATCTCCAAGATGAGATACAAGAAAAAAGGCATTGCGGTGAACGGCAAGGTGATAGCAAACAAAACTGTTACCGGCAACTTTTTCCCAGTATATGAATTCGATTTTGAAGGTGAGATGCTCCAGATCGACAGCTATGAGGCAGTAAAGGGCGGTATCCCTGTCGGAACAGAGGAGACTGTCTACTATATGCCCGGAAACAAAAAGGGCGTATTCCGCGAGCCTGACCTTAAACTAAAGCCGTGGATGCTCATAGTTTCGGTTGCAGCTGTAGCATATATCATACTTGATTTTGCTGTGATACATAAATAATCCTACTAAGGAGAACAGAATATAATGTTCAAGAAAATACTCATCGCCAACAGAGGCGAGATAGCTGTGCGTATCATAAGAGCCTGCCGCGAGCTTGGAGTAAGGTGTGTTGCCGTATATTCCACAGCGGACAGAAGATCGCTCCACGCACAGATAGCTGACGAGGCAGTCTGCATTGGACCGCCCGTCACAAAGGACAGCTACCTGAATATGGATGCTGTCATACAGGCGGCTCTGAATACCGGCGCGGAAGCTATCCACCCCGGATTTGGCTTTCTCTCGGAGAATGCAGAGTTTGCGAGAAAGTGTGCCGAAAACGGTCTCGTGTTCATAGGACCTTCACCGGAGGCAATCGAGATGCTCGGCAACAAGGCTGCTGCAAAGGAGACTATGGCAGAAGCCGGAGTACCGGTAATCCCCGGCTCAAAGGGTGCAGTACATTCGCTGGAGGAGGCAAGGGAGATCGCTGAAAAGGCAGGCTACCCGATCCTCGTAAAGGCTTCGGCAGGCGGCGGCGGAAGAGGCATCAGAAGAGTTGACCTTCCCTCAGAGCTCGAAGCACAGATGACCGCAGCTCAGCAGGAGGCTGAAAAGTTCTTCGGAGACAGCTCGGTATATATCGAGAAATTCCTCATAAATCCCCACCACGTTGAGATACAGATAATCGCTGACCAGCAGGGACACTACATCTACCTCGGCGAGCGCGACTGCTCTATGCAGCGCCGCAACCAGAAGATCATTGAGGAGTGCCCGAGCCCTATCGTTGACGCAGAGCTCAGAAAGAAGATGGGCGAAGCAGCCGTTACAGCCGCAAAGCAGTGCAATTACTGCAATGCCGGCACGATAGAGTTCCTTGTGGACGAGTCGCACGGCTTCTACTTTATGGAGATGAATACCCGTATACAGGTAGAGCACCCGATAACAGAAGAGGTTACCGGCTTTGATCTGGTAAAGGCTCAGATCGAGATAGCAGCAGGACTTCCGCTGAAGGTGACTCAGGAGGATATAAAGCTCCGCGGACACGCTATCGAGTGCCGTATCAACGCCGAGAACCCCGAGCTTGATTTCAGACCGTCCCCCGGCACTATCACAGCACTGTATATGCCCGGCGGTCCCGGAATAAGAATAGACGGTGCGGTATATCAGGGCTACACCATTACGCCCTACTACGACTCTATGATAAGCAAGCTCATCGCACACGGCTCTGACCGCGAGGACGCTATAAACAAGATGAAATGGGCTCTTGCGGAGTTTATCGTTGAAGGTGTGGACACCAATATCGAGTTCCAGCTTGAAATGATAACACGCCCCGAATTCAGGAACGGCTCCTACGACATAGGCTTCCTGAACAGGTATATGGAAAAGCGCAAGAGCAAATAATGCAGGACGCCGCACACCGCGGCGCATAAAACAGACGATACAGATTAGTGGTGAAATAAATTGTTTGAAGATTTCTTTGACGTTGTAAAAAAGCGTTTCAACGGCAGCGATGACGACTACAGGCCGCCGATGTTCAAGTGTCCGAGATGTCAGGATACGAGTCCGCTTTCAAAATACGAGGAACTCCACAGGGTGTGCCCCAAGTGCAACTACCACGGCAGACTCTCCGCGCAGGAGCGTATACTGATAACCGTGGATAAGGAGAGCTTCAGGGAGTTCGACAGCAATATGAAGAGCCTCGATCCCCTTGATTTCCCGGAGTATAACGAGAAACAGGAGGAGCTCCGCGAGAGCACAGGGCTCAAAGATGCCGTTGTCACCGGTACGGCGACCATAAAGGGCTCACCGGTCGTCATCGGAGTTATGGACTCAAGATATATGATGGGAAGTATGGGAAGCGTTGTCGGCGAGAAGATCGCCAGAGCCTTCGAGTACGCTACCGAAAACGGTCTGCCGGTCGTTATGTTCACGGCTTCGGGCGGAGCGCGTATGCAGGAGGGCATAGTTTCGCTTATGCAGATGGCAAAGACCTCCGGTGCGGTAAAGCTCCACAGCGACGCAGGCGGACTCTATATCGCCGTTATGACCGATCCCACTACCGGAGGAGTCACAGCGAGCTTTGCTTCGCTGGGAGATATAATCATCGCAGAACCCAAGGTGCTCATCGGCTTTGCCGGAAGAAGAGTCATCGAGGGAACTATCAAGCAGAGACTTCCCGAGGACTTCCAGCTTGCTGAATTTATGCACGAAAAGGGCTTTGTGGATATGATCGTGGAACGCCGCAAGATGAGGAGCGTTCTTTCGCATCTGCTCAAGCTCCACGGTTTCGACAGGAAGGAGGTCTGAGCTATGGACGATAAAAAAACAGCGTGGGAACGCCTTCAGATAATCCATACCAAGGGCAGACCTACTATAAGAGACTATATCCCGCTCATATTCACGGATTTCTATGAGATGCACGGCGACAGGCTTTTCGGCGACGACAAGGCTATAATCGGCGGCATCGCACGTCTTGACAACCGTCCGGTGACCATAATCGCCGAGGTCAAGGGCAGGGACATCAACGAGAACAAGTCCTGCAACTTTGCTATGCCCCACCCGGAGGGCTATCGTAAGGCGCTCAGGCTTGCAAAACAGGCGGAGAAGTTCCACAGACCTGTCATTTGCTTCATTGATACCCCCGGAGCCTTCTGCGGAGTCGCAGCCGAGGAGAGGGGACAGGGTGAGGCTATCGCCAAGAACATCGCTGAGTTTATGACTCTGCGTACTCCCATAATCTCGATCGTCCTCGGTGAGGGCGGAAGCGGCGGCGCACTTGCGCTCGGAGTCTGCGACGAGCTTGCAATGCTCGAGAACGCAGAGTATTCCGTACTGTCTCCGAGAGGCTTTGCGAGCATTCTCTGGAAGGACGCCTCCCGTGAAGAGGAAGCAAGCAATATAATGCGTATTACAGCCGAAGATATGGTGCAGCTCGGAGTCGCAGAAGCGATAATCGAAGAGCCTCTCGGCGGCGCACATAACGATTTAGACAAAATTTCAGAGAATATTAAAGAATATTTGTCACAAAAAATTCCGGAAAAATGTAAAAAAGATATTGACGTTTTGCTAAAAGAACGTTATACTAAATTTAGAAAAATCGGTGCGTTCACAGAATGACTCCGTTTTCACTAAAAAACACACCAAGGAGGAAATATTATGGTATTAGAAAAGCTCAAGGATATTATTGCAGAACAGCTCGGAGTAGAAGCTGACGAGGTTACTGCTGAAGCTAATATTCAGGACGATCTCGGTGCTGATTCTCTGGACGTTGTTGATCTTATCACTACTATCGAGGACGAATTCGATCTTTCTATCCCCGATGAGGCTGTTGAGGAGATCAAGACAGTCGGCGACATCGCTAACTATATCGAGAAGAATTCCGATTCTGAAGACGCTGAATAATTTCATCAGAACTTCCCCCGACGGTAAGTCGGGGGATTTTTTTGTCTTCTATTGGAATTTAACGAAAAGTATGCTACAATAAAATAGAAAAATTTTCCTGATCTTGCAGCACTTTCATAATAAGCTCCGAATGTTATTTATGAAAGGTCGATCTTGATATAAAAAAAAGGAGGGGTGAATATGACAGGAAGCGAGCTGAGAGAGCTCCTCAGCAGTTCTCCTGCGGACTGCCACCGGGCACTTATGAAGGAATACGGCAGATATGTCTATTCAATAGTGTTCAACAAACTCCGCAGCTGCGGTACACAGGAGGACATAGAGGAATGCGTCTGCGACGTCTTTGCGGATATATTCATAAAATTTGAGTATGATGAGAAGTATGTCAATGATATCAAGGGATATATCGGGACTGTCGCCAAACGAACCGCAATAGATCGTTTCAGGAGCATTTCCGCTGTCAGCAGATATACTGCCTGCGCTGATGAGGACGAAATGGCACAGCTCGTTTCGGATTTCAGCGTTGAGGAACAGGCGGACAGTTCAGAACTCCGGCGGGTGCTCCTCCAGAAGATAAACGAGCTCGGCGAGCCGGACTCGACTATACTTATCCAGAAATTCTACTACAACCGCAAATCTTCGGAGATAGCGGAAACTGTTTCGATGACGGCTTCGTCAGTTCGTTCGAGGTGCACAAGGGCTATCGGCAAGCTGAAACAGAAGCTGATCGAAGCGGACATATTAAGGTAAAGGAGGAGCAGCTGTGAAAGATAAGAATTTATTCGATATGCTTGAAAATGCAGAGGACGATACAATGGAAAAGCTCACAGAGAATTGTCCGGAGATAAGCGATGCGAAGCTCGAGGAGCTGCTCGCTGAGACCGAGAGGAGGTATACTATGAAAAAGAAAGAGATCGGGAAGATCAGGGAAAATACAAACACTATGAACAATGAAGATACCGTCAGCGGCGTTGACCGCATAAAGAGACCTGTATGGGTAAGACCGCTTGCACTGGCAGCGTCGTTCGTGCTGATAGCAGGAACAGTTGTTGGAAGCGTTGCACTTATGAAGAATGCCAAGCCCGATAAGAATACAAAATCCGAGGCAGCTGCAACGACACAGACTACCACGGCAGACGTTAAGAATATTGACAAGGATCAGATCATTGACCTTTGTAAGAATTCTGCGAGCCGATTTGACAGGGCTCTTGTATCATACAGCAGAGAAATTGTAAGCAAGCAGACCGGCGATCGTTTCATCGAAGAAGGTACGCTTCAGTATGACACAAGGAACAAAACTGTCAGGGAAGAATACAAAACCAGCAGCCAGATGTCTGATGGAAAATCAAATAATACACATCAGCTTATCGGGTATTATTATAACAACAGGCATATATCTGCATTCCCGGATGCTAAGGTCTATGATATAGCAGATACATCGGAAAATCCGAGGTTTTTCTACCGGTATGAAACAGTATCATTCTTAGGCGGAGATATGCTGAGCGAAGATCTTGAAAGGGAAAAGGATCAATGGTCGATCGCCGGTACAGATGAGGTCTGCGGCAGAGAATGTGCAGTCCTCCTCACTGAAAACGAATTCAACAGGGATTATGAATATATAGATCTAGAGACCGGAGTCGTCCTGAAGTCTTCATTTGAAGTACTGGGAAATACATCTGGCGATGATCATATATTTGAGGTAAAGGATATAAAGTATAACAACGAAGCCGGCGAATTTGTTACTCCTTCTGAGTTCAAAAAGTTCATAGAGGACGGCGGTTATACACTGAGAAATAAATACGAAGCGGACGGAATGGCTTCAATTGAGACTGATAAGCAGCTCGACCTCAGCTTCCTTGATAAACCGCTTGGTGAGCAGCCTGCTTCTGAGGAAACAACAGTTCCCGCAGCGACCGCCGCTGTAACAACAACAGCTGCAACAACAGCTGCAACAACAGCTGAGGATAATTCAACAGATCAGCAGACACAGTATACTCAGCCGGCTTTCACAGCTCCCGAGCCGGAGAATATGTTCTTCAACGATGAACTGGGCAAGCTCGCTCTTGAGATGTGCAAAAAGGAAGAGATTGAGTATACATTGATCGTAGCAGAGGGCGGTGTACAGACCGATAACAGTGACTATGTTATGTTCAGCGTTGATCCCAAGCTGGAGTATTCCGGATATGATCCGACTAAGAACGAATACAGCGGAGGCGAACCTAATAACAAGGTGTACTACGTCCGCGTGAATGACAGCCATTTCAGCGACTTTGAAGGCTTCAAGAAGTATGCGAGAGGTCTGTATTCAGAGAACAGCTATAAGTATAAGAGGCTGCTTGAGTCGTATGCGGATGGATTTGACGATCTTGAGCAGGGCGAGATGATAGCTGAAAAGGATATGCGCTATTATATCGGTTATAGAGGAAAGCTGTATAAGCTCTTCCACAGTGCAGGCAAGGGCTACCTTGAGCGCAGATACGATGAGGAGTATCCGGTAATAATAGCCGACAAGACGGAGACTTCTTTCAGGGCGATCATACCTTTCGACCGCGAATACACTCAGGAGGTTGATAAGGTCGCTGAGGACAAGGTGAACTTCGTGGAGGTAAAGTTCGTACTTGATACCGAGAACGGTAACTGGACAAAGGAAAGCAACGACTGGCGAATAGAAAGCGTTAATGAATACTATGAGGACGGCGTGTATAAAGCGCTTGCAGACCAGATAAGAGCTAAGTGAAAGATGAAGAGCCCCGGCTTTATGCCGGGGCTTCGTTTTGCCCCCAGCCGTTTTGAATATGTATGCCAAAAACATTGTAGGGGCGCCATCCCGGCGCCCGTGCCATTTGAATAATGCAACGCGGGACGTCAATGACAATACGGGACGTCGAGGACGCCGTCCCCTACGGTGGTTTTTTGCTTATATATCCGTGATTTACGGAACGCCGAGGGCGGCGTTCCCTACGGTGGTTTTTTGCTTACATATCCGTGATTTACGGAACGTCGAGGACGCCGTCCCCTACGGTGGCTTTTTGCTTATATATCCGTGATTTACGGAACGCCGAGGGCGGCGTTCCCTACGATCGTTTCAGGCTACGGATAAAAAAAGGCAAGGACGCCCGAAGGGTGCCCCTACAATGGGGCTTTTTGCACGTTTTAACAAAAAAATTACTTTTTTGTGCCTGAAAATTACACTTGCAATTAGTGATATATAGTGGTATAATATAAGGTATAGGATTTTTTGTGCGGTTTTCCGCGCGCCTGAAAGGAAAAATATGAAGAAAATTACTATTGTCACCGGTCATTACGGCAGCGGAAAGACCACTCTTTCCGTAAACCTCGCCGTCAAAGCCGCTGAGGAGGGCAAGTCTGCCGCTATCGTCGATCTCGATATAGTCAATCCCTATTTCCGTACTGCCGATATGCACAAGCTCTTCGAGGAGAAGGGCATTAAGCTCATCGCTCCGGATTTCGCCGGAAGCAACCTCGATATACCTTCGATACAGTTCGATGTTGAACAGCTTGCAATGAGCGAGGACTGCCTCATAATAGATGTCGGAGGCGACGATGCAGGTGCAGTCGCACTCGGAAGATACGCCGAAGCGCTCGAGGCTTTCAGCGGAGACATAGATATGCTCTATGTGATAAACCAGCGCCGCTACCTTACCCATACCCCCGATGAGGTCATCGGACTTATGTATGAGATAGAGGCTGCTGCCCGTATGAAGCACACCGCTATCGTGAACAACACCAACCTCGGCAGGGAAACGACTGCCGCTGTTGTGGAGGAGTCCTTCGCGTTTGCAGAGGAGACCTCAGAGCGGACAGGTCTGCCGGTAAAGTATACCGTCTGTCCTGAAAGCTGTGCCGGACTTATCGACCGTCCGGACATACTCCCCGTTAAGACCTACGTCAGAACACCGTGGGACGTTGACTGATAATTCGGAATTAGGAATGCGGAATGCGGAATTATTACCATTATACTGCTATGTATCATAATAATTCCGAATTCCGAATTCCGAATTCTTGATTTAATAAAAACTCTGCTGAAAGGAGCGAAAAGTGTATGACAAAGATGACAGTTATTACCGAGCGCTGCAAGGGCTGCGGTCTGTGTACAGCTGTATGTCCCAAGCAGATCGTCGTTCTCCAGAAGGAGAAGCGTAACAAAAAGGGATATTTCTACGCTGAATGTACCGATCAGGACGCCTGCATAAGCTGTGCAATGTGCGCTACAATGTGTCCTGACTGCGCTATAAAAATCGAAAAATGATCATAATTATGTTTTGAAAGGAGCTGTTTAGCTTTGGAAAGAAATCTTATGAAGGGTAACGAGGCTCTCGCCGAGGCTGCTATCCGTGCAGGCTGTAAGTGCTTCTTCGGCTACCCGATCACTCCCCAGACAGAGCTTGCCGCTTATATGGCAAAGCGTATGCATAAGGCAGGCGGCGTATTCCTTCAGGCTGAGTCTGAAGTTGCTGCTATCAATATGGTGCTCGGCGCTGCTTCAACAGGCGTCCGTGCAATGACATCGTCATCTTCACCCGGAATTTCTCTCAAGAGCGAGGGTGTTTCATACATCGCAGGTTCTGATCTTCCTGCTGTTATCATCAACGTAGAGAGAGGCGGCCCCGGTCTCGGCGGTATCCAGCCCTCACAGGCTGACTACTGGCAGGCTACTAAGGCTCTCGGTCACGGTGACTTCCAGCTTCTCGTATACGCTCCCGCTTCCGTTCAGGAAATGGTAGACTACGTTGTAAAGGCTTTCGACCGCGCTGACAAGTACCGTATGCCGGCTATGATCCTCGCTGACGGTCTTCTCGGCCAGATGATGGAGCCTGTATCCTTCCCCGAGATCAATCCCGATGCTTACGACAAGAGCGGCTGGGCTACAAACGGCCACAAGAACTCCCGTGAGCACCACATCGTAAACTCACTCTATCTCCAGCCCGATGCTCTTGAAAAGTCCATCGTTGACCGCTACAAGAAGTATGAGATCATCAAGGAGACAGAGACAGAGGCTGAGTCTTACCTCACAGAAGACTGCGACATTCTCCTCTGTGCATTCGGTGCAACAGCAAGAGTCGTAAAGTCTGCTGTAAATACAGCAAGAGAGCAGGGCATCAAGGCTGGTCTCTTCCGTCCCAAGACACTCTGGCCTTTCCCTGTAAAGGAGATCA
>ODAI012803133.1_pt1 | contig 25387 bp, 18 predicted proteins | sample 1539321 | NCBI WGS metagenome assembly ODAI01 (sample SAMN02144231, study PRJEB22623) | gut metagenome | biome: sheep rumen | host: Ovis aries | place: New Zealand
CTTCTCGTTCATCTTGACCGCGCCGATCTCGATGATTTCGAAGGGCAGTTTTTCAATTTCTTTGGCCTTGCCGTAGGGGCATTGGTTCCATTCGAGGTCTAAAACTATATAATTCATGATAAACCTTTACTATTATATTTTGCAAAAATGCGGTTAACAAACAGATTTCCATTACTGTTGTGTAGGTTAGTTGTGTAGGTTAAATGAAATTATACAGTAATGACGATAATAAAAAAAGACACGCTCTCCAATCTATTTTTATTATATGTTTCCTCTGTTATTCAAATCTTTTGCTTTAAAAGAGCAACCCACCAATCACTTCCGTGGAAGGTCGAAGGTGACTTCGAATGAGACTCTATCACCCTTCCTTTCTATCTTACGAATGCTGATACTATCAATTAGATAATCCGCTTTCTCCTGCACATTCTCAACAAACGCTGTTGCATATGAGCTGTTAGAAATTTTGTCGATTTCAACTGCAATTCTATTAGTAATATTGATCCCGGTATAATGATTTATAACGACTAAGATTACTAATGCGACCAGTACTTTTTTTATAAATGATTTCATACTTCTTCCTTTCCATGCATATAGCAATATTTTTTATAAGATTATATTACCGCCACATAAAAAAGGATTTTTATAAAGTGAAAGACCAGTGTTCTCCGTTTGGATAATCACTGGTCATATAATTTTCGTCAACTTATTTACTATCTTCAGCTTCTTCTCCTGGCATTTCGGTAGCAAGGACATACTCTAATTTCCCTAATACTTCTGGAAAGCCATTCTGTATTATTTCCCAAAGTAACACCTTATTAGCTCCGGGGAGTGTTGATGTTAATTTCCACTGAAATCCACGCAACGCCGTCCATGGCACTTGAGGATTATCACTCTTAAACTGTGCCTCAACATGATCAGCTAATTTAGAAATCTGTCGAAGATTATATTCACATGCTTCTGTCAGCATGCTATTACCTTCAAACATCTCAAAACTATCCGTATCACAGTACCTCTGTACTTTAAGTATCGTATCACGAATTTCCTTTATATATACATAATTATTTTTGTTCTTTGTCGGTTCTTTATAATAAATTTCTGTCCCTTCAAGAGCCAACTCATTATCTACCTCACTCCACTGTTTGAAATGTTGAACATCCAATACGTTCAAATACTCATTATCAACAGCAGAATGAATCTCATCTAATAATTCACAAAAATCTATCCCTTTTAAACCACTTTCCACCATGAGAATAATATCGCTATCAACAGAAGATGTTATTCTTTCTTTATTCTGATAAGCAACCGCTCTGGCAACTCCATTTGTTTGAAATACAGGATAAAGTGCCTGACGTAAATCATTTATAAGATTTGTTTCATTAACTGCCATGATATCAATCCCTTATCAATAAATCAGCATATTCTTCAAGATACTCCCGATATTCAGGTTGTTTTTCTGATATCATTATAAGTACAGAAGCAACGTAATCTGCAACACTATTTTCAACTGCATCTATTTTTTCGTCATAATCATCTTGATTATACTTTGATTCATAATATCTCAGGAAGTAATCGCAGTAATTTTTCCATTCCTGATCACCTGCTTCTCTCAACTTTATGGCATGATCAACCATAAACTCCGGCTGAGTAGTATCTACCATCATTAATGCGTAAATCAACATGCACTCAACTGTATCTTTAGGACAAAGCGGTTCCATATTCGCTAAAGAAAGAAGATAGTTAACTTCTTCCAATCCCATGTTCAAACATATTCCAAGTATAATAAGATTTTTCCGAGTTGGCATCTCTCTATGATTTCGGAGCTTTGAAAGTTGAGTATCGCACATACTTCGAAATCGTTTGTTTCTTCTATAACCGGCATAAGCAGTTATGTCCTGATCTTTCACAAAAATATTTTTATTATCATTATCCTTGGCTTTTCCGCCGATTATCTGTAATTCATTTCTTTCATCAGCTGCGTTTATAAAATCATCAATAAACTTTATTAGTTTTCCATGTGAGTCCGCAAAAGAAGGAATATGAGCTTTCATATAATTCTCAAATGCTGTTTCACCTTCTGTTTTATTAAGCTCACTTGTTAAAGTTGCCGTTCCACATGCCCCATTATTAGGATTTATTGAAACATCTGCGCTTGTTACTATCTGAGCATATTTAAGCTTCAATTCTTCATATTTTTTTACAAGAGATTCTCTTCTATCAGACCGATAATTATTAATTGTAAAAATACAAACCGAATCCTCCCAGGATTTTGGATATAATGAAGAATACTTCCCATAACGTTGTAATAATCTATTCATTTCTCCAACAGAATATCGGAATGCAAGTCCAATTCTTATAAAATTTTGTCTGGTTTTTGGCAAAGTGCCTTCTGACCATTTTTTTACTGTATTATAGCTTACCTCACAATAGTTCTTATAACTATTAATGCTCAAACCCCTTTTTTCTAATTCTTTATTAAAGAATTGCTTCCAATTCTCTTGAGTCTCAAGAATACCTTGTGCCACCATTAGCACTTCATCTAGGTCATCACACTCTCTCACTGAAATATCTTGCGCAATTGTATTTGCCATATACTTCTCCTATCTTACAGAAATTAAGATACCTGTTTGATCATCTATGGAACCGGACTCACGGGCTGCTTCAGCCAAATTCAATACCGTTCGATCTTGACCAGATTGAAGCAAAGAAACGAAACATTCTTTATCTAAGGTATTATAAATACCGTCAGAGCATATGAATAATTTATCGTTCGGTTGAAGTTCGAATGGCCCATATTTATAGTAATCTATAGATTCATTCTTTCCAAGACACTGATAAAGTATACTCCCATCTTTTTTCGATATGTATGGGTCTTTTTTCAAAAAACCTAACTGCCGTTTATAATTTTCGATGGTATGATCATATGATAATTGAACCAACGAACCATCTGTTAACCTATATACTCTACTATCACCCACATTGTATACAACGCAATGACTCTTGTATATAATAATCATTGCCATGGTTGTTCCAAACTTTGCCTCTGGATATTCCAAAAAGGTTTTATACATTCTGGAATTTATACCTTTTATTGTAGAGTCAATTGCTGAAATAAACGATTCGTCGAATCCTCTCATATCATAATCTATAGCATCTTTTAAATATCGAGCTGCCATTTCGGATGATTTTTTACCGTTTCCTCCGGCAGTAACGCCATCAAAAACAGCAAATATATGCATAGTATCAGAAGAGAATAGCTGTGTTGATTTACATTCACAAAAGTTATCATTTTTATCTACCAGGTAAGAATCTTCATTATTGTCTTTGTCAATTCCCGGCCTTGAAAACAAGTCACATTGCAGCTGCATAATCTCATCCGTACTGTTATTCTGCCCATTAATGATTTTTATTAAACTACGCATGAATGCAAATAGCATTTCTATTATCGCTTTCTATTCTTAACAAATCTCACAATAAAAATGTTAATAAATAATAATACAAAAATAATACCGAGTAAATATAGCCATGCCATGAGCACATGTTGACCATTCGGCTGATAAATGCTTATATCTAAGCCGCTTGCACTTATCATTCGATCAGAAATAATACGGTTTACATCCTCCAGTGTATAACCTGTTGTCTTCAATCCTGCTTCTATCATAATCTGCTCCTCTGGCGAAAGAGCAGTTGTTAAACCAGCGTCAATGGTTCCTAAATCAATCAGTGAACCTATACTTGCCATCCCCCATCTTGCTATCATACTACGTGAAAGAAAATTATCCATCGGCCATAAAGTACCGCTAAATAACATCTGTGCAATGAGGCAAACCGGTGAAAGAAAATTGGCAGTTTCACCATTAGGCGCAAGACATGATAAAAACAAGCCAAACATATCCGATGCATAAAGCACCAGAAACAAGGAAATCAACCAGGTTATCCCCTTTCCCATCAGGAATGGAACCTCCGGAAGTTTTATTTTAGTAAGATAAACCGTTGTAAATAAACCTGCCTGAATAATGCATACGCCTAAATGCACTGATGCAATAGATAAAATATAGGCAGCCGGACTAACGCCCGAAATAAACTCATATTTCAGTATCTGCTTTTCATTGCAAACGGTAAGCAGTGAATTAAAAGTTCCTATATAGACGGCTGCCATTACCATAATTAACAGTGCGCAAATATTCATGGAAAGTTGGGTGGAGAAATGACCGTTCATCACCCAACATAAAGAGTATGCAGCTACGACCGGTCCTGCAAATAGTATAATTAATCGGAAAATGTCAAACCCTTTAAAACTTAAAAATAAACGAAGGTTTCTTTTAAAAAGAATAGGAAACTGTTCTCTTATTTTGGTCATATTCTCAGCTGCTCCCTTCTTTGAAATATCTTTCCTTGTACGCATTAGCTGCAACATCAGGCATTTTTACTGCATGCTCATATATTTCAATAAAACTGTTGTCTTCCACATTAAAGTGCGAAAAAATTCCTTTAGGTGATCCATAATAGCAAAGGTAACCAATATCATCTCTTTCGGATTTACCAATAAAGATTATTTTGTCAAATTCTTCAAAATGCAGCAAGCTATGGGTAATTACCAAAATAGTCTTTCCTTTTTTCTTATCACGTGTAAGATCTTTTAATATCCCCATTATTTCTTCTTCCGAAGCGGGGTCCAGTCCAGACGCCGGTTCATCCAGGAAGAGTACCTGCGGATCACAAACCAATTCACATGCAATGGCAACCTTTTTTTTCTGCCCTCCGCTGAGGACAGCTATCTTTGATTCTTTATGGTTCTGCAAATTCATCCGCGACAGAACTTCATCAATACGATTATCTATTCTTTCTGGTGAGATACTATCACCAATTCGAAGTCTTGCATAATACTGTATAGTTTCGTAAACATTTAATTTGTCTCTCAACAAATTATTCTGATGAACATATCCCATACACCTTTGAAATTCCAGGGCTTGTGTAATCTCATTTCCATTTAACTGAATGCTTCCGGCTGTTTTTCGCTCGTTCTGACGTATTAAATCAATTAAAGTACTTTTTCCTGCACCGGAAGGCCCCATTACGGCGACCAGACTATTTCCGGGAATTGTCAGATTTACATCCTGTAGTAATATTTTCTTCTTTTTAAACAGAGGTTTAACAATCTTGCTTAATCCGACAATAGATAGTTCACACCCATTGTTAAAAGGGGAGTACAACAGAATACCGTTTAAATAAATAAATGCTGCTGCACCGAGTATCAGTAACGATCTATCTGGCACCTCACAACTTTTGTTTATCGGCTCTCCATTCAGTTTATTTCCGAGAGGATTTTCAGCTCGCTCATAAAAGTATACTTTATCCTGTTTTAACTGAAAATATCCATGCTCTCTAGATACTGTATGATTATCAATAGAAATTTCATTTTCTTCGTCTCGCCCAATACGCACAAACCCAGACTTGTTCTCGCTTAAACGCTGATATAACGGATAGCTTTCCCAATCTCTATTAGAATAATCTCTTGAACTTCCAAGAATACAGCAATTATTATCATTCAAAGCAATATAGATATAGAAATCATCTTTCTTGCTTACATCGATATCCTCTTTCGTTTTGATTTCGAAGCTATTTACAAATACATGAAGAGACTTATTGCTACTCATATTACAGATGCCTATGCTTTCAGACTCATCCTTCTGAAATACAACGATATGGGTGCCTTTGAACTTATCCTTAATTGTTATACACGGGGATCCAGCGTTAGTTAACTGATTTTCGGAAGAAACGATATCTATTCTTTTACTGATAAGCGGATATGCCGTATGGCAATCATCACTGCCATCAATAATAATAAAATTGATAAAATTTCTCTCTTTTTCACGAAGATCTGTCGTATCAGTGCCTGTTCCATACATTGATTTTTTCATACTCTGTCCCTTATCCAATGATATCTATTAGTACTACCGAGATATTATCTCTACCTCCGGCTGCAATCGACTTCTTAACCAAAATCCTACCGACCTCTTCAATATCTCTATATTCATGATTATATAGGATATTCTCTATTTGTTTTTTGGAAAGTTCATTATATAAACCGTCTGTACATATTAAAAATCTGTCCCCCTGTCTGAAACTCACCTTGCATATATTTGGCTCATTTTCCTCAATCTTACCTATGTATTTTGTAAGGATATTTCGTTCGATTTTATTATCGAAATTCCCATCTGTCACATTTTTATTCTTCAGCTCAGATGCCCTATTATGGTCTCTCGTCAAAAGTTCACCCTCTTGAGAATTGTATTTAAAAATATAACAGCGACTGTCTCCCAGGTTAAAAACTATTGCATCATTATCACTGACTATCCATATTCCACAAAGTGCACATCCATATCGAACGTACCACGGATAATTATTGAATGCTATCCTCTGATTTATATCATAAATCATCTCCTGAATAACCTGTTCCTCAGGTATCTCCATTTGGGAAACATCATTATTATCTATCATACTACACTGTTGAAAGTACTCACTTACAAGTTCAGCAGCCTTTTTTCCATACTTAAGGCCACCCATTCCATCACAAACACCAAACAGAAGGTTTTTTGAATTCACAAAGATTGTATCTTCATTTCGTTCTCTGACGATGCCTGTGCTAGAAAAGGTGGCTACATTAATTCTTCTGTTCATAATCAAAGCATTTTTTCTAACTTATCGATTAAAGCAAGTTCTTCCTCATTAGAGTACTCATGAACACTCTGATCTTCACACAGAATACCATCAATTAGTTCAGCCAAGTCTCCGGACACATCTTTTCTGAAAGACCGAATCTTTCTAACAGGATTATCCCTGAAATATTTCTTGACCCTTTCGAGTTGTCTGGAATCTTTAATCCGATTAAACTGACACCCTCTCATATCTCTTGGGGTTTCTCCGGTTAATAACCAGAATAGCACTGCAAATGTAGACCAGATATCAACGCCCTGGTTAACAAGAGCCGGAGTCTGAATCTGTTCGCAAGGAGCAAATTCCAATGTTGCACGTACAGTCGAAGCAGTTGTTATCCCAGTACTTCCTCCCATAGATGTATCTTTGGCTATACCAAAGTCACTTATTACAATTTCAGGATTTCCATCTGAATCTATTGAACGGACTAATACATTCGCGGGTTTTATATCACGATGTACCAGTTTTGGCTCACTGCTTTTATGAGATCTACGATACACATCATCATATTCAATAGGATTGGGAAGGTTATGATAATAATTCAAACCTTTAAGCATTTGTATGATTATTCTAATTGCCATCTTCTCAGGCATTATCTGAAGCTTCTTATCCGTTACAAAATCGGCCAGATTATCGTGTTTGCAATACTCCATTATAATGTAGAGTTGATTCCCAAACTTTCCAACTTCATATGTTTTAATTATATTCGGATGATCAAGTTGACGAGCAATTGTCTTTTCTCGTTCGAATAATAACTCAGCGTTCACAAGCTGTTCTGAATCCCTGAAGGCATCCTTATCCAGAGTCAATATTTTGATAACCACGCGTTTTGCATTATTGCTCCAGGTCGATGGCGTCGCTTTCCATAGTACTGTAGATCCATTAAAACATAGGCGTTCCATATTATAGTTTTGCCTGAATTGTTGACTCAAAGCATCACCATCTTGACTTACGTACCCATCAAAAGAGTCTTCTCTCATCGTTTCTATTACTTTTCCATCTTCTGTAGCATTTATATCCTTTGTTGGTGCAGGTATTTTGGTCTCACCACGTTCCTCAGGACTCAATTCTACAACTCGACAAACATCCTCTGCCTTATGAGCCTCCCTTATCTTATATGCTTCTTTGGTCTTACCTTCTCTCTCCAAGTCAGCTCCATCAACAATAAAACCATTTTCTTTTTGTGTTGAATTAATAGTGTATTCCACATCAATTAAACATTCACTATGTAACCTTATTTTGTCACCAGATATTAACGGAAATGGCTTTGATATAAAATCCTTAGCGTGTTCTCGATTAACACTGTCAAGTCTCCTGCCAACCAGAAACCAGTTATTGTCTCTCTGAATATATGTACCATTTGTACTGCCAAAATCTTTAATTGTTGCACCGACATCTGGATTCCATGTGATTTCACAGTGCCGCTCAGATACTCTCAAATCATCAAATCTTATTCTGTTATCCAGACCTCTTCCAATTGTGATAACTTCTGATTCTTCTGAATCATACTCCTTTTCCATATACTTAAGAACCAAATATGCCATATACTACCTCCTTCTTTTGGATAAAAGTATATCAAAGCGAATCTTTGATTTTATTCAAACTGAAACATATCACAGCTTATCAATTGAGTCCGTAATATCTTCAATTATATACTTATTATCATAAGCTGCCAGACAAGCACCCATTAAATCAAGTAACATCCCATTCGTTGCTCCAGAAATATTAATTCTACTTTTTGGTTTTACATTGGTGATATTATTATCCCCTGTGAGCAATTCATACAGCAAAACTCCTAAGCAGTATACAGCAGTATATTCATTATTCTCTTCTTTGTCCGCTACTTCCAAAAGATAATTATTTCTACTATTTTCAAGATAATATCTATATTCTCTTTCTGGTAATGCAAGCCCGTTTATCCATAGCTCGCCTTGATTGGAAATACACGTATTACCAGATGTTATAAGATTTCTATATGTCGAGATTTTCCGGCATTTAAGAAAACCGACCCTGACGTTTATAGAAAGAAGCCGCACATAGCTTTTCAGAAACCGGCGAACAAATGCATAGTATTCTGCATCAAACTTTGATTCTTTTATGTATTCACTTAGGGATGTTTCCGGAGGTCGTTTTTCAATAAAAATATAACTGCCATTATTTTCAAATTTTTCTATCAGGCTTGGAAAGCATATATCTGCATTTTTGGCAGTGTTATAAATTACATAACGCTTCTCATATTCTTTTTTCAGGACACTATCCTTGGCAGAAATAACTCTCATTGTTCCTGACGTGAAACTATTTCTACAAATCCATTCTTCACAAGTCCTCGGAATCGTTCTGATGTGCTTTAGTTTTCTCCACGAGTCTTTAATCTCAAGTAATGCCTTTTTAAACTCTTTCCAATTCGAGTATCTATCTGTAGCTTTTTGAGAACAAGCTTTCTGTATTATTAGCAAAAGTTCTTTGCTAATTTTTTCACACTCTAATAATCCATCTTCTGAGTAGCGTCTATGATTAAACCCCCCCCGCGAATAGTCGTAATTTGCAATGTCGTACAAGATACAGCCCGCTGAATATATATCTTCATAAACATCGTAATTGCCGCTCGAGTTTGGTAACCTGTAATTCAAAGAATTTGAAGGCAGATCATCAAGGGATCTGTAAATCAAAGGCTCTGTTTGCGATTCTTCACAGTCACCCTTGAAGGCAAACTGAAGACGAGGGGCATTCTTTCCTGTTTCTAATACAGTATCAAAATCAATCAACTTCAATGTTCGCCTTTCATCAAGCGAAAGCATAAAGTTCTTTGGATGCAAGTCCCTATGATAATACCCTTTTAATTGCAGTAAACTATTACACATATCAATAGCGAACTGAATTAAGAGTTGCTCGTCAAATATCTTATCTGCGCCACAGAAATCTCGAACATAATCCATCTCCTGTAACAGCTCCATCTTTATACAAATGATGTAATCAACCAATACCCAAGAATAGATGCCATTATATTTCGGGCTTTTAAAAGCCTTCTCTACATATGGAATAAATGCGAACTTCTGAATCTGACAAAGATTATGAGCTTCGCTATCATTAGTCAATTTTATTAAGTGTTCCAATTTTCCCTTAACAAATTCCATTCCATAGTCGAGAACCTTTTTATCATCTTCAGTTTCAATCTGCCCCAATCCCTGTAACTGCGTCAAAGAAACCAGTTTCACAACACACTTTGTATCGTTTTGGTTTGAGATTACAAAAAGTCTTCCAAAACCGCCCTTTTTTTCATTTTCACTATGATTATCCTGAGCCAATCCATTCTCTGATGTTAATGAAAAAGACAATGCAATAGAGTTAAATTTCGGGATAATCCATCCCCCTTCCTCAAAAAAATCTTCCTGGTTTTCTCTAAGCCATTCTAATGCATAAGAAGTGCGGACATCATCCATAACAGCCGTCTTATACTTATCGACACCTACTGCTATATCCGCATAATTAGGATCCCATTCTGCGATTGTCTTTTTTGCCATTTCTACCTCCCCCCAAAGAATTATTTACATTAATCAATTTTGGTACATATCCAAAGTAATATCCCCATCATCCAAAAGGTGTTAGAAGTCATCCTGTACTTCGAACTCGGAAAAAGGAAAAACTTGGTACCTGACATCGTATCAGCATCCTTGATTAATCTTTCTTCCCCTAACTCCAATAATAAGTCACGAACAGTATCATTCGCTTTTGCCATCCATTTGCGGTCATCACTGTTACTTGTCCAGTCCCGGGTTATTTCGAGCAGATTCTTATATTTCTGATTTTCATATACATATGGATGATTTCCTATATATTGAAGGTTACCAAAAAGGACAGCTACTTTTCTGGATAACTGATTTCTCCTTAGATAATCAGATACCTCCCGAATAAGTATACCCGTATTTCTAGGTTGCCATTTTTTAAATTCTTCAGGTGAACGATCTATTCCAAGATTAAAATACAGTGCTTTCAACTCAGAAATGTCTATGTTAAGAAGAATAGCAGATGCATATTCAATATCACTGGCAGGTAATCTTTCATTACTATTCAAAACACATTTATGAATTGCAAGCACAACAGTTTCTGTTCTTGCAGAAGATTCTTCTTTGAGATATTCAAACAAAACAATTTGTACATTTTCATCAGCAGATTCATAGTATTCAGCTCGACTATGAGCTCCTTCTGCATTATTATTTTTCGCAAAATCAGCAACTTCATACCCAAAATCCTTGATTGTGCATTTTTTGTTTATTATAGAAACCACATGTTTATTTGGATATTGTAAGTATATTTTAGGTATTTTTTTTCCACAATTCGGATGAGGACATGTTAAATCATCCTCGGCAGATCCGTAGTTTCCTTTAATACTTTTATAACAATATGGGCACAACTTTTCTTCCATCAGCATTACCCTTTCTCTTGTTTAATAAACATCCAATATAGATAGTTGAAATATGAAAGCTCTGTAATTTGGATTTCCTGCATATTAAAAGATACCCGTTCCCCTTTCTCTACAGGAATGATAATATCATTACTTACATCTGTTAATCGAACACTATATTTAGCTTTACATCCAGAAACAGTGTAGTGAAGCTTATCTTTATCTTCATATTTAGATTTCCTTATAATGTGTAAACAGGCACGCTTACTCCAGTTTCCTGAAGGAAATATCCAATAACAAATAATGTAACTTCCTGTAATTGCCAACGCAAAGTACATGTAATCTATGCGTGGATACCGCTCTAATATCTGTAAAGGTAGATTGACAACAATAGAATATATAATCCAACTTATTGCGATTGAGCACAAATATGACGCAATATAATTTAAACTGCGGTATTGATAGTATAACCGCCCCTCAGGTTGCACATAATCGGATGAAGAGTGTACCGTTGATATACCGGTTACTAAATTATTTCCGTCTTCCTGGTCACAAATACCTATTTTTCCTTCGTCCAACAGTTTTCCTATGAAAACATAATAAGAATATTCACCATTATTTCTGTCTATCTCTGTATGATAAAGTGTTTCTTTTTTAGAATACACAAAGATGGTTGTGTCTTGAGGCATCTTATCCGTTTCAATCACAGAAGAAAGCGAGAAGTTCTGAATCTTGGAGCGTATAACAATAATTAAATCATTATCATCTTCTATACTAACATCCCATTTAATTCGGACTCTATTTTGTCCATCTTTCACCTTAAACACCCGCTGAATAAGCTGTTCTTTTGATGGTGGTTCAGTCAATAAACTGTATTTCATCACATCACCTCTTTGACTAAATTCTAATTTCGTTACTTGGAATATTAAACTTTAAATAAAGCACAACAGGGGTAATCAACTGTTCAACAACTAAAACATGTACCTTGGTGTCTTCCTGCTTATATCTGTGGAGGAAAGAAATAAATTCGTTATCTGAAGGTCCCATAAAGCAGCAAACATCATTATCACTTTTATGTAGACTGATTACTCTAAGATCAACATTTTTCGCTTCTACTGTTGAACTGTATAGTTGGATAAACACGTCATCTATGTTTTTCTGTCTGGTAGCCCTCATTCGTTCTTTGATTTCAGCGATAAGGTTATTCTTTATTTTTGCCTGGCGCCAAAATTCTCCGCATATAAACTCTTCCAGTAATGAATTAAACTGGGAGAACTCATTCTTTTCATCTATCATATATTTACAAAAAGATATATATAATGACGTTTTTTCCTGAACAGTAATATGATGATTCATCGTATCGTCTGTAATTAATGTATAGTATTCATTAAAATGATCCGTTTGATAACTAAATGCCGCCCTTTCCTGCTTAGAATAGCTTCTTTTACAGCCGTTTATATAATTCTCCGCGACCTGCTGACATTCTTTTGCCACTCCTATCATTCGAATAACGCTGTCCCTTTTCATGTGTGTATATCGAACAACTCCTTCATGAATGGCAATTTTACGATTCAGTTCAAGCCACTCTATGATTTTCTTTCTTCGGAAACGATTCATCATTTTATCACTAAAAAGTAAATATTCATTAACTGAACTAACTGCATCCTCCCATGTCCGGAGCTCGGAATGTAATTGTGAAAGTTCTGCTTCCAATGTATGTATTTTTATTTCCAGATCTTGTGCTAATTTATCATAATTATTGATATTAAAGGGATTTATCTGACCTTTCTCGATGGCTTTTCTAAACTGTTCTTCTATTTTTCGGCTCTCATCACCAATATTCATTTCTATCTTTTCTGTAAATACAGCAGATATATTATTTTCAAAGTACTCTTGATGGCTATCATTAAAGATACGACTAAGCCATGTACGGTTACAAAAATCTTTAGAGGCATTACTCAACGCACGTGGGTTATATGCAATGTGCTCTGCTGAATCATAATAGTTAGGAAATGTGTTTTCGAAGATATCTGTAACATGACTCTCGACATCTAATGAAGAAAAAATATTTTTGAGCGTTCCCTGATCATCTATTGCATGTTCCTTCAAGTACTGAGATATTTTCAGTTTAAAAAAGGTCTTCATAAGATCAGTATCCAACTCCAATGGAGCGCATCCTATAGCCTGAAGCACAAACGATCGTTCAGGATTATCTTTGATGGCAAATATATAATTGTCAAATATTTTTGCATCAGGGTCTACATGATAGCCAGCCTGTATATATGTATTCAGGACCATAGCCAGATATTTTCCGGCAATATTGTATGAGGAATAAACATCTTCTTCATTTAAGTCCGAAACCACATAAACAAGCTTTACCCAATCATTTTTTTCATATATTTTTCGAATCTCTTCAATTGTCTTTGATTTATTGATTGATAATCTTCTTATTTTGAATCTTACAGCAGTAAAACAATAAAAATAAAATTCAACACTATTTTCAAAAGCCGAGATTAAGTGGGTATAGATGTGATCAGATATCTCTTCAAGATTAAGAAAGTCTCTATCGTTCAAGTCAATCAGCACATTGACATTAATCATACCTTTACAGGTATAGCAGTTGGTTTTCAGCACAGGAATAATTGTGTTTTCTAACGCTTTACTGATATTTACTTTCCAATTGCGATCTTGAATATCGACAAATTCGACAGAGGAAGAATTAATTCTATACTCCGGAATTGCCACCTGTAGCATTTGTATAGCATCCCCCATTCCTCCGTGTGTTCTCTCTAAGAAGGGGAAGGCCTCCCTTCCCCTTTCCCCAAGAAGAACAAATAGCACGGGAGCTTTTAACATAGGATATACATCACATACTTCCTTTAAATAATAATCACCCATCTTTGCCCTTCCCCTCTCCTCTTGATTACAGTTCTACGCTAAATGGAATAAACTCTTTTTATTAATTGAATGACTTTATCTTCTCATCCACCTATGGCGAGCTCAACTTTCATAAAGTGAGGACTGTTATACTGTGTCTAACGATTCCACTTACCCTATACTCTTTATAACTGATTTGTCGAGTCATCACTAACAAGAAATGTCATATCGTTATCTGTAATATTATCCAATGACAGATTCAATGCCTTCGCGACAAGATCTCTATACTTGAACATCTTAACAAACCAGTCTGCACAATATTCGACATAGGAACATCCGTTTTCGGATTCATTGTTCTCCATATTACAAATAAAAATATTTTCATCTTTAGGAAAAAGATTCAAAAGATTTGCATCCCCATGATTCTCCTTATATTTTTCCTTGAGTTTGGTAATGCTAATGCACATTTTCTTCGTATTCGTATCATACGTAATGATTCCATGTTCTGGATCTTCCTTATTAGGATGCTTTTCATCAAAAGCCTTATAAAAAACATATCGATATTTTTCTGCCAACTTAGCATCATCATATCTATTCATCGTGTAATAGTCTGCATGTTTATCTCTATACACCGGAGAAGGTAGATGTGCCCAGTGTGTATCTGTGTTTTCATACAAATGAAGCCCACATTTACTATTTGACCTATTATAAACATTCTCAAGTTCGTCAATGTATATATAGTCGTCTATCTTCTGACACTGTGTGTACTTCATACAAGAGATGCGATGCATGATATTGCTCTCTTCAGCTTCCTGACCTGATATTTCTTTGTAGACCGAGGCAAGTATCTTATTATTCCCATGATCGTCACGTGGGATCATAAATTCATTGTAGCTAGGTCGTTCAAAGACCTCTCCGTCTTTCATGGCTTTTCTAGAATAAAGAACGCTAGAATTCTCAAGAATCGCACGCACAACTACTCTCCAGACATCCGGCAGCTCATATTTCTTTATCCCAAAGAGCTCCATAATTACATCATCCAAGCCGATGGTTAATCCTTCAAATGATTTTTCAAAAATCTGACCCGTTGCAATTACAGGTGAACTACTGGTTTCGCCCCGAAACTCCTCTGTACGGCTATTGTCCGTCATCTTCTCTTTGTACTCTCGCGCTGCAGCAATAACATTGTTATGATTTTTATCTTTAATCAAACTGTCAATGGTCTCGATATAGGCAAGGACTGAGACATCTCTAAAGCCATAGGTAGTATCAGCATCCCCTTTAAAACGCTTACTTGCAACAATAGATGATTCGCCAAAAAGCACATCACTCTTTTCCCATATTGCATTGATTTTTTCTCGGGCAATTGTACTGTCATTACTCGAAGAATCACTCGCATATTTTGATTCAAGAATTCTATGCCACTTTTCTCGAGATGAATTATAGAAGCTTAACAACTCTGATGATATCTTCTTTTGATCATCTTTATTTTTGATGACATATCGATTACTAACTTTATCGGTCAGTTCAGCTATTATGTTGTTATATCTTTCATTTATCATTCTTTTTGCTTCTTGCTCGTTTATCCTTGGCATGGCCGTAGCCGGAGGTTCAATTTCTTTATCAATGCCCACTTTTTTAAAAATTGACCTCGGTTCCTTGCCCTTTCTGGCTTCACACTTGGCTCTATATTTTTCTATATCCTCTGTATATTTCTGTAGTTCGCTCTCTGCTTCCCCAGTTTCAGTCTTTTCAATAGTATCGTCCAAGGCTTTCTGAATGCGACTCTTCAGTGGAGCTATACAATCATCATATTGCTCTTCAATACCAGCATAAATAGCTTCCAATTTATCGTTAATTTTATCTGCTTTACCCTCAAGTTCTTTGAGATCTTTCTCAATCGCAGCCATTGCTTTGCTGTTTTTTGATGGTACATATTTTTTGTTATAATGCTTTTTAATGTACTGTAAAGTCACCTCTTTCTTAGTACGTTCACCTGTTTCTTTTTTAACACTATCTCGAACCAGTTCATACAACTGGCGATTTTCAGGATTGATAAGGTCTCTTGCATTTCGTAACTCTTGAATAGATGCTCCGATTTCCTTTTCTTCCCAAATCTTATCAACGAACGTATTTATTTCCTCCGGAGTAAGCGATCTGCTCACTTCATACTCTAAAGCATTCTTAACAAAGAGATTGAAAACTATATCAAAATCAAAATACACTGCTTGACCACCGACCGCAGTATACATATAGTTTACAGGCTTTCTGTTCTTCATATTTGTCAATGCATTATCTCTACGAGATACATCATTCGAGCCTTTGGAAACAATTGATGAATTACTTGCCATATCAATTAACATTTCAGCTGCAATATTATAAGCATGTTCCTTAGCACGAGGAAGCAATAATCGTCCTTCCATCATAGAAGAAACTAATACACAGCGGTCAAAAATGGCTTCGTTCGTCTCATCAACCGAAAATCCTCCCGGAAAACGTTGACTAAAGACATCCTGCGTTTCGCTTAGGTTCATCAGATGATCTAACTCTTTTAGCGCTGCAAATCCATTTCTTTTGATATTTTCTCTTGTATTTTTATCTACATTCGGATCTCCTGAAAGTATATCCGGCATAAGCATGATTCCGGTAATAAATGCCTGGCCACTAAACTGTTTTATACATTCACGGACAATATAAGAAATATCTACAAAAGTTCCACTTCCAGTACCGCCTCCTAGACCAGTAAATATGACAACATTTACCGGGCTCTTACTCAGAACAACCGACTGACGAATTTTATCAAGTTTAGCCTTAATTACATCAATAAGATCAACTGCATTCAAATGAAGCAATAAACGACCAGCCTGACGAATGCCTGCAGCCCCGTGAACAATCTGTGCAACAGGAATAGCCGGATCTAACCACTCTTCGATTTCTTTGGGAAGGACCGAGTCAGTTTTTCTACTTCTCAAAATAGCGCCAATATCTGCATTCTGAAAAATCATAAATTCGCTCTCGGTAAGACTACCTTTTTTGGGTTTATCCAGACACTTTCTCATATCTCGATCATCAGTATCGATTTCAAGAAACTCTACGCCTTCTAGCTCACCTCTGCTATTCGTTTTGAAACAGCTGACCATCTTCTCTTTTGCACGACTTATCGCATCATAACCACTTCCTCCTAGACCTATAATAAGGAGCGGCTTATTGTAAACATCGCTTTTTTGAGCGTTTCGAGAAAAAACATAGGGTGATTCTCCAAGTTGTTTTATTATCCTTTCAGGAAGTTCAAATTTAATCTCTTTATTTTCCATCGTCTGCCCTTCTTAGTCCTTTCTAAGATTATTCGTCTTCATCGTCTTCATCGTCTTCATCATCTTTACCCTCCTTTTGGTATAGCACGAAAGAGAAGATTTTATAAAAAATGAAAGCTATAAAGATGAAAACAATTCCTTTTCCCCATATCGGCAATGCCAAAAACATTTCCCACAGCTTATGTAAAAAACTAATGAGTATATCTACCCAACCAGGTTCCGTTGACTTTGTTATTGAAAATGACAAAGTCTCAGATTGAGTAAAACCCTTCTCGCTTTCTCCGTAAATATGTACTCGATAATTACCTGGCTTATCAAAAGATACCTTCGTCTGATAAGTATTATCTTGAGTATCTAAGAGCATTTTTATACCGGAAAACTTTTCTAATTGGTCAGGATCTAATGAACTTCCATATATTTTCACATCCTTTACCTGATCCCCTGAGTATACCTTATCTGGTATAATTTGTTTATACTCCTTACCCTCTTTTTCAAAGACGGCATAAACAACAAACGAATTTGTATCAATCCCATCAACACTAATCTTGAAGGTTATTTCTTCTCCCTGCTCGTAGCTTGTACCGTCTCCCGTTTTCCAAGAACATAACGCGTTATAGATGAAATTTTTTTTGATATCCACGATATCACTCTCAGTTGATGCAATGTCAAATTTCAATGACAAATGCCCTGACTTCAATATCTCTTCTGGAATTTTCAGCAAGCGCCCCAGATATTCGTCACTATAATCTTCAAAGTCATCCTTAGTCCATTCCTTACCGGTGTCGTCATTAACTATGGTAATTGTATTATCAAGAACGCTTCCATCTCCTTTTTCGTTTTGAGTGATATTAATATTGAGTCCTGTCTGAGTACTATCATTGTCCAAGGCAACCTTGGACTTATCTTTATTGATAGTAATTCCTGTCGTTTCAACCTTTTTAGTTCCTAGTAGGTTCTCAAAAACATTGTTATATGCTTCATTCAAGGTTAACTTCTCTCTAGCAGGAATTAAGCGATTTCCTTCTCGTAAGGCTATGGACTTAGCATCTTCTCCCTCAACAGCATCATCTCCAAATGCGATAACGTAGACCGGGCACGCCGTGCAATCAATTCTGTCTAATGCTTCATTCATACGCGTCCTTGATTCTTCAATTAGCGTTTTGGCCGTTTCTGAACTATCATCCAGAAAACTGATTTCTCCATCGGTCAAAAAAACAATAATCTGTTTTCTTGAGGCTGAGTCATTCTTAATACCATCCCAAATTTCGGCGCATTTTGCAAATGCGGCTCCCATATCAGTATCGCCATCATAATCAAGTTTTTTAAGTTCGTTATGAATCTTTGCCTTATCCGACTTTTGGGAGAGTATTTCCCGAAAAGGAAAAACATCATTAACATGGGTCGAATAGTTATATACCCCAAGTCGCATGTTATCATCTGGCAGACTTCTAACAAAAAAATCTGCCATATTAAGAGCATGTTTCTCCGGATCTCTGTCATTCATGGATCCGCTGGTATCAATAATCAGTATTACATCAACCCCCTGCTTATTTTCTTCTGCGTATGCGAGGCTTTTGACATTTACTAAAAGAATAACCAGTAACAGAACTACCGGTATAATCTTTTTGAGGATTCTTCCTTTCATAACACTCCTCCTCGATATTCTAAAATTCAATGTTTACTGCTACGTGTCCTGATGGAATTGGTCGATTTCCTAAGACGGTATAGTTATCTGTACTGAGTTCAAATAGAATAGTATCCTCTTTTTCGCCACACTTTAATCGAAGGCAAACCATTCCGATATCAACAGTGAATACTTTATCAGAGTCTTTCATATCCTTGATATTAATTTCAATTGTTTCTGAATTATTCTCAGTATATATTACAAACTCATCCGAAAACTCAATGCCACAAGACTCAACCATGCTTCTAAGTTGCGCCTTGGTAATACTCTGAAAATCAGTAAATGTCGGGTCAGATTCAAGTTCAATTACTACAGGTTCGCCCTTATGGTAACAGAATTTTTTTTGACCAGCTTCTGTGATATCTGTCTCCCAGTGAATGGTGTAATTATGTCCTTCCTGTAATGGAGGACAACCCTTCAGTTGATTCATAAGGGGACCATTTCCGTTAGAATAAAAAATCACTTGACCATTCTCTTCGAGCGTAATTCTTCCCGATGGCTCTAAAACCCCCTCTATTGGAACAAGAATGCTTTCTGAATTACCCAACAAATTTGTAACGACGACTCTTTCAAAATCTACTACTATATCGCTATTTACATCGATGCCTTCAGCAAGGGATGCACTTTTATTGACAACTAAAAGTATCATTACCACTAACAGCATTATACGCCTTCGCCATGTTAGCCAGAAAAGCGGATCCTCTGATACTTTCTCTCTGTGCAATAAGATCATCCATATAATAATTACAGGCAGAGTTGTAATCGTACCTTCAATGACAGAACGTGATACGGGTAAATTAGATACAACCGGCGCTTCAATAAGACGCTCTTTCCAATTGGCAACTGCCACCCCAAAAGGAGAAAACCATGAAATAAATTCGTGAATGATGCTGATTTTGCTTTCAAGTCTGCAAACGATCATGCCCAGCAATATAACAGCAGCTATAAATAAGAAAAAACGCTTAGCCCTTCCTTTAGGTGAACCTTGCAAAATGAATTTCTCCATTTTTTCGGGACTATACTTTCTCAAATAACTTACCTGCTTATCAGGAATATCATCTAGTCTTTCCTTTACTTCTCGAACAATCGGTGCATTCTTATCCCCATCAAGGACAGTATATAGAATCTTTTTCTTCGCATTATTTCTTGTTAACCGAGCAGCTCGGTCAATATCACTGGAAAATGCGTTTCCATTAAAATTATCTGATTCACAAAGAAAAATAGCATATTTCTTGCTATTCTCCAGAATCTCCTGAGGTGTCTCCATGACAGGCTTCTTTTCCTGAAAATTAGGAAATATATTTTTAACCTTTTTCTTTTTTATTAATTTCTCTATTTCTGCGACTACCGGATGTCCTTTTCGATTATCATAAAGCATGCAACACTTATATCGTTTAGCCATAAACTTCCCCCACTTAATTTACGCCTAACTATAGATTAAATATACTTTTCATTCTATCATATCTATCCAAAAAATGTGATAATAGCGCACAATTCTTTTAATATTCATCTCTCAACGATACTAATTTAGTTTTAGTCACTGTTTTGTGCAATATTTAGGATACAAATATATATAACAAGACGTTACTTGTCACACAATGTATCACTTCTTTCCTCATTATTAGCAATGCTTAAATTTACACTACGTGAATAACTGAATAATCACTTATCAATCAAAAATAGCAGACACCCCTTCTTGAGGATGCCCGCTGCCTTGTAACCTCTGTGTGTCATCACTTGATCGTATCAAAGATTCCGTAAAAACCTCCTGTGATAGTGTCCATCACTTCGCTGTTATCTATATCAAGGTTTACTTCTGATCCACTGATGTGAATAGGAATAGTGATATCTCTTTCCGTTGCAGTAAGTTCGTCTCTCTCTAGTGCCTCTTTAATTTGATCGGCAAGTTCATTTACAGAAGATGCCTGATTCATATTCTCGGCAAGAAAGCTTATTACGTCAGGTGTGATTACTTTGTAGGTTGCAGTAGAATCATTAAGATTGATATCGACAAGCTTTACAACCGCTTTAGCCGAAATTCTTTGATTCATCTCGTGTACAAGATCCTTCCACTCTTTGCTCATGTTAAGAGCTTCTGTCCAACTTTCTTCTGCGGCGATGGACACAGGTTTGAATTGCTCTTCTATCTCCCGTACCACATCGACGTCCAGCTTTTCTCTGTCTGCGATACTCTGAAATGTCTGATTCATTTCAACATCTGCTGCATACTCTTCCGGAATATAATCACTTTCAAGATCAACGGAATCATCAGACGCAATCAGCTCTTCAGATGAATCAGTAGAATTTACTTTTGCCTTGTTCTGAATTGCATCATAGAGCTGAGATTCTATCTGAATATCCTCAGCCTTCGTTTCTGATACATTGCCACACCCGGTAATCAGTGCTGATACACACACCATAGTTACAAGAATAACGTTTACTAGTTTTCTTTTCATAATGTTGTTCTCCTTTCTTAAGATATTTTTAGTATAACGTGTGATATGACGTGCTTTTTTGTAAGTGAAACATTGTCCTGTTAATCAATGCAAGAATTCATGGTACCACTCTTTAATCTTATCAATAATCGTTTTTTCTCTATTAGATGTATCTTCTTGTGTTTCTGGCTTGTTAGCTTCTTTGTTATGTATATCGCAAAACGAACCGGAATAAACGTATTGGTAATCATCGGTTCCTTCGGTGCCAGAAATAAGAAACACTTCGCTATGGCTTCTACTATCCGGGCAATAGATCCCTTTTTGTAGTTGTGAGTCATCACAAATTTCGATTACAATATGGCAATCGCAGTAGTCTGTCGGAATAGTATCCCTCTCATAAAACTCTGTGCAAACAGAGTTCTCCTGTGCTATTTTGTCACAAACTCCTTTTCTTTCCAATTTACCACACTTCGAACAGATAACCACTTTTGATAATTGTTCAGTTGGAAATGTTTCGGGATTTTTATTACGGTGAATCGACTTCATTACCTCAACCCAAAGATCTTTCACATAATCCGTGGACTCCTGTGCTGAGAAGTCATCAAAGCCACCCCATATTCCACAAGCATAATAAGGAGAGTAGCCAATAAACCAACCATCTCTGCATTGGTTAGTACAACCACTTTTTCCCGCAATACTAATACCGTCAAACGAAGCACAATTTTCAGGTTCGTTTTTTAGGCAGTCTTCCATTGCGACAGTTAACAGTTCCGACGTAGATTCTTTAATTACTCTTTCGCCCACTGAAGTATTTTCAAGAATAATATTTCCCTGAATGTCCGTTACTTCTGTGTAAAAATGTGCTTCGTTATATACTCCGCCATTAGCTATCGCATTGTATGCGGATGTTAATTCAAGATTAGTTACACCATTATGGGTTCCGCCTAATGCCAACGACTCATACTTATCATATTCATTTAGATGGTCAAACCCAAACAATTGAAGATATGAATAGGTTGTTTCAATCCCAACATTTTGGAATATCTTAAGCGCAACAATATTGCTCGAAGTAGAAACGGCTTTATGTATAGATATTCTTCCAAAATACCCATAATATGGGTTGTGTATTTCTGTTCCGTCCTGGTATGAATATGGTGCATCATCGAAAACCGTTCCCAGCGTTACCTTCCCAGTTTCAATAGCCGCTGTATACTGTCCAAGTACACTAATTGTTGCCCCTGGCTGCCTTATTGATTCAACAGCTCTGTTATATGACAGGCTTTCTTTCTTCTCTCCGCGACCGCCAACTATAGCCCTGACTGCTCCGCTCATAGGCTCCATGACCACAATAGATATCTCTTCATCGTTTGAAAAGTACGAGGAATTCATTGCTACTTCTTCACATTTTTCTTGTACATTGACATCCAATGTAGAGTGTATCGTCAATCCACCGCTATATAATATATCCCACGCGTCTTCAAGATCATAACCATATGTACTCTGTAAATCAGAGATTACTTCTCCGATCAGTATATCTTCAAACCAGGAAAAAATCTCTTGATTTTCTGATACCGGTTCAGATTTTATTCTATCTAATACATCTTCTTCAATTGCATTTTTGTATTCACTTAAATCAATGTAGCCATATCGAAGCATTACATTTAAAACAATTCTCTGTCTCTCCATACTTTTTTCAGGATGCTTTTTTGGATTATAAGCCGATGGATTTTTAGTAATACCTGCAATCAACGCTGATTCTGCAATAGACAAATCAGAAGCGTTTTTGTGAAAATAGTATAGCGATGCAACTTGAACTCCACGAGTGCCGGCTCCAAGATTAATTGTATTCAGATAAAGCTCTAAAATTTCCTCTTTCTTATGACTATTCTCGATTTTAATTGCCAGATATTGTTCCTGGATTTTTCGACACACTTTCTCATAAAAAGACTTTTCAGAAACCCAAGATGTCAGCACATTGTTCTTAATTAACTGCTGTGTAATCGTACTTGCACCTTGAGAAAAATTACCAGTACACACACCTTTTACTAATGCGCGCAGAATTCCTCTGATATCAATACCATGATGCCGATAGAATCTAACATCTTCTATAGCTATAAATGCATTCTGCAAATTTATGGATATCTCATCTAAAGGCACATAAATGCGGTTTGACTCTGCAGTATGGAGATAATCTACTACATTCTCATCTTCATCTGTAATAGTGGTAAGATAACCATCCGGGGCAAGTGAGATATTATTCGTGTCAGGTGCTTTTTTTATCTGAACAATACAAAAAATGCCAAACAAAACAGAAACGGAAAAAGCCAATAACATTAGTCTTCTCATAATCTTAATAAAGAAATAAACTACTTTTTTCATCATTTCTCTCTCCTATCATAAAATACATAGAACATAATGTGTTATAATGATAATCAAAGAATCAATCATTTAGTTCTTCATAGGAATACTTAAGGAGCCACTTTAAAAATTATTTTGTGAGCACCATTGATACAATGAATAATGTCTTTATGCCTATTATAAGTAATGATAATATCGCTTTTTTTTAAACAATAACAACTATTATTCTAAAGAGATAACAGGAAACGTATTTTGCGATTTGATCTATAGCATAACTATCCTAAATGCCATCAAAGAATTTACAACAATCAAACTGTGCATTTTACACCACCCTACGGGCGCTGAAGCGTTTCACAACGGCTACTCAGAGTTATGGGCGGCCAAACAGCCAACATATAACTACTTGGCTGTGTGCTGGCACCGCTCCACGGTCGAATATCTGCTCAAAATCAACCGTTCGGTTACACTATATGCAATGCAGACGGCAAATTCCGGTCCTACACAAAAATAAAAACACGTTTTGGCGCAGTTGACCAAAACGTGTTTTCAGCATTTATGTATTTATTCCATATCAATAATTCAGGAACTTCTTTTTATAGCTGATATAAACTGAAAATCTCTATTCACTTCTTTTACAGATTGCAAAGCAATAAACAGAATACGCGTTGTATAACCATTTTCAGCTGCAACAATTGCAACTTGACTCGCATAAGCAAAAAGTCCGTGCTTTAAAACTGCATTCGGTATATTGAATTTCTCAACAGCATTCATTAATCTTCCGCATATTGCAGGAATTCTTTCATTTCCTGACATATATCTTAATATAGTAGCTCGACGTTCCCACCGCCAGCTTCTTCACCCCATACGATTCATACAGTTTCTCGTTAATCTTCATGTTATCGTAATTGAGGCTTCCTCTGCCATCACTGCTCAAGGCCACCACCTCATAGTAGCCCTCGTCGAGCTGCTTCTGGACCTCCTGCCGATATTTCAGTGTCATCTCGATGATCTCGGCCATTTCCGGAAAATACTTATTATATACAGGACTCTCATTGAGAATATTCATAGCCCTGTCCGAGTTATACTGAGCCTGGCCGTAATCATCGGTATAGATGTCGTTTACCAGGCAGTAATTTGCCAGGAGGGGAGAGGTGATGATGCGCCGGTTCGGCGCATTTTCTTCTAGTATATCTATTGTATCGGTCCATGTCTGCTTAGCAGCGTCTATATCCGTACGGAAATACACGGCAGGAATCCGGCTTAGCGTCAGGAAGACTCCGCATGTTGCCGCAGCGATCATCAAGATTCGTACTGCCTTTCCGGTCTTGTCCGAATAAGATTCCTTCATGTCGCAATTTCCTGATTGATCTGCTTGAAGAAACTGCTTTCCTTTCTCATCCGAATAAGGTCCCTTCATGACCCTGTCCATGACAGCGCAACCCCAGATGATTGCATAGGGTACCATCAGCTGCTCGTAATATTCGCAGAACTGCCCGTGATTTCTTGACAGATGTGTGACGGGCAGGACGGAGAAAAGCAGACATGACTCCCCAAAGGATACGCACGCGCTCATACCGCACGGCTTCTCCTCGTCTGCACGGTC
>ODAI010864946.1_pt1 | contig 25375 bp, 10 predicted proteins | sample 1539321 | NCBI WGS metagenome assembly ODAI01 (sample SAMN02144231, study PRJEB22623) | gut metagenome | biome: sheep rumen | host: Ovis aries | place: New Zealand
CTTCCATTTGCCGATGTAGCTTACCATATAGCTAAACATCTTCCTGCCGCCGCTGAGCATTTTTGCATACGTCTGCTTCTTTTCTTCGATCCCGGGGATCATCCGCACGGCCTTATTCATACTCGATGTGTAGATCACGGAATTTCTCACCCTGTCCGCATCCGACTGTATGAAAGTAGTACCGCGGTGTACTGTACACTGGCGGTCAAAAGGCATATTCTTTATCCTCATGGAATACTCGAATTTTACCGTACCAACACAGTTGTGATGAGTAAGAGACGCGCCAAGCATAGGTCTTGCATTTACTATATAGGAATTTGTCAGTGGCTTGTCCCTGTCAGGAAAGAGTGCATCTATCGCACGCGAGAACAGCACAGATACCATCGTTCCGGGGCTTGCATCATGTGCGGATGAAAATTTTACAAATGCCTCTTCAGGCATTTCAACATCGTATATTAACGGTTCCGATTCAGTAAGGCCCGCATCCGTCACCAGTGAAAATGCGGGCGTTACAGGTGGTCTTTTTACCGCCGACACATCTATCTGCGGCAGACTGTCGATAGGGTCTGCACTCTCCTCCGGGAGTACAGGATCATCAAGAGTACTTATGCCGGTACTGTCAGTAACTCCGTACCTCTGTACGCAATAGTAATACAGCAGGGTGGACAGAACCATGTACATCCCTGTGCCGTCTGCAATGCCGTGATATATATCAAGATACAACCTGTCTTCACAATAGCACACAGCCCATACATGGAAATTGGCCTGGTCGCTGTTAAGTGCGATACGTTTATCTGTATTTATCACAGCCACAGGAGAAGGATTTTCTTCGTAATAGTATTCTTGCTCGTTCTTTCTCATCCTTAATGAAAGATAGGGAAATCTCTGTTGTGTCTTTTCCACCGCACTTTTCAACATAACGCCGTCTATCTGATCCGTAAGTCTGAGCTTCATACGGACGGTATAGTCCATACCAAGTCCGAATCCACCCATCATGTGCATTATATCATCGGAAGTTACTTTTATCATAGGCGTTTCCCTTTCTATATAGTAATTCATATGCTCCCAATTATCGCTTACATCATTCATATTTGATCTATTTAAGTTCTTACCCTGTGATCCTTGAAACTATGATCTCAAATTCATTCTTTGCACTTTTCATCATGGCATAGTCATGCATACCGCATATTTTTTCATTATAATAACAAGGATGCCTTTCTTCTTTGAGCCTTGCCGCAAATCTCCTTGCCGGGATGTCCATTATATCATAGGTACCGGAAAACATTGTTATTCTTGGCAGTCCTTGTACATCACCCTTTGTCACATCAGCACGATAGTCACTCAGATCAAGTTCACCTTTCCACAGCGCCTGCACTTTATCCACGGGGAATTTCCCGATAATAAAGTCATGTCTCTTTATACGTTCGAGCCGCTTTAGTTCCTCATCGTTGCAGTCCAGTACAAATCCCGGGGAAATGAGCACTATCTCATTTGCAACCGGCAGCCCCCTGTCTCTTGCAAGCATAGAAAATGATAATGCAAGCGTACCTCCGGCTGAATCACCGATTATGGTCAGGTCTTCCGGCGATTCAGTTTTGAGCAGTTTCCGGTAAAGCTTATACAGCATCTCATGGCACGTCACAGTGTCACTTTCGGGTACGAGAGGATACTGTGGAAATATTATCTCGCACCCTGTCCGCTCTGCAAGCCGCAGACAGAGATCCCAGTGCAGCGACAGCGCCTCCAGAATAAGCCCTCCGCCATGGATGAACAGCACTTTTTTATTGCTGCGATACGTTTTGTGTACAGCCCGGTATACTATTCCTTCCGGCATCCGCATCTTGGTTATATCCATCTTCCGTCTTATCTTCTTTGACGGCGCAGATGTCATTCTGTGCTTTGTCTTGTAGCTTTCCAGAGCTTTTCTGAACTCCGGCAGATCATAGTCTGCAAAGGAATAGAGATCCTTCGTTGCATATTCAAAGAACTTTTTCAGGATGATGTTCATTTCTTTATCCTCCTTGCAGTTTCTCAACAACCATATTATGAGACATCACGCCTTTGCCCGGTCATTTCCAATACCTTTCAAGTGCATCCGAGCAATATGTCAGAATAGTAGAAATATCCTCATCATCAAGTATCTTCATGATGCTCTTGTCGATCTGGATTATGCCCAGATATTTTGAATGCCTCATATATCCCATTCCTTCAAATCGATTAAAAGGCATATTCAGTATCAAATGTTCTACATCCTTTATTGTATATCCACCTTTAGTAAATATACACGTACTCTTTTCAGCTTGTAAACCCTGCTTTATCCTAACTCATAATAGCTTGCAAAGCATTCCGCAACTTCTGTCAAAACAGCTTCACCACGTTCATTCATGCAAGACAGAAATGACATAAGGAAAACGGGTTTGTACGACTTTGGCATCTGCATCTCGCTACAGAAATCCATGAATAGCTCTTTTCAGTTTGAAGCGGTTATTTCAGTCCATCCTTAGATTTCATCATATCACCTATGTCTGCTGCATATCTTGCTCCTGTCATTCCCATGTTTTCCATATATCCGGCTGATAGCCTATAGTAGCCTTTTGTCCGTTTCTAACTATTGGCTGTTTCAGCACCTGCGGATTATCCAACACCTTATCAAATTTAGCACTGTTATCAAGATATTTTATCAGCATATATGTATCCTGATCCTTGCATTTTTCATCGAGTACATCCTCTATCGAGCCTACCGAGCTTATCACCGATTCAAGTTCTCGTTTACTTAACCCTTTCATTGCAAGGTCAACCGACTGGAACTTAATGCCACGTTCCTTGAAAAAACGTTCTGCCTTTCTTGTGTCTGAACTCTTCTTTGTACCAAATATCTGTATATTCATTTTTCAATCACCTGTCAGTAGCTTGAATTCTTCCTCAGACTCTTTCATCTTTGCAACAAACGAGTTAATTGTAGCTACGCCCAGTGGTAGTTTGAGTCCAAGTTTCATGACTATTATATCATCTCGCAAAGCGACATATTTGCATATCTGTCGGTTCTGTTTACTAACAATCGTCTTCCGTTACATCGCTGCTTTCATCTGTCACCGGCTCATTCAAAATTCCCTGTAAATTATCGATTATGAAGTGCTGAGCTGATGTGTCGTAAAGTGTGACCTTATATGGCTGCCCGTATAACGAAACCCTGTTTTCAAAAGATATCCCTATCTCCTCACCCTCATCGGTCGGTAACCACTTCTTCTTTCCTTGCTCATCAACCTCAACAGACAGAAATCCCTTACGTTCAAGCCAGTCTCGTATGGTCCTGTATTTTGGTTTTGCCATATTCTCATCGTCGATAAGGTCGGTCAACCGCTTAACTATCTCGGTTATTGGTATAGGCCTATCGGAATAGACATAATTTGTAAGCTGTTCATCACTTATAGCAAAATCATTTTTCTTGGTTTTTTTATGCTTTTCAAAATCCCCCTCAATAACTCTCCTTAGCGCATCTGATGCAATGAAAAGCACTCTGACCACATTCACATCATTCAGTATGGAATCATGCGGCACGGGGGACTTTGTATATGGATCCAGTCCATTTGCAAGACTGTCTATACACCTTTTAGCCGCTTCATATCTTTCCTTTTCCATGTCAGCGCCCCTTTCTCATATAAACATACGCAAGTATCTGTGGGTACTCCTTTTCATCGTCCTTCGGGCTCCATGCCGCCAAAGCACGTACAACAGTTCTCTCGATAGTGTATCCGTTGCTCAACGCAGAACTGATCTTTGCCCGTCCACGTTTTGAAAGCTTTGCCACCTCGTACCTCTTCCCGTTGTGTATCATCCAATAGCCGTAATTCTCAACAAATATCTCCTGCCCCGCTCTGAGCCTGAATATCAGCTGCTTGAACGGTATCGCAGTGTCAAGAAACACATCCTTTAACCCAAGCAGCACAACCATTCTGTTGAAACGTTCACGCCTTTCTTCGTCATATACAGGTGAAAACTCGTCAAAATTGCTGCCATATGTGCATATAAACAAATTATCCTTCGCACGTGTGAGACCTACATAGATTTTTCTCCGTTCGGCATCATCCTGTTTGTATTTTCCGCTCGTAACAAGATAGACCGTCCCGAATTCCCGACCCTTTGATTTGTGTATCGTCGAGACCGTGACAACTTCGTCCTCCGCTTCAAACATATCGCTAAGTTCCGATTCGTACAGGTATTCTTCAAGATCTGACAGATATGCACGGGAATACATACTTTTGAATGATTCAATGAATTTGATACAGTCATCAAGCTGAGTACTGCCCATGCTGTATTCTTTCATTTTTGTTATTGCCGCATCCCAGTTTTCCTGCTCGATAGTGGGGGAGTCGGCATTGAGCTCTTTCAACTTATTCATGAAGACACGTATTTCGACCAGATCATAAACTCTGCAATTCTCAGCTTCCTGTATCAGCTTTGCCTTTACACCGTTGGAATTCAGCAATTCCAGATACATCGCTGCTTCATCGTTCGTGTCCGTAAGCACGGCAACAGACTTGTCATTGCGGCTCTTTATCATTTCAAGGATATGGTACTCACAAGGGTACCTATATCTTGTAACACTTACTGTACCCTCACCTTGCCGCACGGAAACGATCGGGTTCTCCTTAAATCGATCCTTTATCAGTGCTGCATACTTATTTGCTGTATCGACTATTGCAGGAAGGCTCCTGTAATTTTCGATAAGCTCATATTTTATTGCATCCTCCGTGTCAACAAGTGACATAAAATGCTTTGAGTCCGACCCTCTCCATGAATAGATATTCTGATCATCATCACCCACTGCAATTATCTTCATCCCACTGTTGTTGTCTTTCAACAGCTGCACAAGGCGATATTCATCGGCACTCATATCCTGTGCCTCGTCTATGACCAGCACAGTCTTCGTCACCCTGCTGCTCTCTACCTCTCCGCTTTGCAGTGATTCTATTGCCATTTTCACGATATTATCGGATTCGCCCAAGGTACCGGGTCTGCCAAGTATATCAAAACAATAAGAGTGAAAAGTCTTTATGTCCACATATCTTGCCGCATCACCGATAAGTGACATAAGTCTCTGCCTGAATTCTGTCGCTGCCGCTCTTGAAAACGTGAGCATCAGAAGCTGCTCGGATTTTATGTCATCCATCAGCAAAAGTGCCGCAAGCTTGTGAACAAGCACCCTTGTTTTGCCGCTTCCGGGACCTGCTGCGACCACGATACACTGAGACATATCATCTATTATCTCACGTTGTTTTTCCGACAAGCTCCCAAAAAGCTCCTCATATTTCGATGAAGTGATATTTCGATTTATCTCCCCCTCTCTGTTCCCCTTGAAATACTTTTTGATAAACGCAGTATACTCCAAGCCAAAATACTCATGCACAAACATCTGAGCATCATCGTAGCTTTTCACCATCATATCGGCATACTCGCCTACGATGTGTATCTGCTGAGTTTTCATCTTGTAGTACTCGTTCAGCTTTGCATAATCCTCTTTTTTGTACTGTATGCGGTTGTCTTTTTCGATCCTGTGTATCTCAAGGCGGCTATAAACCACAAGGAATCCACCCTCCACCGAAATAATGTTATTGGTACTGAGCCACAGCAGTGAATTTTGTATACCTCTGTGATCGACGGCAGTACCAAGTTCCGAACTGCATACATCGGCAAGTTCTTTTACCGAATATTGCACAAAATTCAGTTTGTCCTTCTTTTCTGCCTGTTTTCCCGTAAGATATCTAGCAATGGTCTCGTCTGCAAGCTGTCTGCCCGTACATTCGGCTTTGAACGCATCAAGAGGTCGGTTTAATTCCACATGGAGCCTTCCCTGCGCAAATGAGCCTGTTGCAGCTATATACTGCTTACCCACATAGTAATTCAAAATGGTCTGGAGTATTGAAAGCGTACAGCCTTTTATCTTCTTATCTGCTGCATCCGCATTTATCTGTTTAAGGTTTATCTCTACGCTGTCAGCATTGATATAACTCAGAAGATGATCCTCGCATCTCCTGATAACGCCGAGCCTGCGTATTATACCGATGGAATTCTCATATGATGCCGACATATCGGTATCATCAGCAAGTATGCCCTCCTGCCTGAGTTTTGTTATTATTTCAACAGTTTCCTCAAGTGTGATACCTAATCTGTCGGAGAGGTAATCCACCCTCGATTCGGCTTCAGCTTCACCTGCTTTGCTGATTGACCGCTTTGAAACAAGAGAAGAAATAATCATATGTGCCTTTAGTCTCTGGTTCTCATCCTCAAAAGCACTGCTGCGGTCTATAAGCTTTACAGCCTCTGCCACGGACGGTGACACGATACTATCGGCATATACCCTGGGGGAATTCATCTCCCTCTTGATATATCCTGCCTGTTCAAGCGCCGCCAGTGCCGTCTTGACTCTCGTCTCGATATCCTTTACACTTTCGCTGTCCCACCCTGCTGCACGGGCGATCTCCAAAGCTGATTTACGGAAATACCCTCTGTTTGCAGATAAAGTCTTGACTGCACGCCACACCTGTTGTATCTCGTTCATAGACAGGCGGCTTCGGTTTAGCATCATAAAATGTTTGTCCAGATCATTTTCATTGTAAAGCACATAGCAATCAGCATCAATAGATGGATCACGGCCTGCTCTGCCAGCTTCCTGAACATAGTTTTCCAGTGAATCTGATATCTCATAATGTACAACGAGACCAACATCGCTTTTATCTACACCCATGCCAAAAGCTGATGTAGCTGTGATTATCTGGGTTTCACCCTTCATGAATGCATCCTGGTTCTCCGTTTTTACAAGTCTGTCCATCTGTCCATGGTAAGCCTTAGCTTTATAACCGTCTTTCTGGAGCCTTTCAGCAAGTTTCTCCGTGGTCTTAGTACGGGATGAATAAACTATAGTAGGACAGTTATGATTCTCTATTAGAGAACGCAAAGTTGCATACTTATCTTCATCGGTATCCTCATGGATGACCTTGTAATGAAGATTTTCTCTTGAAGAGCCTGTTGCGAACAGTTTAAGTTCTATACCAAGCTTTTCTCTGAAATAGTCCCTTATATCGCTTATTACCTTCTGCTTTGCAGTGGCTGTAAAACAAGATACGGGTATAGGTGCTTTCAGCCGCTTCTTATCTCCAAGTTTCCTGATGAAATCGCCGATAAAGAGGTAATCCACACGGAAGTCCTGCCCCCATGAAGAAAAGCAGTGCGCCTCATCTATAACAAATCTGACCACATTTCTCGAAAGCATGAGCTTCTCGATAGTACGTGATCTGAGAGATTCCGGCGAGATGTAGAGCAGATTGGCAAAGCCGCTCTCCACCTTTTCAAAGGCATCTGCTCTTTCCACCGGATCAATAGCCCCATTTATCGTGACAGCACGAACTATACCCTTTTTCACAAGGTTATCTACCTGATCCTTCATGAGTGACTGCAAAGGAGATATGACAATGGTAAGTCCGTGTTCGAGTTCACCTGCCATGAGCGCCGGGACCTGGAATGTGACAGATTTTCCGCCGCCGGTGGGGAAAATAGCAAGCAATGATTCGCTCCTGACCGCCGAACGTGTCGCCCTTTCCTGCAAAGGCTCACCATCGTAGCTTCTGAAAGCAGGATACCCGAAATATCTTTGCAGCGCTCCAACGGGATCTATCCGGTTCTTGCAGTATTCACAGTTATCACACGGAGAATTCCTGAGGGCATGGATGACAGTCTGGACTTCGGGAAAGGTCATGACTACCCACGCAGGCGTAATTGAATCAAGATCATCTGCGTGGATTATTGCAAGCGCATATGAAAGGGCTTCCGGGTACTTCTCCACAAGTGCCGCTACATCAGCGTTATCGCATATCTTTCCCTTGAAATATTCTTTTATGAGCCTTGCAGGGTCATCGCTTATTTTTTCAATGCTAAGAAACGAGAAAAAGCCCTTATACCCCATTTTGGGGGATAAAAGGGTGCAATAGATCGTCTGCATCTCATCGGGGAGCTTCTTGAAAGCCGATACTTCATCATAGAAAAGCTCTCTCGCCTTGATGCAGTCATTATATGGATTGTTCAGTGCATCAGAAATAAGCTTGTCGTCTTTCACAAGCTTATGATACGGCTTCCGGGGGAACAAAAGCGGAGACAGAAACAGCGTGTCGATATACTCTGCCTTTTCAGGCAGAAGATTCCTGACATAGTTCACGTCATGACGAATGATATTATGCCCGCATATATATGCCGCACCGTTCACGAACTTTGCAAAATCATTCTGCAATGCTGTATGGATATATGCCTCGTCCTTATCCCTTATTGCGGCAAGGTCAACAACTGTGCCGTCATTGACAGATACTTCACTGTCAATGAAATACAGCTTATTTCCGAATAATCTGTCAAATATAGACGGCACAATACTCATCTCCGATCATTTCATTATTTCACAATAAATGGTGACATTTTACCATATCCAGATATAAAGACTTGTTTCTGTGCTCTTGAAAGCGAAACATATAGCAAGCATCTTTCTGATGTGAGAGTATCCTGTTCTGTAGCTGGATCAGTATGATTGATAGCTGTTTTAAGAGGAATTATCTCATCACATGCAGATGCAACGAATACATATTTGAACTCAAGCCCCTTAACACGGTGCATTGTGGCAATTCTTATACCGTCTACACTTCTGTTATCAGTCGAGTTGCTCTTTATCTCATAGCATCTTAGTCCCCTTCGCATAAGCTGACCGAGATAAATATCCACGAGTTTATGAGTTCTTGCAGTAATACATATCTCATTAAGAGTTGCTCCTGATTCTAAAAGAATCTTTATTTTCTCATAGATATTATCTATTTCTTGGCCTATATCTTTATAAGACTCGATAACTGGTTTATTTCCGTGTACGAGTGACTTGCATTGATTAATATCATCCAGCTGTCCGTCAAGATCGTCAAATGCAATACCATTCAGTACTGCGAAAGCATACTTGTGTATTTCATCTGTTGTGCGATAATTGATCTTAAGCTTACGGCTGCGTCCCCTGACATTTATTCCGCATCGTGAAAGATTAGCTGTATTTCTGTATATTCTCTGATGTGCATCTCCGACTATGAAAATATCATTGTCTCTTTCTACTCCAGCTATGCTTCTGATAAGAGAATACGCAGCAGAACTAAAATCCTGTCCTTCGTCTATTACTATGTGTCTATATAAAGAGTTTTCGGTCATGTTGCTGTTTAATATCTGTTTGCACTCATACATTGCATAATTTATATCTCTTATAGACTCTCTCTTCATCAGTTTAAGAAAGTTGTCAAACACCTTCCATACCAGCATACGCTTTTTTCTGTCAAGTCTTGTTCCTCTTCCTGTTCGTGGAGCCTTTATGTAGCTTTCTATATCAAATGCTTCGTTTGCTGCTACTACTTTCAGCCATTCTTCTTCATAAAAGCTTACAGGAAGATCAAGACCGTTATTTGACATAACGACGGCTTCATTAATAAGATTGTGAATGTCATTGTTATATGCTATCTTATATGTATAGCCGTGTTCACGAAGGTATTGTACTACCCATGCATCGAAATTTATAACATCTATCTTCCTGAGTTCGTCTATTGAACATATCTTTTTTAGATTTTCCTTTATATCCGCAGCTAAGTTTGATGTAAATGTAGTAAAAAGGATTTTTTCATCATTTCTGAGCACCGAAGCAAGGAACTTCGCACGGTGCATTGCAACGACAGTCTTTCCTGTTCCTGCTCCACCGAGGATCCTTGCAGGCCCTGAATAATTCTTGTTTACTATCTTACGCTGTGTAGGATGAAGGAATATACGCCATTTTTCAAGGGGCTCTGCCATGATTCGCTTAAGTTCTTCTTCGCCGTCGACAACCACAAAAGATTGCAGATTAATAGGATCTTCAAGAGCATCAGACAGATCATCGCTGATCTTATCACTTATATTTTCAGCATAAGCACTTATTACCTCGCTGACATCTAAGCCTTCAGCCAACCACGACAAAGGTTCTATAACATCAACGGGAAAAGCTTTCTGGTGTGCATAAAACTTCTCTTCTGTCTTGAGCGTTCGTAAATAGGCACACATAGATTCAGGAACACCGAGCTTCAACAGATCATTATCTGAAATATCATCGAAAATTCCTTTTATATCAGAGGAAACAACTATATCTGCATCATTATCATCACTTCGTACAACATCATATACCTGTATGGAGCCTGTACGCTTATTGATTTCACAACGCTTTCTTTTAGCCCATTCATATGCTTCATCGTGATGATCTATCCATAAAAGCAGATAAATCTCAGAATCGTTTTGTTTTAAGAGAACTCCGCGATATGTATCATCAATTCTTATAGAACGCATATTCTTATCTGTAGCATCCTGTATTTTTTCAAGATTCAAGCCATTAGAACCGGGGTTGCTCTTAAATTTTCCTATTAGTTCTGATACCTTTTTCTGTATCTGTCTAGGAAGACGAGCAAATGAAGACAGAAATTCCGAAGATATTGCGATTTTTACAGTGTTTTCCATTTTCATTTACCTCCATATGCCGCTGTTAATTCCTCTACGGAAGATACGATAGTCCATCCATTTGTTGTAATCTCATCCTTAATATCGAGATAACTATCAGTTATGTATGCGATCTTTTTATCTGTCCATGCTATTTCTATTTCACCAAGTACTATGCCATTTTCATCCATCACTTCATAACCAATTTCAGGTATAGTTAAGTCATTGTCCATAGCGTAACTTATCAGTTCCTTAGTTGTATTATCAGAATATGTGATCCTATCCAGAATATCATCCCATTCTTCCGAAGATGAATGTGCAGACATTGTACTATCTGCAGTTACATAAGTTTTCAAGATAGGCTGTGAATAATCAGATTCGTCTAATCCTTTCTGTGATACGCAGATAAATCCATCTAAGAACTGCATAACATTAAAGAAACGCCACATACCATTCCATTCAAGCTCGTATTTATCTGAACTATCAATATCATTGAAAACCGCAATTACATTATTTGTTATCTTATCGGTACCAGAATATACTATTAAGTGAGAATTCACATCTCTGGGTGACCAGATGCCTCCAAGCGGATAGGATTTATCATTTTCAAACAGTTTTTTCACAAGTTCCGGCATTTTTGCTTTCCACGCAGCATATTCAAGTCCTTTTCTTGTAAGATTTGTATCAATCAACGAATACATATACGCCTGTGCATGGTACTTGAATACTTCCTCAGCATTATCTACTGACAGATACTGGATAAGCATTTCAACATTACCTAATTTGGACATCTGAATAGATTCTATTCCTTTGCTTTTCAGCATCTTCTGGAATATTATACTTCCGCTCGGCATTTTAGTATTATCCAGTGTTTCTGTATAATACGCTGTCTGCGTGTGAAATATCGTCTGTACATCATTATAGCTTAGTGACCATACTACATATCTTCCGCTTTTAAAAACAGCATTCCTTTTGCGTGTATCGTCAGCTACTTTATCCTTGTGGAATGTAAATCCGTCTGTAAACACTGCAACAGGCTTTCTGTTCTCATCAAATAGTGATCTTATCACAAAATCCGGCCTACATTCTACACTTACCCCGTCGCTTGCATCGAGATCTACCTGTGGTTCAATCTCCCATGTATTTCCGTTTATCTTTAACAAATACCCTTCTTTGCCGTTGATAACTGTTTGATCTACCGATACAACTCTCTTGTCATTACTGAGTAACGGTAGACATTCTATAAATTTACGTTCAAGTTCGCTGTCGAACAAAGAATTAGCTGAAATAATATCAAGTTTCTGGATCTTTTTTATGTTTTTCTTACCGCTGAGGATTGATTTAACAAGTCTGATAGCAGTATTTCTCGAAATACTTCCAATACTGTTGCTCTGTGAATATGCATAAAGGCAATGATAACAGCCATCTTTTGTAGAATCATTCTTGCAGGAACATTTCTCCATAACAGAAAGGGCCTTCTCAAATATCTCGACAAGGGCATTTTCATTCTGAAGAAGCTGCTTTAGATAGCCTGTTCCACCCGGCACAGAGTCATATATAACAAGATACTGCTTACGGTAATCTGCGTTGGAAACAGGTACTTCCGAGATTGTAGCATTTAGGTGAGATACATTTCCAAAATACTCACGCATACCAAGCATAAATGCCGCAACAAATGACTCTGTCTTTACACGGGAATTATCAAGTGTAGTTGCTGGTATAAGCAGGCGCAGTATCTCTGTCTGAAATTCACGATAAAGGAACAGACAATCTTCAAAAGAATCCTCAGTAAAACTATCTTTCCTCGCCTTGCAGGTATATGTATGCCTGATTTCACCTTTGGCAGGCTGAAGTTTACCGCAGAATTTGCATATCCTGAAGCCTTTTCGCACATCCTCAATACCAGATACCATCAGCTTTTCGCCAATAAGATCTCTTTCACCGAAGTTTATTTCCCTTAGAGATGCCTTCTTAACAAATTCATATCCGAAAGGAAAATCATTATTGTTCATCTCATAAGCACTTGTAATATCATTTTCTTCATCCACATCAACAAGCAGCTGCTTACAGAAGAATGTATTTGTTCTTTCCTCAGACTCATCCGCAATATGGCTCTTATTATAATCCATATTTGAGTATACCATCTGCACTCTGAGCATAGAGCGTATTTGGCCGCCGTCTGCCCATGCAGGAGTGCCGCATTTCGGACATGAAGCAGTATGTACACCTGCAACGAGTTCTTCTGCGTGTGAACAGTTGGGACAAAGACGCCATTTTATTGGTTTTGATGTTGCTATATCCACCTGATCTATCAACAGTTTTTTACCATCAACATAGAAATTGTTGTTTGGAGCAAATTCGCTTATAGCAGAAGATGCAGAACGTCCATATTCATATACTATCTTCTCATATTTCTTATCATCAGAGTTTTCATCCTTGCGTCTGAGGATTGCTTTAAGAGTGATTCCAGACTCAGGGAAGGCATAGTTCGGCAGAAGTCCTTCATCAGAAAGGAAATTGAATACATTTCTGCTGTTTATAGCACTTACAACACCTATAAGGGCAGACTCCTCCCACCGAAGTTCTTTTATTTCTTCGTCATACGAGCTGTCTTTCGGCTTGTCTTCAAGGTCTTTGATCATTGACTGCAGCAGTTTTATATTATTCAGAACAGACTGGCGTTCTTCCTGTACAGTTTGGAATGCCTTCAATATCCGTACATACATAGGGCTGTCTTCAAGACCGTTTCCACTCGCAAAATCACAAAGTTCCTGTTCGACAGTCTTATCGCCGGCGAAACTACCCGAAAACATTGAAATAAATGTATTGATTCTTGAATTCATATTATTTTTGACATATTCCATAAAATTGAACGGGAATATATCTACCGAACGGCTTTCAAGCTTGTTGAGACAAACTTCCATCTTTTTAGGGATAGCAGATTCATCTATGCCGCTCTTTACCCATGAATCCATACAGTATGCAAAGAATTGCCGTTCAAGCACGGCGGATGCTTTAAGGAAGATCTGCGGAGGTACAACTTCCCCGGAGATCATATCCAAAGGATCCTGATAAAAATACAGATCATGGGGTTTTGCATTAGCTATAGCAAGGGTAAGTGCATTGCCGTCCTTTCGACCTGCCCGGCCGACACGCTGGGCAAAATTAGCCTGTGAGGGCGGCATACTGCAAAGGATAACAGAAGACAAATCTCCTATATCTATACCCATTTCAAGTGTGGGAGTACAGGACAATACATTAGGATCATACAGCTTCTGTTCTGTTTTTGAACGTTTGAAATCCTTTTCAAGCTGTTCGCGGTCGCTTCGTTCAAGCAGACCTGTATGTTCTCTTGCATTTATACGGGCAAGGTCGCCTGTCAGATAAAGATGGCTGTAATAATCGCTAACAAAGCCTTCTTCCTTCTCGTAAATACCGCAGCAGTTGCCATTTACGCATGGAGCATTTTCCCATACTGACAGCTCATTAATAGGCACAGTATGCCTTGAACCGCAATGGGAACACTTCACAAATGATATTTTGGATGTGATATACGCTTTGTCTTTATTTATGCCGTACACCTCGATATTATTCGCAGGGATAGGCGTTACAAGCTTATTCTTCACAAGCTCGTCAAGAATTATACCTGGAAGATCCTGACTGACCAGAGGCTCATCAGAGCATGACGATACATATTCCAGATATTTAGCATCAGTTATATAGTCAAATGTTTTATACTTGATCTTGGGATTGTTATTATTTCGTACAACAAGGCGCAGCTTGCTCCTCGGTGCAGGGAGCCATATTCTGTAACCTTTCTGATAATCAGGCCGCAGAAGGAACTCGTTGAAATCTTCTTTTGCATAGTTTCGGTATATCTCGTCATCAAAAGCACCGTTCCTGCGCATTATATCGAGAACGCCCAGCACCATTCTCTGCACCTGCTCTTTTTTCAGTGCAGACATACCAAATTCGTTGATAAGGCGCTCATGTACCGCTCCAACAGTATTATCAACGGCGGTCTCATCAAAACACATCACAGAACAGCCTGACTTTTCAAGTGTTCTTCCGATATGACTGGTAAGACCGTATTCAAGCATTATTTCATAGGCAAGGCGCTTCTCGGTGCGATCTGTTAGCATTCTGAACTCATTGTCATATGTTACCTTACGCTTTTGTATCATATTTTCATATGAACGCATCCAAGTGAGGCTGGGCGGGATAAAGAAGCTTGTAAACTCTTCATCGTCCATCCTGCTGTGCCAGAATTTAATAAAGCCGTCACAGAACTCCGAAAGACAGAGCCCATCACCGCCGTTCTGTATATATTTTTCTATCGCACCTCTGAGGCCGAATTTCCATGTACGGGCATTGAAGAAGCTGGCTCTGTGTGCTGCATCTTGCACGTTATCTGAGAAAGTCAGTGTTTTCTTATCATCGTTGAATTTTGATGAGAACATCTGGGAAATGCTTGTGCTGATCTCGGTAGCACTTCTGAGGCCTATCAGATTAAGACCTCTTTTGCTGCTGCAGAAAGGACATATATACTGTTTTGTATTCTGTTTCGGTTTTATGGGTGGTATCTCTACCGGAATAAGCTCGTCATTACCGCACTCATCACATTCAGTCGCATCCGAATTGAATATTACATGAAGACATTCGGGACACAGCTTTGCCTGATTTGCAAAGCTTACTATCCTGTCGTCATCATTATATGGGAACAGGACAGCTATACCGTCCTCAAAACTGAAGAACCTGTTGTAGAAAGCTCTCAGGTCGGTCATAGTGACATTATTGCGCTCATTAAGGAATGATACCCAGCCCGTTGCGCAGCAGTCACGGCAGTTTATTACCGGAAGATAATGCTTCTTCTGGTTCCTGTTCAAATCGCTCTCTATGGCATAAGTGACATCCGATGGAGATACCTTGCCCATGAATCTTGTGAGTTCTTTCATCCATAGCTGCACATGAACATTCAGGAACGGGCGCAGTTTTCCCTCTGCCCCTGTCCTTGCCCACGAAATAAGAGCGACCATAGACTCGATAAGTGTATCAGCCTCTTTCTGTGTTATCTCTCCGAATTCGGGGAATACAGGACACAGCTTTTCTGTGATGGCTCCCGACTGGCAGAAACTTCCGTCTACAGCGCCTATCAGTGACTGAAAGAAAGTATGTGTCGGCAGTATTTCGGCAAGTTTCAGTTTGCCGCTATCTGTAAGTACATCTTCTTCAAGATCCGGGAACCACGCCTTTGCGACAGTCTGTATATACCCGTCAGCATCGTCATCATCTATCATTTTTGACATTTCGGCGATAAGATCTCTGCCGGGCACAGAAAACTCCGACAGTTCCTTACCTTCGAGAAACTCAGCATAGGTCAGCCTGTCCTCGGTGACGATGGCTTTTTCATCAAAGGGCTCACCGAAGATATCTGATGCATAGTTCAGGATATTCTTTGCATTATCCTTTGACCCCATCGTTGCTGATGTCCCCACGCAACATAGATACCCGCTCTGTGTACCGAGGCGGTTTTTGAGACGGCGGAGCAGGCACGCAAGGTCGGTTCCCTGTGCGCCGTCAAATGTATGCAGTTCGTCCACCGCGATATATTTGAGTGTTTCAGCCTTGTTGTTCTTCCATATCCTTGCGTCCTTCGGGCGCACGAGCAGGTAATCGAGCATCTTGTAGTTCGTGAGAAGGATATCCGGCGGATTATTCAGCATAGTATCTCTGTCGGTTATTATTCCGTCCTCGGCCATGACCACATTCGCATTTTTGGCGTGACCACCCACATACATACCTGCCGTGACATTTCCGCGAAGCTCCGGACTGTTCCATATAAGCTCTGCTATACGCTTTGCCTGATCGCTTGCTAGGGCGTTCATTGGATATATGATAAGTGCCTTTATGCCCGATTCAAAGCGGTGCTGCCAGCAATACTCAAGTATCGGGTACAGAAAGCACTCTGTCTTGCCTGAACCCGTTCCTGTCGCAATTATAGTGGATACGCCATCATTCCCGGTAAGACGCCCGAATGCCTTAGCCTGATGCACATATGGAGAATACTTTGAGTGTATTGCTTCAAAGAAGTCATTCTCTCCGTCATATGTGCGGAAAGGCATCCTTACGGTAAAGTACGGCGAATGATACATCGCATCCTTTGTATCTATAAATCCCTTCATAGAGCCTTTGAAAGGCTCATTGGTCATTGGGAAGGTTGCCTCGATGTAGTCCCCGATGCCTGTCTGTAATTGCCTTGCAAGTATAGATGGCAGCATATTACCGCTCCTTATCATCTGATATTAGTATGCTCAAAGTGAATAATAATATTCCTTTATTTTCTCAGCCATTAGAATACGACGCTTTTCAAGGAAAGTGTTGTAATCATCTATTATCATGTTTTCAAATCCATCCGGAACACAGTTCTGGCGCAAATTCTCTTTAAGTTCGTTCTGTTCAATAATGCCGCCATAAACTGCTTGCAAGTATGGTCTCTACGGTATAGATATTGACACTGTATCTTGTCATTATAAAATCTGCCTTTCTACAATAAGCTGAATATCATTTCATCTATTGTCTTGATTTGATTATATCTTCCAATGTTGGGTCAATTCCTTCATTAACCAAATCTTCAACTATATGCTGTGCGTTATATCGGTTAACATACCATGCAACATAACTAAGTATTTCAGCCGCTATCACTTGTACAATATAAGGAAATTTACCTCGTAGTACTTTTTCTGCAAAGCATGCAAAAACATCGTTTGCTTCAAAGGAACCGTTGCAGACATCTTCGAATGAATTTTTTATACATTGAACTATATTTTGAGCTCGCTCATCAGTGGCTTTCATATACCAAAGCAAAGCATCCTGAAATCCTGGAATTTGAGTTAATAATGATTTTGAAATATTTTCAGAAGTTAGCTCCGATATATAATTTTCAACATCACTGTCATAATTTTTATTTTTGATTTTTGTCAAGACTCTTTCTCTATTTTGCATGTTATGATGATATGTTACGCATTTCTCAAAGTTTTCTAATACCTGCGCCGCATCTTCATAACGCACTGAAGGATCATTATTAGTGCATTTCTCTACAACATTTCTATATGTATGATTTTGCTTTTCAGACGACCCAGTCATTATAAAATTTATTATTTTTCCTAATGAATATACATCACTCTTTTTGTCACCATCTTTAAGCTGCTCCTTTTGTTCTGGGGCACAATAATAATATTGACCAAAATGGTTAGTATACTTCGTTTGATGTGATGTGATAGCAGTCAGGTCTTTACCTAAGCCAAAATCTGCAATTTTGATATGTCTATTGATTACAAAAGTATTTGTAGGACTTAGATCTCTATGAATAACATTTCGGTCATGTACTTTTGACATGATAGTCAGTATACACCTAATAATATATTCTTTGTTTTCCTCACTTAGTTTATCTCTGTATTTGCCGAAATACTCCTCTAATGTCGCATCAGCAGGCTCCATCGTATATTGGAAGGAAGTGTCATCAAAGTCATATACAGTGATAATGCCGGAAATATCACTTAGTGATTTTGTGATTTCATACTCTCTTTTAAATCGGCTTCTTATCCCATCGTTAATAAGAGATTCATCATTTAGTTTTTTTACTATTATTCCTGTGGATTGTTGTTTATATACATTGGCAAATCCACCATTTCCAACCAGAATAAGTTCTTTGTTCTTATCTGTTAAGTATATCTCCGTATCTTTTCGTATTATACAGTAATTATCCAAATCAAGGATCTTATTAAATTCATTGATTATCAGCTCAATTTTCTTCAAGGCTTCAACTTCTGTTATCTCTAAATCAGCCATTATGTATTTACGGTCAAGGATAAGCTTAAAAAAAACTTCAAGCTCACCTTTCTCTGTCAATAGTTTGAGTTTTTCCTGAGCATAGAACCATCTTGAAGAAAACCCACTACCATACACATCGGTAAATGAGAAATAAGTATTAAAAAAATCTACAAGCGCTGATCCAGATTTGTATGAATAATAACCTTGAACATCGCCAATAAATATTCCTACTATCTTTCTCAGTACAGCATCCTTAATTTTCATTTTACACACACCACTATTTGTCTGCGTTTTTAAAATTTATGCCATATCAATATAGAGATTATTCATCATCATATATCTCTACTATATCCTGTCCAAATTGTTCAATCATTTGTTTCATTAAAATACATGTTAATTCTATCACAAAGCTGACCTCATACTGATTTATATTATCGTCATGCTTAACGTGATTATTCTGATATTTGGCATAGTAATCAATTGTTTTAGTCAGAAGATTTCTAAATTCATTCGAGACATTTGCACCCTTAAGTAATCTACCTATAGCCTCCATTTGGTTTTCCAGGAAAAGCTGTGTTTTCCTATAATTAGGGGAATCATCGGCGACAAGTGTCACTTTAGTAGGATCAACTATCTGTATCTCATCAAGATCTTCAAGGAATACGGCTTTTTTATCCTTTACAAGCGTGGAAATGCCAATGCAGTGTAAAGAACGCTTACCTATATCATTATTGATGACCTGTTTTACGATCCATTCTTCGTCGCGGATCATTACACGCATTCCGGGTGCAAAATCTACTGAACTCATAGTAATCCCTCATCTAAGTCGAATTATCAATATCACATCATCAAACATTTCTTAAAGTGATAGTAGTCTGAAACAGAGAAATATTCAAGATCTCAGTAATATTTCAAATACATAGAGCCAACTAATACTCGTTTCCCCTACTATTCCACGTACTTTTGATTCTTTAGAGCAATATTCAGCCACTCTTTGTATTTTTGGACAGCCTCATCCGGCGAAACTATCCTCATCTTACCCGCAAATTGCGTGAGCCAGCCCCAAAATGTAGGGCTTATCTGTACAAAAACGGATGCGGAACATTTATTCTTATGTTGACGTATCCTTGTATTCTCACCGAATTTGTTAAATACCACACCTATAAGTGACTCATCAAATTCAAGACGCACCCTGCGTTTTGCGCCGCCATACATCTTGAAAACCTGTTTAGGATAGCTTTTTACAGACTTTAGTGCATCGATAGCCGCATCAGTTATCGAGTCACTTGTGACCATCACATTTTCCATGCGGTCAAGCCTGAATGTCTTTATATTTGTGTCACAGTCCTCATCTTCCGTATAACATAGGAGATAATAGTTTCCGTCATCGCATATCATCGACAGCGGCTGTTCCTTATAGGTTTTTTTGTTGTGCCTGTACACACGTTCACCGTGCCTGTCAAGGTCAAAATAAAGAAACGTTATCATGCATTTTCTGATGATTGCCTTGTCAATACTTTCAACTATTGAATAGATATCTTCATTTGAATGCTTGACCACCTGAAAATTGACCGTATTCCTGCGGAGAAGCTTTCCTCGTTCGCTGCCGCCCAAGACGGCTATTATATCGAGTAGTTCATCCGTTTTATCAGCAGGGATAAACTTTGAAGCTTGGATTGCATCCATAATTATCTTGAGTTCCGGCAAATCGAACTGCCTGTGCTCCACCCAATAGTACATATCACGATTATGACGTTTCTTTTCTACCTTATATCCCCATGCTATCATAGTGTTGATATCGGTGTAGATAGTCCTGCGTTCAGCCTTTATACCAAGATCTGTCAGCTCATCAATAAGCTGAAATGTAGTTAGAGGGTGCTCCTTGTCCGTTTTGCGGTTGAGGATCTCCCATAGCTTTAACAGCTTTATCTTTTGAAGTTTTACGTATTCATCGGAGTTTTTCATGAGCGTGACCTCCAGCGCAGAACTGTATATGCACATTAACTATATTATTATAACATACTATCCATTATTTGTCAAGATTACCAAATACATGTAAAATGACTTCGGGCTATTTTTGAAAAAATTTGTCAAATGCACAACTACTAGTATTATTATTTGTGTAAATATAACAAAAGGAGACAGCCGTAGCTATCTCCTTTTTTCAGATTTATTTTGTAGTTACTTCTACGATGTCTGATTTTTTCATTTCTGTCCATGAGCCATTCACATACGCCCTGACCACAAATTGATACTTTGTCTTTCGTGCAAGTCCGCTGATACTCTTATAGCACTTTTCTGTTTCAGCTATCTTAACAGCTTTGCCACCTACGATCATATATACTGCATATTTCTTGGATTTGGGAACCCCAACCCATTTTAACAGGATAGCATCTTCGGTAGACTCGCCAATCGGTCTTGGCCTATTAACAATGTTCACGGAAACCTTACCGGAATGCTTGTCGTCAGAGAGCTTACCACTGCACTTATACCTTACAATAAACTTATAGGTTTTGCCGCTTTTCAATCCAGAAACAGTGAGTGTGGAGCGCTTGGTTTCTTTTAACTCCTCATATCTACCGTTTTTAAAAACATAAACTACATACCCTTCTACATCAGAAAGACGGTTCCATCGGAGTTTAACGCTGTTCCCGTACACCGTTGCAGTCACTTTCAGGATCCTATCGCCCTTTTTGATCTGTAGACTTTGAGCATTCGTAGCTGTAGTTTCATTACTTGCTGGATAGTTATGTGAATAGCCCTCCGAGTTTGTCATTTTCGGCGCATCAACAGGGTATTGAGGCCTTGTCTCCTCAACCATTGGAATGATCTCAGACCTGATAAGATAACCACAAGCTATGCATCTGTATTCCCTTAATCCTGTAGATGTAGTCGTTGCAGACCTTATTACCGTACCATTACCCGCTCTGTGACTCTCAAAGTTTACTCTTTCATCACAATCAGCACAGGTATGCCAATGTCCGGTCGCATCATACTCATATCCTTCGGATACATCGTGTGTATGTGATATTCTCTCTATCGGCTCTGATCTGGTTACATAACCGCACTCGATACACCTAAATGTTCTGATACCATCCGTTTCTTCAGTAGGCTCTTCTGTTATTTCACCATCATCCGATGTATGAGGAGCAAAATCCACCTTGGCATCACAACCGGCGCAGGAGTGCCAGTGACCTGTCTCATCAGATGTCCAATCCTCTGATATATCGTGTGTATGGGGGAGTTTATCTATCTTTTCCGTTCTGATGATACTACCGCATACGGTACATCTGTAGGTCATTTCACCTTCGTTTTCCTCTGTAGGCTCTATTGTCACTTCACCTTCGTCTTCTATGTGCGTTTCAAAGCTAATCTTTTCATCACAGCCTGAGCATACATGCCAGTGACCTGTTTCATCTGATTTCCATTCATCAGATGCATGATGTGTATGCTCTAAAACAGAAAGCTTTTCTACTCTTGTGATATAACCACATTCGGTACACTTGAATACCTTTTCGCCCTCTGTTGTCTCGGTAGGTGCTATGGTTATTGTCCCTTCATCTTCAATATGTGTCTGGAAACTGATCTTTTCATCACATTCACTGCAAGCATACCAGTGCCCGGATGCATCGAATGAATATTCCTCTGTTGTCTTATGTGTGTGCGGCAGCTTGTCAACAGGCTCTGTCCTTGTCACATAGCCGCATACTGTACACCTGTATGTCTTTACACCTTCTTCATACTCAGTAGGATCAGTGGTAACTTCACCCTGGTCTTCGGTGTGCTCGGAAAATTCAACCTTTTCATCACATTCGGAGCAAGTGTGCCAGTGACCTGTTTCATCGGAAGTGTATTCCTCTGTTGTCTTATGAGTATGTGCAAGTTTGTCAACGGGCTCTGTCCTTATCACATAGCTGCATACTGTACAACTGTAGGTCTTTACACCTTCTTCATACTCGGTAGGTTCAGTGGTAACTTCGCCCTCATCCTCAGTATGCTCGGCAAAATCCACCTTTACATCACACTCGGAGCACTCGTGCCAATGACCTGTCTCATCGGCGACGTATTCCTCTGTTGTCTTATGTGTGTGCGGCAGCTTGTCAACCGGCTCTGTCCTTGTCACATAGCCGCATACCGTACATCTGTAGGTCTTTACTCCTTCCTCATACTCGGTAGGTTCAGTGGTAACTTCGCCCTCATCCTCAGTATGCTCGGCAAATTCAACTTTTTCATCACACTCGGAGCAAGTGTGCCAGTGACCGGTCTCATCGGAAGTGTATTCCTCTGTTGTTTTATGCGTATGTGCAAGCTTGTCAATAGGCTCTGTCCTTGTCACATAGCCGCATACTGTACACCTGTATGTCTTTACGCCTTCTTCATACTCAGTAGGATCCGTGGTAATTTCACCCTCATCCTCAGTGTGCTCAGCAAAATCGACCTTTTCTTCACACCCGCTGCAAGTATGCCAATGTCCGGTTTCATTTGATGAGTAATCTTCACCTGTCACATGGATATGCTTTGCAAGAGCAAATATTACCTTATATACCGATTTGTGCTCGCCATCTTCTGCTGTAACTGTTATCGTTGCAGTTCTGTCACTTTCCTCACCAGTAAGGGATGCAACCTGCGCTATTGTAACGCTTGCCTTTTCATTTGAAGGAGCAACTGAAACCACCGGTATCTTTGATGTCTTTTCAGGCAGTTCAACGGTGTACTCAAGTTTCTCGCTGTCAAAGTCGGATATTTCAGTATCGTTGACCCTAATTGAAGAAAGTGTAGATTTCGTACTAGGCATACGAGTAAGATGATCCTCTTCTGAAGATATTCCGAATTTGCCTACATAGTCATCAGAGATCTCCATCTTAACGTATCCAACCATTCTGTCTATTTCTTGGTCTCCACAATGTGCTCCCCAAACGGTCATTTCACCATTATCATAGCTAACAATTTCGATTGTATAGTTTGAAGGATAGATTATAATGTTTGCATCATTTGCTTCATTGCGGAATGCAAATACAACTTGGCTGTCTTCGGGCAATGTATTTCTCTTGCTCGAAATAACACCGACTAAATTATGATTTTCATCATATACATTAACCTCAACGGGACACATTACCATTGCCATATCGTATTCTTGCTTCAATATAGCAAGATACGCATCGCTTACAGATTGAAAATACGACATTGCGTCTTCTTTTGTATCAAACTTCCCTCCATGACATTTTAGATTGTTTTTTATAAAATCTGAACGGTGGGTATAGTAAGCAATGTTGAAATTCCTTTGAGCATATTTGTGTTGTATTTGCTCAATTGTCTGTTTGTGCGGATCAAGAACCGTCACTGGTTTACTGGAGTCTGTATCAAACAAGGAATATACCGACAATGCAAAATCTATACCACTATTTGACACCAATCTTACAAGGTATTCCACATCAAGTCCCAATGCTCCAAACAATTGATCTGGCAAAGAATCAGTTCTGTCGATTATATTTGCTTTTTCGTAATTTGCATATGTTTTACATCCTTCCGCTTCTACATAGGTATACATTCTGAACATCAAATCATAATCGGATGCATTTTTATACATTGATAATATTTCATCATCTGATAGCAATGAATAATCGTTATAGTATGTCAAATCAGAAGCTTGTTCATCCAATATTTCAACAAGTATCTCTTCAAGCAACCCATAAGCTTTTCCTTTATAGTATAGATTTGTTGCATTTGAGAGATTGAACATTTTATCTGATAAAGACCAACCTATTTTTGTTCCTAATTGAACTGCATGAATATTTTTTATAATAGAAGCTGCTTCAACAGGCCATAGTTCTTTGATCATATTCTCAGCAACATCATCCAGAATTTTATTTGCTCCCATTGACTTATTATCTGACGTTGATGTAAAGAGATTATACAAATCCCATGCGTGTCTTAATGTAAGACTGACGGTATAGTTTTCTCTAAAGCCAATCTCATAATTCAATGCATCAATTAAATCTTGGTTCTCCCACGCGTGACCACTACCTTTTTTGCTTTCAGCCTTATCTCTAATTTCAATTAAGATATTGCGATATTGGTCATTCATTTCTATTAATGTAAAACTTGTTCCGATGGCTACCAAATTATTAACAGCATCATTGACCGTATTAATATCCTTAAATAGATCATTAGGGGAATATCCATAATCTGACATTGACCCTATCAGTTCCTGTTTTATACTACCGTCATTTGAATCATAGTTGATTTGTAAACCATTTTGAGTTAACAAATCCCATGTTGTTGTATTTTCATTAACTCTATCACTATATCTACCACACAACAAATCAGAGTAATCATCAAGGAAGCTTAACTTTTGTATTTCGAGGACATTACTATCTGTTGATTCAACGCTTTTTAGGAACTTCATCCAAGGATCTGTTGATTTTTTAATTGCTTTTTGTAATGAGTTTTTATAAATCGCCTCCATCACTTCGTTATCATTCATTCCTAATTCATAATACATATCAAGCAAAATTGAATTATATGCATTGGATGACACTTGTTTTACAATCCCATTAACATTGAGAGTTACAACATTAACAGCGCCATTCAACCCAATTACTGCCGTATGTCCAGCCTCTGTCCAGTTATTATTGTCATAATAATCCATCGTATCTTTCACTTCATGGAATCGATTCCAATAACGTGGTATAGATGAATAGTAATGCTGACGGGTGTATGCCTGCATTATAGTTTTCTCTTTCTCAGACAATGCGTGCTCTGCGTTATTAGATTCTGTAATATAATTATTTAGTTCCTTAACATAAGCGTTAAGAGGGCAATTGGGATCAGGGCAATTGCCGTTTTCATCAAGAATGTAATACTGTGAATCGCTCTTTATAAATCCGCCGTATTGATAGTACTCCGAAGGCAGTCTATCATGTGCTATGTGAATGTGTCTAAGTGAGCGTATATCTCCAAATACACTACCATCCAAAATCGCTGTGCCCGGTATGTTTACTGCTAATGTGTTATTATC
>ODAI011533466.1_pt1 | contig 25368 bp, 18 predicted proteins | sample 1539321 | NCBI WGS metagenome assembly ODAI01 (sample SAMN02144231, study PRJEB22623) | gut metagenome | biome: sheep rumen | host: Ovis aries | place: New Zealand
GTCGGGGCAGCCGTGGGAGCGGCAGTCGGGGCAGCCGTGGGAGCGGCAGTCGGGGCAGCCGTGGGAGCGGCAGTCGGGGCAGCCGTGGGAGCGGCAGTCGGCTCGGCGGTGGGCTCGGGAGGAGCGGTGGGAGCGGTCTCTTTCAGAACGGCAGTGGCGCCGGTCATGCTGAGATCGTCATCATTGCCCATGGTGTTGTCAGGATCGATCGCGAGAGCGAAGGAATACTCGTTGCCCTCCACATAGCTGTCCTTCGCGGTGAAGGTCAGGACGGCGATGGTCTCGCCGGCAGCAAGCTTACCGGCAGCAGGCTGAACGATCACAGAGGTGCCCCACTGGGCGGAGGCGTCGCAGGGAGAAGAGATGCTGCCCTGCTCAAAGGTTTCCTTGTCCCAATCGACGGTGAAGCCGATGCAGAAGCAGTCAGGGATTTCTTCGTTGACCTTAACGGTAACGGTGACGGTGTCGCCGTCCTTGGCAGCGGTGGCGGACAGAGAAGCAGTCTGTTCAGCCATGGCCACGGTGCCGAGAGCGAGAACGAGAACGACGCTCAGGATAATGGCAATAATTTTCTTCATTGTTATGTCCCCTTTTTTTGTGTATTCGCCAAGCGTTAAATCATAAGTCTTGTGCTCTTGGTAAAGGCAAATCACTACCTTTACCAAGATTAGCACAAGATATTCGCTTTGTCAATACACTTTACGTAAACCGGAAAGCTGTGGCCCGAATTACCAGGCGATCAGCTCCGTGCCGGCAGCCTGCTTCTTGATGGCAAGACCGTCGCGCATGTTGATGGTCTGTTCACCTTCGCCGTTGGTGCTGCCATCGGCGTTGGCCGCATAGATCGCGATGCCCTCCAGCGGCTCTTCAAGCGTGCCGGCGGCGAACTTTTTGATCACGAGGCTGTCACGCATGTTCACGGAACCGTCGAGGTTGGCGTCGCCCTTGAAGACGAAGACCAGTTCGATGTCCTTGTCGACCGTGACGGTGAAGCTGTGGCTGCCGTCCGGCTTGGTGGTGCAGGGCAGAACCTCGAAGTCCTCACCGTTCTTGACGGCGACGAGGACCGCGGAATCGGCCTCGACGGTGAAGCTCAGTTCGCCGTCATACAGACCGCCGCTGATGATGCTGGCCTCGGCCTTGCCCTGGGTCAGGTCGTCGATCGTGACGACGAAGCCCTTGGCCTCAAACTTGAACACGCTCACGTCGATGGCGCTGAAGTTGTCATTGAACTCATTGGTCTCGACGGCGATCTGGGTGTCCTTGCCGGGTCTGGAGAAGATCAGCTCGGCAACGACGTTCTGGACGATGGGCACGAGGCTGGCGTAAGCGAGCTTGATTTCGCCCTTCTCCTTATCGACATGGATGGAGGTGATGGTCAGACTCGGGTGGAAGGTGCACTGCTGGAAGACCGTGGCGGTCGGGTCGTAGTTGACCGTGACAAGGCCGTTGTAAACAGGATCCTCAACCTCATTCTCCTCGCCAAGCAGCGGGGTGGTGACATAGATGCGGATCTCGCCGTCCTCGTTGTAGGTCTCGGGATTGGTCAGGATGGCGGAGTTGATGCCGTCGGGGGCGCGGCGCCCGCTGTTGCTGACCGCGTTCAGGCCGCCGACAACAACGATGTCGTCGTCAGACTCGGCATCTTCGGTTACGCGGAAGTTTTCAGGCTCGGTGAGCACAGCGGTCTCTGCGTAAATTCTGCCGCAATACACAGCGTTTTCACGCAGGGCAGCGGGGACATTGCCGATCAGGCTCTGGCCGCCTTCGCCGCCCTCAGAGGGCAGGCCGACAGAAATGGTACCAAGGCTGCTGAGCGTGTCGAAGTACATATCGGACAGGGTGGTCAGGCTGATGGCTCCATCGACCTTGCCGACAATGTGAGCATTGACTTCATACTCTTTGTCGCGCTCGGGAAGGCTGACATAGTAAATGGTGCCAATAGTGGAATCGGCAATCAGCACGCCATAATCCGTGCCTTCCTCATTTTCATAGTAGGACATGGAGTAGGCATTGAGATTCTCACCAAAGCTGAGCACATTGATATGTGCCATGCCGTAGAGTTCGCCCACAATGTCCTGTTCCTCGACTTTGTAGTACAGATCCCACAGATAGAGCATTCCGTCGTCAGCCAGCAGCAGGTAGTAGAGATGCGGCGCGCCATCCTCGCCGAGCTCGGCGCCGATGAAGGTGATCGCGACAAAGTTGCCGTACTCCTCCATATTCCAATAGCTCAGGCTGCCGTCTTCGGTGAAGTACATCACTTTGCTGGTCGAGTTCAGGCCGGAGAGGATATAGTCGAAGTCGGTGACAACAGGCTCGGCCTCTTCATCCTCCGGGTCGATTCCGGAATAATCCTCCACGGAGAAGCTCGGGAAGCAGGCGCCGTCGATCACAGCCCATGTCGGGTTGATCTGGAAGTGGTAATCGCTGTCGTAGGCAAAGTCCTCCGTCCACTTGTAGCGGTGGAAGTCATTGTCGACGTCGTTGCCGTAGACATACTCGCCGGAGACGCCGCCGCCGTAGAAGTAGCTGAACATCTGCTCGCCGGAGAGGTTGGCCACACTCATATCGTTGAGGTCGATCTCAGCGAACTGAACGTCATCGTTGCTGTAGGCCACCTGGCCGTAAACCACCGCATCCATCGGCTCGGTCGCGGCAACATTGATGAGCGCGGAGGCGGTCATTTCGGGCGTCTGGTTGGAGGCCGCGGTGATGATCGCGGAGCCCGGGGCGACAGCGGTGACAAGGCCGTTTTCGTCGACCGTGGCAACCGATTCATCGGAGGAGGTCCAGGTGACGCTGCGGTCGGGCAGAACGATCGGGTTGACCACAGCAGAGAGCTGCACGGTCGGGATCACATCAAGGATCAGGGTCGCAGCCTCGGGGCTGACGATGACCTCGGAAGCAGCGGTCGGGCCGACCTCGATCTGGATGGTCTTCTGGGGGAAGAGGTAAACCGGCTGCGCGTTTGCTGCGTAGATGAAGGAGGTGCCGTTGAAGGCCATGCCGTAGGTCACGCCGTAAGCAAGGTAAGGCGCATAGATCAGGCAGCCATCCTGATATACAAAGTCATCAGCGTAACCGGCGTTCGCCCAGCTGACGTACGGGGAATCGCCGCTGTTATAGCCCAGAGCGCCGCCGTCATTCTTGTTGAAGAACTGGAACCAGCCTTCATCGCTGCCTTCCGCAGCGGACCAGACGAAGCTCGCGTCGACCAGTTCGTTCGGGATGTAAGCGCCGAGCTCCTCGTCAACCGTGACCTCGGTTCTGGCAGCTCCGGTGTAGTAGTTGGTTCCGTTGCTCAGCAGCACATAGGGAGAGCCCTCGGCCGCACTGGCAATGATGTAGTCCTCGCCGGCTTCAATGGCGTCGGTCAGCTGCCACACGACGAGAGAAGTGGTGACGGGCTGCTCGGGATCAAACACGATGAGGTAGGCCTTCTCGTTGGTGGCATAGTCGCCGACGAAGATCGCCACGCCGTTGGGCAGCTCAAGCTCGGAGATGTCGAAGGTGACCTCGACTTCCTCACCCGGCTCGCTCTGCTCGGGAACAGCCTGCGCGTAGACAATGTTGCCGGTGACGTCCATGATGCCGATGAAGGCGATGTAGCTGTTATCCTGTGCGGTGACGGTGATCTTGCTGCCGTCCTCGCTCAGAACAGCAGAGGCCTCGGGCGCGGTGTTATCGACGGTGAAGGTGTAGCCGATGCTGGCGCCCTCGCCGATCTCGCCCTCATTCACGAGCTGGACGATGTCCTCGGCGGAGATGGCGTTGGTCTCGCCTCCGCTCAGCTCCATGCCGTAGTACTCGGGAACCGCGTAGAAGCCGATCGTGAACTGATCGCCTTCGCGTACGCCGAGATCCATTGCGCTGGTGTTGACCTTGGCGGTCTGGGTATTGGTGCCCATCCAGACGCCCTGGTTGACATGGTAGTAGGCGCTGTAGGCCGGGCCGCCGAGCGCGTCCTTGAGGACGCTGCCGTTCTCGTCATAGGCCATCCAGCCGGTGGTGGCGGAGTTGCGGATCAGGTTATACTTGAAGTTGACAAACTTGGTGTTGCTGTTGACCGCCAGGCGCTCGGCGGGGAACTCTTCCTCGATCACATAGGGGTTGCCCATGAAGACCGAGGCGCCGTCGCCGTAGTTGACAGTCAGGAGGTTGGTGTTGTAGTTGCCGGTGTAGCTCTCCTTGGTGTTGCCGTAGGCGGCCGAGACCGGGCTCTGGGTATCGAACATGGAGGCGTCGGTCCAGCTGCCGTAGAAGCCGAGCACGGGGATGGAGTGAGCCACGTCGAGCAGCTCGCCGTCCTCGGTCTCGCTCACGGGCAGGACATAGGTGAAGCCTTCAATGTAGGCGCCGCCGGTGTAGTAGGCGTCCAGGAAGGCCTTGACGTCTTCGCTGAGCGTCAGGTACACGGTGACATCGGCGCTCTCACCCGCGGGAACGAGCAGGCTGCCGACACCGCTCTGCTCCTCCCACTTGAGAAGCAGCTGCGCGTCATAGGAGGTGATGCCCTCGGCGCCGTCCATCTCGGCGGCCTCGAGGTCAAGCTCCTCGCCGTCGACCTCGCCGGTCAGGTAGTCGAGAATGGCCTGCGCGTCGGCCTGGTCGGTGCTGCCGTCCTTGTTGACGTCATGGCCGGTGACCTCGGTCTCAGGATAGGCATAGCTGACGTCGAAGTCCGCGCCCGGCTCAAAGTCCATCGTGTCTCTGAGCATGTAGAGCTGGCCGTAAGCGGCGGCCGGGGCCTGCGTGAACAGATCAGTCCGGAAGTTGTAGACCAGGTCGGTGTCGCTGAAGTTGTTGACAGAGAAGCTGTAGCTGTACTCGCCGACGCGGGCGGCGTCCTGGCCGAGCTCGACCTTGACCTTGCCGTCGGCGGCGGAGGCGGTGGCGTCCTCACCCATCAGGATGTAGGACAGGGCCTTCGTGGCGGCATAGGTGTCGCCGAGGCCGGCGCCCTGCTGGAGCACAGGCAGATACGCGCCGTCGTTCATCATCGGGGTGGCGGTGCTCATCAGCAGGGAGTTGATGAGGGTGCGGCGGTTGAGGCCGGTGACCTCCTCGAGATTGTTCTCGCGGATATACTGGCCGAGCAGAGCCGCCATGCCGGTGACATGAGGCGCGGCCATGGAGGTACCGCTCATATCGGTATAGCCGTCGGTGGTCATGCCGTCGACAGACCAGATGTTGCCGCCGGGCGCGGTGATCTCAGGCTTGAGTTCCAGGGAACCGGGAACGCCCCAGGAGCTGAAGTCGGTGATGGTGGCGTCCTCGCGGGCCGTGGTCTGAGCAGCGGTCTTCTGATCGCTGACAGTGATGGTGCCCTTATAGTAGAGGACATTGCCTTCGTCGTCGGTGACAGGCTCGGCCGCCGCCTTGATGGCGTCGCCCTCGGCCTTCAGGATGGAGACGACAGGGATCTCATACTCCAGGCCGGTCAGGTTCATGCTGATGGAGCCGGCCTGATTGTTGATGATAACGACGCCGACTGCGCCCTGGGCGCCGGCGGCATTGGCCTTCGCGAAGAAGGAGGAAGTGCCGCGGTAGCACATGGCGATCTTGCCGCTGACGACCTCGGAGCCGAGCGCGAGGAATGCGTCGCCTTCCTGGCCGACATGATCGTTGTCGTCAACGCCGGGGCCATCAAGCAGCACAAACTCGTAGGTGCCGGGGATGGTGGCCATGTTCGGGTTGCCGTAGCCCTCGGTCTCGGTGTAGAACACGGGATCTTCATAACCGCTGAACTCCAGCGGAGCGCCGATCACGCCGATGTTCTGGGCAGCGGCGACGGTCAGGCTGTTGGTGAAGGTGCCGGGAGAGCCGCCGGTGTGCATGCCGACGTCCTCGAGGTAGAGGTAGTTCAGACTGGTCTGATCCAGGTTGTAGGCCCAGTCATAGGAGTTGCCCGCGGAAATGACCACGTTGGTGCCGCAGTCGATGAGGCTGTTCATGACCTCCTCATAGCCGTCGGAGAAGGTGAAGCCGGGAGCTGCGGAGCCCAGGGACAGGTTCACGGAGTCGGCCTTCAGGATGATGGCGTCCTCGATGGCGGACATGTAGTCGGAGTCATAAGCGCCGCCGCCCGCGCCAAAGACCTTCATCGTGAGGATCTGGGCATCGGGCGCAACGCCGACCGCGAAGGTGGTGGTAGCGGCGGGAACGAACTTGCCGTCCTGCTTGATGTAGCGGTTGGCCGCGGCAATACCGGAGACGTGGGAGCCGTGGTTGCCCTGGCTGTCGCTGTAGTGGTCGGTGGTGTTGTTGCCGTCGACGTAGTTATAGGCGAAGGGGATCTTCGCGTTTTTGTACACGTAGTACGCACTGCTGATATCATGCTTGCCGGACGTGTTGTTCGCGTTGAGCTCCGGCAACACCGCGCGGATCTCATTGACATCCAGCAGGTCAGCGTCGAGGCCGTCCTTGTCAAGGGCGTACATCAGGGCGTCGGGCTGGAAGGAGATGTGATCCTGGTTCGTGCCGGTGTCGATGATCGCCACGCGGGAACCGGCGCCGGTGTAGCCCTCGGCCCACAGAGCCGCGGCACCGACCATGCTCTCGGTGGTGATGGCGGTGTTGATGCCGTCGGCCTGAGGCTCATACTTGTTCTCGAGAAAAACTTCCTTGACGCCGGGAACCTTCTCGATCGTCTCGATATCGCCGTAACGGGCCTCGGCGGAGATGATGTTGACCGCCAGCGTCAGGTTCCACTTCACGTTGATTGTGACGCCTGCATTGGCGATAGCCGCCTCGACCGCGGCCTGCTGGTTCCTCAGGCTCTGGCGATAGCTCATGGCGCTGTTATTCTCGGCGATGTTCTCCGTAGAATAACCGGCCGCTATCGTCGCGGGGTCGTCCAGGACGATGGAGACACGGACGATGTCGTTGAGCCCGAAGGGGAGATCTTCGCTCGTCAGAGTCTCTGCTTCCTCGATCTCACCGAGCTTGGGGACAGACAGAGTGCTCGGGTCGATCTCTTCCAATTCCAGCTCCGTGCCGCCGGCAAAGCCTTCGGTCACGTGCTTGTCCGTCTCGACCGCAGCCTTGGTTTCCGGCTCGACGATGTTGATTTCGTCGTCGATGGCCCAGCCGGTGATGCCGAGAGACAGCATCATGGCAGCTGCGAGCAGGATGGACAGGAACCGCTTGGTGGTCCTACTCATACTCTTTTCCTCCTTGATGGAAATTTACTATATAAAGTGTTTCCACATTATATATGCAACAACATACACGCCGTGCGCCGATTCCTTCGCAGTTTAGCGAATTCATTCTTTAAATCGGATTATACACCAGAGGAGCAGCTTCTTTCAAGACTATTTTAAGATTCTGAAGAAAAAACTTGAAAGTTTTGTTAATTTTTCATAGAACCGGGGGGATCCGTCTTGGCGGACTTTTTCACTTTGCCGTGGTAAAGTCTTCCACCGGCTTAATAATCCAGCTTCTGCAGCTCAATCAGCGCGAGGATATAGACCTTCAGCGCCTCCAGCAGCCAGTCCTTGCTGGCGGCCTCGTCCACGCCGTGGATCGGCCCGGCGAAGTCCGGCGCGGGGCGCTCGGGGTGCTCGGGGCCGAAGGACACCGCATTGGGGAAGTCGCGGGCGTAGGTGCCGCCGCCGATGGTATAGGGCTCGGCGTTCTCGCCGGTGATGTCGTTGTAGGCGCGCACGCAGGCCTGCACCTCAGGCTTGTCGAGGCTCATGTAGAAGGGCGGGGTCTCCCGGCTGCAGACGCACTCAAGCACATCGCCGAAGCGCTCGCCGATGATCTGCGCGATGCGCGCGCCGCTGGTGCTGGTGGGATAGCGGCTGTCGTAGGTCTGCACCATTCTGCCGTTTTCGACGCCGAGCATGCTGCCGACGATGGTGAGGGGCTTGAAGAGCCCGTCGTCCGCCTCGACGCCGACGCCGCTACCGTCGGTGTTGGCATGCAGCGCGCGCAGCGCCAGCAGAAATTGTTCCTCCTGCGGCCCGGCGAGCTTCTGGTCGAGGATGGCGTTGACCAGCACGCCGATGGCGTTGACCGTCCCCTCGGGCAGGGAGGCGTGGCCGCCGATGCCGGAGGCCGTCAGATGCCAGAGGCCGTTTTCCTCCCGCTCGGCCGTGACGCCGGGTGCGCTCTCGACATGCTCTGCGCGCAGCCAGGCCTCGGCCTTGTCGGGAATGGCGTTGGATACAAAGCCGCCGCGGATGTCGACGATGTTCTCAAGCGGGACCTTGGCGATCATGCGGCCGCCGGTGATGCCCTTTTCTCCGTTGCAGAGCGGGAAATTGGCGTCTGGGCTGAAGCAGAAGAGCGGCGCTTTATAGTTGGCGAGATAGTATTCCACGTCGCCCATGCCGGTCTCCTCGTTGGCGCCGAGCAGCGCGCGGACGGGATAGCGCAGGGGGATGTTTCTGTCCTTGAGGTATTTGAGCGCGTAGAGGCACAGCACGCTCGGCCCCTTGTCGTCCATGACGCCGCGGCCGATGATCCAGCCCTCGCGCTCGCGCATCGTAAAGGGGTCCTCCTTCCAGCCCTCGCCGACGGGGACGACGTCGAGGTGGGTGATCGTGGCGAGGTAGTCCTCCCCCTCCCCGATCTGGGCATAGCCGATGTAGTTTTCGCAGTTGACGGTCTTGAGGCCGAGCTCGCCGGCGATGGCGAGTCCCTCCGCCAGCGCGCGGGCCGGGCCTTCGCCGAAGGGCTTGCCGGGCAGGGCCTCGCCCTCCACGCTGTTGATCGCCACCAGGCGGGCAATATCCGCAAAGATGCGGCTCTCGTGTTCGGCCACGAAGCGGTCGATGTCTTGTCTGAGCTGATTGTCCATGCTTGCACTCCTTTCCTTCCGATGATTTCACTATACACCCGGCCGCACCCCGGGTCAAGAAAAACGAATAAGCGAGTGCTGAGAAACGCCGTCCCAGCTGGCGACAAACTGTCGACAGCTTGAGCAGCAAAAAGGGAACTTTCAAAAAAGTCCCCTTTTTGTATGGATTGTACGCAGAAAGGGGGCTCCCGCCCCCTCTCTGCGCTCTCCCCCTGCGAGTCTTTCCCTGGCCGCAGAGCTTTGTCTACAGTCTGGGCGGCGGATCACAGCATCCGCCGCCCCCTCTAAAAACTAAAAACTAAAATCTAAAAACTATTTTGTCGTCTTGGCCCGGAAGTCAGGCTCCGTTCCCTTGAGCAGGCGCTTGATGTTCTCCCGGTGCTGGAAAATCACCATGCACATCGCGAAGATCGACAGCAGCAGCCGCGGCGTCGAAACGTGCACCAGCAGCGCCGCGACCGTGATCGCGATGGCTCCGCAGATCGAGCCGAGGGAGACCTTTTTGCTCAGCAGCGCAAAAACGATGAAGGAGCCGAACACCGCGCAGCCGACGCGCCAGTCCACCATCAGCGAGGTGATCCCGCCGACGGCGACGCCCTTGCCGCCGTGGAAATCGTGCATGAAGGGGAAGCAGTGCCCGGTCATGACGGCCATGCCGCCCGCCATCAGGCCCCAGTCACCGTAGCGTCCCGGCTCGTGCAGGCCGCCGCCCAGCATCAGATAGCCGATCAGCATCGCCAGCAGGGCCTTGATCATGTCGCCCGCCAGCGTCAGCACACCCGGCCCCCAGCCGAAGGTGCGCGCCATGTTGGTGGCGCCGGCATTGCCGCTGCCGGAGCGGCGGATGTCCTTGCCCAGCAGCCGGGACAGCCAGATGGAAAAGTTGATGGAGCCCAGCAGATAATCCGCCAGCACCACCAGCAGCAGTTTCACAAAAATCATACTCTCGCCTTCTCACCGTGTTTTTCACATCAGTAATAATTATACATGCCCCGCGCGCGCTTTTCAACGAAAAGGGCCGATTGTTAAAAACTTGTTTATGTTTCGGCAAAGGCCGTCCAGGGCCAGAGTGCCGGGGGCGGCGCGCAGAAGCGCAGCGCCTCCCCGCTCGCGGGGTGACGGAAGGCGAGGCGCTCCGACCAGAGCGCGATGCCGCAGCCGTCGTCGAGCAGGCTGTATTTCCGGTCGCCGACGAGCGGCAGGCCGCGCGAGGAAAACTGGCAGCGAATCTGGTGGGTGCGCCCGGTAATGAGCTCGATGCGCACGAGGCTGAGCTCTCCGGCCTGCCCGAGCCGTTCATAGCGCAGCACCGCCTCCTGCACGCCCCTGGCGCGTTCGGACACGACGTAGGTCTTGCGCTCGGCTTTATCTCGCAGCAGCAGGTCGCGCAGCTCGCCCGTTTCCGGGAGCGTCCCGTGCACGACGGCGAGATAGCGCTTGTCGAAGTCCCCGTCCCGGATCTGACGGCTGAGCTCCGAGGCCGCCTCGGCAGAGCGCGCGAGCACCATCAGCCCGCCGACCACCCGGTCGAGCCGGTGCACGGTGCGCATCTCCTCCGTTCCCAGCTGCTCCCGCAGCAGCTCCGGCACGCCGCCCGACTCATCCGTGGACAGCACGCCCGCCGGCTTGAGACAGACGACGAGCTCCCGATCCTGATAGACGATTTCCATGCGCTTCTCCCCTCGCGTGTAATTGCCCGTATTTTACCACAGTCCCCCGGCCCGCTCAAGCATTTTGCCGTAGCCAAGCGGGCTTTTTTGTGCTATTCTTTATTCTGGTGATGAATATGCAGACTTCTCCCTGTCCACACGGGGCGCTCTGCGGCGGCTGCCAGTATCAGGGTCTCCCCTACCCCGAGCAGCTGCGCGTCAAGCAGGTGCGCGCCGAGGCGCTCTTTTCCTCCTTCGCGCCGGTCTCCCCGATTCTCGGCGCGGACGAGCCCTTTCATTATAGAAATAAAGTGCACGCGGCCTTCGGCTATGACCGGCAGCGCCGGGTGATTTCCGGCGTCTATCAGCCGGGCAGCCACGCCATCGTTCCGGTGGACGACTGCCTCATCGAGGATGAACACGCCGACCGCATCATCGCCGCGATCCGCGCGCTGCTGCCGCGGCTGAAGCTCCCGGTCTACGACGAGCGCCGCGGAAGCGGCTGGCTGCGGCACGTACTGGTGCGGCGCGGGGCGAAAACGGGCCAGACGATGGTGGTGCTGGTGGCGGTATCACCCGTATTCAAAAATCAGAAGGCTTTCCTCGCGGAGCTGCTGGGGCAGTTTCCCGACATCGTCACCGTGGTGCTGAACGTCAACGACCGCTTCGGCCCGGTGGTGCTCGGGCCGAAAAGCAAGGTTTTGACCGGCAGCGGCTATATTGAGGACGAGCTGTGCGGACTGCGCTTTCGCATCTCCCCCACGGCCTTTTACCAGATCAACAGCGCCCAGTGCGAAAAGCTCTACGCGAAAGCCATCGAATTTGCGGCGCTGACCGGCACGGAGACCCTGCTCGACGCCTACTGCGGCGTCGGCACGATCGGGCTGTGCGCCGCGGCGAAGGCGAGGCAGGTCGTCGGCGTCGAGCTCAACCGCGAGGCCGTGCGCGACGCGATCGCCAACGCAAGGCTCAACGGCGTGAAAAACGCGTGGTTCACCGCCGGGGACGCGGGCGAGTATATGGAGGGGATGCTGCGCGAGGGCCGCAGGCCGGACGTGGTGCTGATGGACCCGCCGCGCGCCGGCAGCGACCGCCGCTTTCTCGATTCGCTCATCCGCTGCGCGCCGGAGCGCGTGGTCTATGTCTCCTGCGGCCCGGACACGCTGCGGCGCGATCTGGAGGTCCTCACCCGCGGCGGCTACCGCGCCGAGGCCATCCAGCCGGTGGACATGTTCCCGTTCACGGAGCACGTGGAAATGGTTGTGAAACTGACAAATGCAAAAGGAGGCGCCCCATGATCACACGAATCGAAACCGAACATCTGATCCTGCGCAAGGCCGAGGCGCGGGATCTTGACCTCATCTGGAACCGCGTCTGGCGGGACGGGCGCCTCGCCGCGATGATGCTCTGGACGCCGACGCTCACGCGCGAGGCGGCGGAGCAGCGGCTCGCGCGCACGATGGCCTATCAGCGTGATAACTACGGCTATTTTGTCTGCCTCAGGGAGACCGACGAGCCGATCGGCTTCGGCGGCGTGCGGGAGATCGCCCCCGGCGAGTGGGACGAGACGGGGCTGTGCATCGCCGCCGACTGGCAAGGGCGCGGCTACGGCAGGGAGCTGCTGCGGACGCTCGCCGGTCTGGTCTTCGACAGGCTCGGCGGGCAGTGCATGACGGCCAGCTGCTTTCATGAAAACCTCGCCTCCGCCGCGACGATCCGCAGCTGCGGCTTTTCGTACGTCAGCTCCGGCCCCATAACGCGCGAGCGCGACGGCAATGTCTTCCTCTGCGACCACTACGCGCTGCGGCGGGAGGACTACGAAAAAACTTGTCAAAGTGCGGACTTGAGATTATAGTAAGAGTAACCCGTTCACAGGAGGCGATTTGATGAAAACGATTTATCTCGCCGGCGGCTGCTTCTGGGGGACGCAGAAGTTCTTCGACCAGTTCGACGGCGTTCTGGAAACCGAGGTGGGCTACGCCAACGGCCCGACCGAAAACCCCAGCTATCAGCAGGTCTGCGCCGACAGCGGCCACGCCGAGACCGTGCGCATCGTCTATGACGAGCGGCGCATCAGTCTCACGGAGCTGCTCGATTACTTTTTCCTCGCCGTCGATCCCCTCTCCGTCAACCGCCAGGGGCCGGACGAGGGCATCCAGTACCGCAGCGGCGTGTACTACACCGACGCATCGCAGCTGCCGGAGATCGAGGCGCGGATGCGGCAGGAGGAGCAGGCGCGCGGGCAGAAGCTCGCCGTGGAGCTCAAGCCGCTGCAGAACTTCTATCCCGCCGAGGAATACCATCAGAAATATCTGGACAAGAACCCGACAGGCTACTGTCACCTGCCGCAGCACTTGCTCCATTTGAAGAAATAAGGAGGCAACAGTATGCCGGACAACAGACCCAAAAGCAGAGAACGCAACATCACCGGCCAGGGCGCCGGGGTCCACCGCCGCGGCGAAGGCCTGGGCACCGGCCCGGTCGGCAGCGGCAGCAGTCCGAACGGGCAGCCAAGCGGCTCCCAGCAGCGCGGCACACCGCCCCGCGCGGGCCGGCGCAGTCCGATCATGATCATCATTCTTGCCGCCATCCTCCTCTTCGGAGGCGGCGGCGGGCTGAGCCAGCTTCTCGGCGGCGGCAGCGGCGGCAGCAGCCAGAGCATGCAGTCCGGCGGCAGCTCCGCCTATGATTCGCTTCTGCCCGGAACAAGCTCCCAGAGTTCCCAGAGCTCGCAGAGCAGCCAGAGCAGCCAGAGCATCGGCTCCCTCGGCAGCCTGCTGAGCGGCGGTGGACTGAGCTGGACGGGCGGGGGCAGCAGCTCCTGGAGCGGCAGCGCCAACACCGGCTCGCTCGATTACCTCGTCGCACCGAACGCGCGGGCCAAATTCACCGACATCCGCGGCGACGGCAGCGACAAGGTGACCGTGATGGTCTACATGTGCGGCACCGACCTCGAGAGCCGCAGCGGCATGGCCTCCCGCGACCTCGCGGAGATGGCGCAGGCCAAGCTCAGCGACCGGCTGAACCTCGTCGTCTGCACCGGCGGCTGCAGGCAGTGGCAGACCCGCGGCATCCGCACCGACGTCAACCAGATCTTCGAGCTGCGCGACGGCTATCTGCGCGACACCGGCAAGACCGCCGGCAGCGGCGCGATGACCGACCCGAACACGCTCCTGAGCTTCATCCGCTTCTGCGCCGACTCCTACCCCGCCAACCGCTATGAGCTGATTCTCTGGGATCACGGCGGCGGCTCCATCTCCGGCTACGGCTATGACGAGCTCAACACCCGCAGCGGCTCGATGTCGCTGGCCTCCCTGGCCTCGGCGCTCAAGGCGAGCAAGCTGCACTACGACTTCATCGGCTTCGACGCCTGCCTGATGGCCACCGTGGAAAACGCCTCCATGCTCGCCGACTACGCCGACTATCTGATCGCCTCCGAGGAGACCGAGCCCGGCGTCGGCTGGTATTACACCAACTGGCTCACCTCCCTTGCCGCCGATCCCGCCCTGCCCACGCTCGACGTCGGCAAGCAGATCGTGGACGACTTCATCTCCTACTGCAACCAGAAATGCGCCGGACAGCCGACGACGCTCTCCGTCGTCGATCTGGCGGAGCTCGGCGAGACCCTGCCCGCGGAGCTGAAGGCCTTTTCCGCCGACCTCAAGCAGAAGATCACCGGCGGCGACTACCAGGGCGTCTCCACCGCGCGCGGCAACAGCAAGGAGTTTGCCAGCTCCACCCGGATCGACCAGATCGACTTTGTGGACTTTGCCCAGCGCGTCGGCAGCACGGAGGGCGAAGAGCTGGCCGCAACGCTGCGCAGCGCCGTCAAATATAACCGCACCGGCTCCGGCGTCACGAATGCCTACGGCCTGTCGGTCTATTTCCCGCTCAAGAAGCTCTCCGGCGTGGACAAGGCCGTAAAGGCCTACGACGCGCTGGGCATGGACGCCGACTATGCCGACTGCATCCGCGCCTTTGCCAGCGTGGAGGCGGGCGGCCAGGTCACGACCGGCGGCAGCTCGAACAATCCCTACGCCTCGCTGCTGGGTGACTTCACGTCCGGAAGCAGCGGCCAGAGCGTCGGCATGGAGGACATCAGCGGCCTGCTCGGCGCCGCCATGTCCGGCGATCTGAGCAGCCTGCTCGGTCTCGGCAGCGCCGACTTCTTCTCCGGCCGCGCCTTGCCCGACGCGGACGAGGCCGCCGCCTATTACGCCGCGCACCGCTTCGACTCCGCCGCCCTCTTCTGGCAGCGCAATGCCGACGGCGACTGGGTCATCTCGATGGACGAGAGCCAGTGGAGCCTCGTGCAGGATGTGGCGCTCAACCTCTTCTATGACGACGGCGAGGGCTATGTCGACCTCGGCCTGGACAATGTTTTCTCCTTTGACGCAAACGGCAACCTCCTGCCCGACCGCAGCGGCGCCTGGCTCTCGCTCAACAACCAGCCCGTGGCCTACTACTACATGGGCAGCAGCGAGGTCGACGGCGAGAGCACGATGATGGGCTACGTCCCGGCGCTATTGAACGGCACGCCGGTGCGGCTGATCGTGATTTTTGACGGCGAGCACCCGACCGGCTTCGTCGCCGGCGCCGAGCCCGCCTACAAAGAGGACGAGACCGAGACCGTCTCCCGCGGGCTCATTGAGCTGCAGGACGGCGACCGCCTCGATTTCCTCTGCGACTTCTATTCCTATGACGGCGTGTATCAGGACAGCTACTGTCTCGGCAATCCCCTCACCGTCTCCGGGGAGATCACCGTCAGCGACACGCTCCTCGGCGGCACCGCCCGCGTCCTCTACCGCTTCACCGACATCTATCAGCAGCACTACTGGTCGGAGGTCCTGCCCGACTAAAGCACCGATAAACTCAAATACCCCTCGGAACCGCAGTTCCGAGGGGTATTTTTACTGCATTTGGATCATACAATCCTATCAATTCCGAATTCCGAATTCTCAAAAGATGTAGCTTACGCCGAAGGTGAGGCCGAGGACGATGGCCGCCGCGATCAGCACGCCGAGGATGATGGCGGGCAGCGCGTCGCGCATGCGCAGTCCCAGCACCGCGGCCACCAGCGCGCCCGTCCAGGCGCCGGTGCCTGGAAGCGGGATCGCCACCAGCAGGCACAGGCCGAGAGCGCCGTATTTGCGCACCTTTTCGCCTTTCTTCTCGGCCTTCTGCTCCATGCCGCTGATCCAGGCGTCGAGCCGGCGGCTTTTGGTGCGCAGCCAGGCGAACACCCGGCGGACGTAGATGATGATGACCGGCACCGGGAAGAGGTTGCCGAGGATGGCGGCAGCGGCCGCCGCGTGGTAGTCCAGCCCCAGCGAGACCCCGTAGGGGATGCCCGCGCGAAGCTCGGCCACCGGCACCATGGATAGTAAAAATGTGAGCAGCAGCTGTCCCACCGTGCTCTCTGTCAGCCAGGCAAGCATTCCGTCTCTCCCGTGATCCTTCCGAAAAATCACTGACATTATACTCATTCCGTCCGCGCAAAACAAGAGCCGCGCGGTTTTTTTAATCATTTTTAATGATTTGGCCGCTTCATCGCGGCTTTTTCGCGCTTTTTCCGGGAGGTGGAGCAAAATGCGCGTTCTGCAGGCGCTGCATGTCACGGTCTGGGGGCCGGGGCTGGAGCTGCTGCTGCTCGGCACGGGGCTGTTTCTCTCCGTCCGCTGCGGCTTTCCGCAGCTGCGGCTCCGGCGGGTCTGGCGCGGCACGGCGGGGCGGCTGCTGCACGCGTCCGGGCAGGACGCCGGACAGGGGCTGAGTCCCTTTCAGGCGCTCACGACGGCGCTGGCCGGCACAGTCGGCACCGGGAACATCGCGGGCGTCACCGGGGCGATCTTCCTCGGCGGTCCGGGGGCGGTGTTCTGGATGTGGGCCGCGGCCTTCTTCGGGATGGCCGCAAAGTACGCCGAGATCGCGCTGGCCGTCCGATACCGGGAAACCGACGCCGCGGGCCGCCCGCGCGGCGGGCCGATGCTCTATATTCAGCGCGGCCTGGGGCCGCGTTTTCGTCCGCTTGCGGCCGCTTTTGCGCTGCTTGGCGCTCTGGCGAGCTTCGGCATCGGCAATCTCGCGCAATCGAGCGAGATCGCCGGGGCGGCGCAGGAGCTCTTCGGCGTGCCGCCGCCTGCGGCAGGGCTCGCGCTCTCCCTTCTCGTCGCGGCGGTGCTGCTCGGAGGAGCGAGAAGCGTCGGGCACGCGACCGCGCTGCTGGTGCCGCTGATGACGGGGCTGTACCTTCTCTGCGCGCTGCCGGTTCTGCTGCTGCACCTCGGCGAGCTGCCGGACCTCTTCCGCCTCATCGTCCGCAGCGCCTTTTCCCTCCGGGCGGCCGGGGGCGGCGCCGTCGGCTGGACGATGCGCGAGGCGCTGCGTCAGGGCCTTGCCCGTGGCGTATTCTCCAATGAGGCCGGGCTCGGCTCGGCGCCGGTCGTCCACGCCTGCGCCGCAGGCGGGAGGGCTGCGGAGGAAGGGCTTTGGGGCGTATTTGAGGTGCTGATCGACACCTTTGTCGTCTGTACGCTGACGGCGCTGGTGGTGCTGCTGTCCGGCATCTGGCGCGGCGGGGCGGACGGTCTGGCAGCCCGGCCCTCGGCCGGGGCGGCGGCCGCGGAGGCCTTCGGGCTGCTGCTGCCGGGTTTTCCGGCGGGGACGCTCATCGCGCTGTGCCTGCTGTTTTTCGCGCTGTCGAGCGTCATCGGTTGGGCTCTGATCGGCGAAGAGTGCTGGGGCTGGCTTTTTGGCGGGCGCAAGGGCGCGGTGCTCGGCTTCCGGCTGCTGTTTGCGCTGCTGTGTCCCCTCGGCGCGCTCTCCGGCGGGGAGATCGCGTGGCAGCTCGCCGATACACTCAACGGTATGATGGCGATCCCGAACCTGATCGCGCTGCTGCTCCTGTCCGGCCGGGCGGCGGAGATCGCAAAAAGCTGAAAAAGCGCAGAGAAACGCCTTCGTTTCTCTGCGCTTTGTTTTCTGTGTTTCAGTCGTGCAGGATCGTGCAGTCCTTGAGCACCGAGGCGAGCTTGTCGAGCTGCTCCGGCGTCAGCCCTGTACCGCGCACGTCCAGCTCCTGCAGCTGCGTGAGGTTCAGCAGCGCCGCCACCGAGCCGAGCGGATTGTTGCTGAGATTCAGCTTTTCCAGTTTCGTCATATAGGCCAGCGCCGTCACATCGGAGATCTCGTTATCGGACAGATCCAGCTCCCGCAGCTCCTTCAGGCCGCCCAGGTCATAGATGCTCTTGATCCCGTCGCCGCTCAGGCGCAGCTTCTCGAGCGCCTGCAGCTGCCAGATCTCGGCAAGGGGAAAGACCTCTTCCGCGCCGCTGATGTCCAGCTCCGTGACGTCCATGCGCCTGCGCTCGCCGTTGATGTCCACGGTATAGACGAGCGTGGAGGTCGTCACCTCGCACTGGGGCAGCGCGCGCTTGAGCGCGTCGACCTCGTTGCCGGTGAGCGCCGGGTTCTCCCGGAGGTTCAGATTGCGGAGCGAGGGAATCTCCGCCAATACGGCGAGCGCCTCGTCGGTCAGCCCGGTGTTCTCCAGGTCGAGCGTCTCGAGCGCCGTCAGCGAGCGCAGCGGCGCGAGATCGGCGACCGCATTTCCCCGGAGGCTCAGCTCCCGCAGCTCGGAGAGCGTGGCAAGGGGCGCGATCGAGCTGACGGCGTTGTCCGACAGCTCCAGATGCTGCAGCGAGCGCATCGCCATCAGCGGTCGCAGATCGGCGACCTGATTGTCGCTGAGATTCAGCTCCTCAAGATAGGGCAGATCCATCAGCGGCGTGAGGTCACTGAGTGCATTGCCGGCGAGGTTCAGCCGCAGAAGTTCCCGGCAGGCGGAGAGGGCGGAAATGTCCGTGAGCTGAAGGTTGCTCAGCCCCAGCTCGGTCACGTCCTCACTGAAGGTGAAGCCGCCGAGCGTCAGCTCCCGCGACTCGGTCACGGCGGTCTCGCTGTGGATCGCGCAGTGCGGCAGCGCCTGCGACAGCTCCGCCAGCTGCGCCTCGGAGATCTCGATCTCGCGGATGCTGAGCATGTTGAGCTCCTCGAGGCCGTAGAGCGGGCTGAAATCGGTAATTGGATTTTTGTCCAGATACAGGGTGCGCAGGCTGCCGAGCGAGGCCAGCGGGCCGAGATCACGGATCTCGTTGCCGCTCAGGTCGAGCATCGTCAGTCCCCCGAGGCCGGAGAGGGCCTTCAGGTCGCTCAGACCGTCCTCCGTCAGGCTCAGGCTGCTCAGGGCGTAGAGTTCGGAAATGCGGGCCAGATCCTCCTCGCTCAGCGCCGTGCGGCGCAGGATGAGGGAGCTGGCGCTCTTGTCGAGCTCCATGCCCGCGATGCTGATCTTCCCGGCCTGGCGGACAAGCTCGCGCGCCTGCTCGATGGCGTCGATGCGCGAGCGGATGGCGGCGTCGCCGAGATCCATGCCGCGCAGCAGCTCAAGGGCGCGCTCGTAGTTGCCCATCGACTCATAGCAGTCGACCATGCGCAGCCGGACCTCCTCGCTGTCTTCGCGAGCCGCCGCCTGGCGCAAATGGCCGAGGGCGTCGTCATAGTCCCCGGCGGCATAACAGTCCTCCGCCGCGCGCAGATGCTCGCGCAAACGCCGCTCCTCCGCCGCGCCGCGCAGCGACAGGGCGAAGATCAGCAAAAGCGCCACCACCAGAGCCAGCCCCCAGAGCACGGACTTCCCGCGCCGGCGGGAGCGGAGCTCCGCGGGCGAATATTCGATTTTCTCTCTGACCGGTGGCGCGGGCGGAGGCGGTGGCGGCGCCGCGTGCTTGCCGGTCGCGTTCGTCTCTCTCATGGCAGATCCGTTTCCAAAGCCGGAGGCTCACAAATATTGTAAAAAGTGCAGACTTATCTACTATATTTTGTGATTATAGCACGGATGCCCGAAAGATGCAAGACCAAGGGCTATCGGATGTCCAGCGCCTCGAAGTTTCGCTGCGAGCGGCGCAGGGCGAGCAGACTCAGCAGGACGTACAGGGCGGCGCAGACGGCGGTGAAGCCGAGCTTCGCGCCGATGTGCGCCGGGTCGGGGGTATCCAGCACGTCACGCATGAAGGGCAGCGTGTAGCAGAGCACGATGTCCGCCGCGATAAACACGGCAGAAAACACGCAGCCCTTGATGAAATTCGTCCCGACCTTCGTCACGTCCCGGTAATAGCCGGGGAAAAAGACCAGATGGTACAGCCCGAAAAACAGGAAGCCCTCGCCCAAAAGCGAGAGATTGGCGTCCATGCCGGCGGCATTCGGCACGGAGGACAGGACGCCGCGGCGCAGCAGCACGAAACCAAGGGCCAGCAGCAGCTGCGCAAGCTCCAGCGTCGCAGCCAGCAGAAAGCGCGCCGTGACCGCGTCGCGCCGCGCGACCGGCAGCGTCATCGTGTAGACTGCATCGTGGTTCTCCCGTCCGCCGAGGCAGATGAAAAAGAGCCCGAGAGCGCTGTAAAAGTACATGACGCCGTAGGGATAGTTCGGCACCAGTGTCAGCGCGCTCAGCGGCAGCATCAGCAGCGCCGCCGGATGCAGACACAGCAGCAGCTCTTTTTTCAGCAGTTGTTTCTTCATCCCTCCGCCTCCTTTTCCAGATGCGCCATGATCTCCTCCAGGCCGGGCCGCCGGCAGGGGTAGGGGCAGGCCGCCGCGTCAGAGGCGCGCAGCAGGGCCGTTTTGCCGCTTTTGCTGCGGCGCAGGCCGATCAGCCCCGCGCTCTCCGGCGCCTCGGGCGGAAGCTCCGCGAGGCGCCAAGCCTCGGTGAAGTCCCCGATCGGCGCATCGGCGCGGAGCCGTCCGCGGGCGATGTAGAGGATGTTGTCCGCCGTCTTTTCCAGATCGGAGGTGATGTGTGTGGAGAAGAGGATGGTCTTGCCCTCGTCGCGCAGGTCGAGGAAGAGCTCGAGCAGCTCCTCGCGCGACACCGGGTCGAGGCCGCTCGTCGGCTCGTCGAGGATCAGCAGCTGCGCCCCGTGCGAGAGGGCCAGCGCCAGCAAATATTTGATCTTCATGCCGTTGGAGAGCGCCTCCGGCGTCTTGTTCTCGTCCAGCGCGAAAAGCTGCAGGCAGCGGCGATACCGCGCCTCATCCCAGTGCTCGTAAAACTGCCGCGTCACGGCGGTGATCGTGCCGAGCTTTTTGCGGCTGTAGAAGCTCATGCCCGCCGAGACGAAGCCGACGCGCTGCTTGATCTCCCGCTCATGCTCGCCGAACGCCATCCCCCAATAGCGGATGTCTCCCCCGTCCGGGTGCAGCAGGCCGAGCAGCGCATGGAGCGTCGTGGTCTTGCCGGCGCCGTTGCGGCCGATGAAGCCGGTGATTTTGCCCTGCTCGAGCGAAAAGCTCACCCGGTCCAGACGGAAGGCCGGATAGTTCTTTTCCAGATCTCGGACCTCCAGTACCGTGTTCATCCCCGCGCCTCCCGCATCTGCTTTGCCACTTCCAGAAACAGATCCGCCCTCACCAGCGCAAGGCCCTGGTTGATGTCGCCCAGCACCAGCAGGTCGTCGCCCGGCTCGATGTGAAACAGGCGGCGCGCCTTGACCGGGATCACGATCTGACCCTTGTCCCCCACCGTCACCGTGCCGAAGATATATTTTCCCTTTGGGGCCTTCTCCGTCCGGCTGAGATCGTCGTGCAGGAGGCTGTCGAGCGTGATGTCGAACAGCTCCGCCAGCGCGTCGCAGCGCTGCACGTCCGGCACGCTCTCGCCGGTCTCCCACTTGGCCAGCGTCTGCCGCGAAACGCCGAGCTTCTCCGCCAGCGCCTCCTGCGAGAGCGCGGCGCCGCGGCGCAGAATGGAAATATTCTCACCGATCATACTTTTCCCACCTTTCGCACTTCATTATAGCAAAACAGCGCAGAAGAGCAAGCAAGCCCGCTTGGCATTTCTGCGCTGTTTCTGTTCAAATTTTTAACATCAGAAGCCGTTTTCCTGCACATAGCCGCGCGCCCAGCGCAGCAGGATCTCCGCGCCCTGGCCGCGCACCTGCGCCGTCTCCGCGCCGAGGACGACGGCGACGAGCGTGTGCGTCTCTTCGCCGACGGTCACGGGCAGGCTCGCCACGAGGCAGTAGCCCGCGCGGTTGGTGGAGCCGGTTTTCAGGCCGTTGACCCCGGGCAGATTAAAGACGAGGGGATTGGAGTTGGCGGTGGTAAACTGGAGCTTGTCCAGCCGGATAAACTGCTTTTCGGTCATCCCGGTCAGCGCCGGGAAGCGCTCGAGCAGATCGGCGCTCAGCCGGAAGAGATCCTGCGCGCTCATCGCGTTCTGCCGCTTGCCGGGCAGGCCGCTGGCGCTGTAGCTCGGCAGGCCGTGGGGCGTATAGAAGCGGGCCGAGAGCAAGCCGAGCTCGGCGGCGCGCGCGTTCATGCGCTCCACGAACGCCGCCTCCGTACCCGCGGCGTATTCGGCCAGCGCCAGCGCGCTCTCGTTGCTCGAGGCGAGCATCATCGCCTGCGTCAGCTCCTCCATCGGCACCGTGTCGCCGGGCGAGAGGCCGATGATGCCGTCGGCCGACCAGGACAGCAGCGCCGCCTGCTGCGAGATCGGCACGCTGTCCTTCCAGTCGAGCTCCCCGGCCTCGACCGCCTCGGCCAGCAGCAGGTAGCTCATCAGCTTTGAGAGGCTCGCGATCGGGTAGCGCCAGGCGCGGTTGGACGAGAAGAAGATCCGCCCCGTGTCCGCGTCGCCGACCAGCACCGCGTTGAATGCGCCGAAATAGCCCTCGCTCCGGAGCTGATAGGGGTCGGGCGCGAAGGGCTTGTCCGGCTCGAGGCGCATGACGCCCCCGCCGTCCACGCGGACCGTGAAATCCAGCATCAGCTGCACATCCGCCAGCGACAGATAGAGATCCCGGTCGTCGGAGCGGTAGGTGTAGTAGCGCCGCTCGCCGCCGTCGACAAAGACGCGGTTGCGCTGCAGGGAGAGCGAGACCGGCGTATGGGCCGCGGTGCTGGCTTTGGGCGTGGGATCGGCGGCGGCGGGCGCCTGTCCGGTCGTCACGCGCCAGCTCTCGCCGTCGCCGGGGCTGTTCTGATACTCCAGGCGGAATTCCCGGCTCGTGCCGCGCAGGGCCTGGGACAGATCGCTCAGCGAGAGATAGAGGTTGCCCGCGTATTCCTCGCTGTAGGCGCGCAGGGAGACCGTCACCTCCCCGACGCGCACATCGAGCAGATATGGCGTCGGCCCGGCGGCCAGGGCCGTGCCCGTCAGCGTCAGCAGCAGCGCTGCGCACAGCAGCGCGCAGAGCAGAGTGCGCATCCGTTTCATCGGCATCGCCTTCCTTTGTTCTTTCTGCCCCCAGTATACCCCTTTTTTCGGCACGATTCAAGAGGCGGGGAAGGCAATGCCGTTCCCCGTCACAGCTGTACGGCGCTGAGGATCAGCACGGCGAGAAAGGCCAGCAGATACAGCGCCTCGGTAAGCGTCTGGACAGGGCTTGTGGTGGAGCAGCGCAGTTCGTTTTCGTTCATAATAAGTACCTCCGTTCCTTTGTTTCCCTTTCGGTTGACATAATGATATTATGTTTCCTGTCCGAAAAAACGCCCCGAAAAAGTTTTTCTTTTGCCGAATTGTCCGTTTTATTGGACAGTGATCTGTGCTATACTGGTTTGAACACCGATATGGGAGGGCTGAACCATGCCGAAATCACCGAATCAGAAGCTCAAGCTGCTATATCTGCTGCAGTATCTGATGAAAAGCAGCGACGAGGCGCACCCGCTCACCGTGCAGGATATGATCGAGGAGCTGGCGCGGCGCGACATCTCCGTCGAGCGCAAGACGGTCTACGACGACATCGAGGCCCTGCGCCGCTTCGGTGCGGACATCGTGCAGCGCAAGGACCGCGCCACCGGCTATTACATCGCCTCGCGCGACTTCGAGCTGCCGGAGCTCAAGCTCCTCGTCGACAGCATCCAGAGCTCCAAATTCATCACCCAGCGCAAGACCCTCAGCCTCATCCGGAAGCTGGAAAATCTCGCAAGCGTCTACGACGCGCAGCTGCTGGAGCGGCAGGTCTATGTGCGCGGGCGGGTCAAGAGCATGAATGAGAGCGTGTATTATAATGTGGACGAGATCTCCGGCGCGATCTCCCGCGACCGGGCCATCCGCTTCAAATACCTGGAGCTGACCGTCTCGGGCGAGCGGCGGCTGCGCCACGAGGGCGCCTGGTACATCGTCAGCCCCTACGCGCTGATCTGGGACGACGAGAACTACTACCTGCTGGCCTGGGACGCCTCGGCCTGCCGCCTCAAGCACTACCGCGTGGACAAGATGACGCAGATCGAGGCGCTCGAGCAGCGGCGCGAGGGCCGGGAGGCCTTTCAGAAGATTGACATGTCCTCCTACACGCAGCGGGTGTTCGGGATGTTCAACGGCGAGCAGCAGCGCGTGCGCCTGCGCTTTCTCAACCACCTCGCCGGGGCCGTGATCGACCGCTTCGGCAAGGATCTGATCCTCACGCCCGACGGCGACGAGCACTTCATCATCGCCGTGGAGGTCGCGGTGAGCCCCCAGTTTTTCGCCTGGGTCTTTGCCTTCGGCAATGAGGCGGAGATCCTCTCCCCCGAGAGCGTGCGCCGCCAGATGGGCCGCGAGGCCGCGCGCGTCGCCGCGCTTTACGGGCAATAGGCATTGAAGAACGCCGCAGGATCTGGTATAGTAAAAGAAAAAACGGGAGGGATCATCATGCAGTGGATCCAGGACGGACAGTACGCCGAGCAGATGCGCACGGTGGTCGAGCCCTATCTCGCCGCGCGGCGGGAGACCGGCTTTGACGAGCGCGTCAAGGGCCAGCCCATCTACTTTGAGCACTACCGGGCCGACGCGCCGAAGGGCGTCGTCGTCATCAGCCACGGCTTTACCGAGTCGATCCGGAAGTTTGCCGAGAGCATCTTCTATCTGCTCCAGGCGGGCTACGAGGTCTGGGGCGTCGATCACCGGGGGCACGGGCGCTCTTATCGCGCAAACAACAACCCCTATGTCGTGCACGCCGACCGCTTTGACGACTATGTGCTCGATCTCCGGCATCTGACCGAGACGCGGGTCAGGCCCGCGGCCGGGTCGCTGCCGCTGTACCTCTTCTGCCACTCGATGGGCGGCTGCGTCGGCGCAAGGCTCATCGAAACAGTCCCGGCGCTGTTTCAAAAGGCCGTGCTCTCCTCCCCGATGCTGGGCATCGGCTTCGGGAAGATCCCGCTTCCGGCGGCCTACGCCTTCGCCTGCGTGAAAAGCATCGGTGCCGGTGCGAAGGAGCCGCTCTCGCCGGTCACCGAGGCGCCGGCGGAGACCTATGCCGAGAGCGCCTCGAACTCCGAGCCGCGCTTTGACTGGTACTATGCCATGAAGTGCGCCGACCGGAGCCTGCAGACCTGCGCCGGCTCCGCCGGCTGGGGCCGCGAGGCCATCCGCGCCTGCTGGAAGGTGCGCGCGAAGAAGGAGACGGCGAAGATCGGCATCCCGATCCTGCTCTTCCAGGCGGGCAACGACGTGTTCGTCAAAAACGAGGCGCAGGACGAATTCGCCGCGCGCGTGCCGGGCTGCCGCATTCAGCGCATGCCGGGGCAGCGCCATGAGCTGTACTTCAACACGACCGAAGCCCTGCAGGCCTACTGGGAACAGATCTTCGCCTTCTACGAGGGCTGAAGGCAGGCAGTCAAAAACTGACCGTGGATCAATCCACGGTCTGTTTTTTCATAGCCGCAGCCCGAGCGCGAGGCCGATACAGAGCCCGGTGAAAAAGAGCGCGGGCGGCAGCCAGCGGCGGGGCGGGCGCCGCGGCAGGCAGGGCGGCAGATTGACCCCCGCGGCGCGGGGCGCCTGCCCCTGCGGCGCCCCGCGGGTCCTGATGAGCCGCCGCACCTAGAGCTCCTGCACGAAAAAAACCGCCACCCCCAACACCCCAA
>ODAI012379996.1_pt1 | contig 25366 bp, 19 predicted proteins | sample 1539321 | NCBI WGS metagenome assembly ODAI01 (sample SAMN02144231, study PRJEB22623) | gut metagenome | biome: sheep rumen | host: Ovis aries | place: New Zealand
AGTCTGGATCAATAATCCTCTCTTCTGCTCCTCTTTGGTAAAATCGCTGCCAGTATTGCCGTTTTCTACTTTGCCGACTCTTGAAGGCAACCCTCCAAGATAGCACATAGCTTCTGCCAGTGTTGTCTTTCCTGCGCCGCCGTGACCAAGAAGAACGACGTTTCTGATCTTATCGGTTGTATAAACTTTCATTTCCAGACCTCCACTATACCTATAAATTAGATCATTTGCTGCGTTTTATACTCTCCGCAACAAACAGTCCAGTTTATTTTAACAATTCTTCTGCCTGTTTACAAGGAGTATATGTGGAAGTTTGCTCTAAACCTCTATAATTCTGTCCCTTTTTCCTGTCCAAAATACAGATAAAAGTATATAGTATAAGAACGGAAACAAGAAGTTGCAGACAGAGGCAGGACCCATGATAGAACTGAGCGCCAGAACAGCTCCCCTCCGCGGGGAGATCTCCGTGCCCGGAGATAAATCCATATCCCACAGAGCCGTCATGCTCGCATCCATTGCGGACGGCAGGACGGAAATCTCGGGTTTTGCGCCCGGGGCGGACTGTCTCTCCACCGCGGACTGCTTTCTGAAACTCGGCGCGCAGATTCAGTTCAGGCCCGGGGAGGACCTGGTGACCGTGACCGGCAAAGGCCTGCGGGGACTGCGTTCCCTGTCTCAACCCGCGCATCTCTTTACCGGCAACAGCGGAACGACTATGCGGATCATCGCAGGGATCCTGGCGGCTCAGTCTTTTGACACGATCCTCAAAGGGGACGCTTCTCTGTCCCGAAGGCCTATGCAGAGAATCATACAGCCGCTCACTATGATGGGCGCCTCCATCCGCAGCGTGGAGGGAAACGGCTGCGCGCCTCTCTGGATCCGGGGGCGGTCCCTCCGGGGGATCTCTTACAGCAGTCCTGTCGCCTCGGGCCAGGTTAAATCCTCCGTCCTGTGCGCAGGTCTCTACGCCGAGGGCGTCACGGAGGTGATCGAGCCCTCCCTGTCCAGAGATCACACGGAGAGGATGCTGCGGGCTTTCGGCGCGCGGGTCGATTCCTTCGAGGAGCCGGACGGCTTTCACGCCCGGCTCGCGGGATGTGACCGTCTGACCGCCCGGAAGATCCGTGTGCCCGGCGACATCTCCTCCGCCGCCTATTGGATCGCCGCCGCTTCTATCGTCCCCGGCTCCGAAATCCTGATCCGCAAGGTCGGAATGAATCCCTCCAGGGCCGGCATGATCGACGCGGCCCTCTCCATGGGCGCCGACATCACGATCCTGAACTTTGCGGATGACGAAGAGCCGTCCGCCGATATCCTCGTGCGGTACGCGCCCCTCCGCGCAGCTTCGATCGGCGGCTCCATGATCCCCGCGCTGATCGACGAGCTGCCCGTGATCGCGGTCATGGCAGCGGCTGCTTCGGGGACGACCTTTATCCGGGATGCCGCCGAGCTGCGCGTCAAGGAAACGGACCGGATCCTCGCTGTCGCGCAGAATCTGGAGGCCATGGGCGTCCGCGTGCAGCCCCACGAAGACGGCCTCGTCATCGAAGGAAACGCGGGCCGTCCTCTCAGGGGCGCGTGGATCCGCACGTACGGCGATCACCGGATCGCCATGGCCTTTTCCGCCGCCTCCCTGATCGCGCAGGGCAGTACCCTGATCGACGACGAACACTGTATCGGCGTCAGTTACCCGTCGTTTTACCGGGATCTGTCATCTCTTTGACCATGTGATCCGCTGCCCCGAAAGCAGCGGGTCATTTTTCTTTTTTGCCGTACGAAGCGGCGGCGGCGATCCCTGCGGCAAACAGGAAGATGCTGACGACCGGAAGAAGAAGATCGCTGTTGTCGCCGGTCGCGGTGCCTTTGCGCACGGCAGGAAAATAAATGCTCTGCGCTTCATCTTCTATATCTTCGTGAACCGCGATGATCCGGCCGGTCGCGGCGTCCCTGACTCTCTCAAACGCGACGATGGTCCTTTTCTCCATCGATCGGGGGGCCCTGAACGTGAAAGGAACCGTCACCTTCCCGTTTCCGCTTCTGTCAGCGGTGAAGCGGACTTCGGCAAGGATCTCGCTGCCGTCCTCGTCTGCTGCCGGCTCTCCTGTGCTCCGGTCGATCATTCTTCCCTCCATGACGTATTCCCTGCCGCCCTCGAGCTCCCGGTAGGTGACCGTGTCGTCGATCATCACAGAGCGCCCGGCCTGCGCCGTATGCTCTCCGTTCTCCCGGTTCACCGCGCTGGTCCCGATCACCGGTTTCTTCTTGGGCTTCTCTTTTTCGGGCGTGTCCAGGACAGTGAACTGCAGCTGTGCTCCGTTTTGGATCTCCGGCTCTCCCCGGAGCGTGTGAAGCTCTGCCGCGTCTTTCTCTTCGTTCATCACGACCTGTCCGACATAGACGTCACTCCCTCCGAAATCTCCGTCCGCAAGATAGCCGGGCGCCGCCTTCGTCTCCCGGATCCGGAAGGTACCCAGGGGAAGGACCACTTCCTCTCCCCGCTTAAACAGGGTCCCCGATACAAGGTCCTCTTCGCCGAGCTGCGCATAGCAGCCCTCTTCCCGGTCCCGGGTCCTGATCACCCAGGTCGCGGCCGCCTGTCCTGGCAGATCGTCCGGCTCGTAATATCCGTCAAAAAAGTCCACCGTGAACTCCGTCCCCGCCAGGGACTTTTTCTTCTCCGCGGCTTCTTCCTTGTCCCGGCTTTCTTTAAAGATCCTGATCTGCGGGACGCAGGCGCCCGGCTCGTCCTTGACATCGACTGTCAGGGTCTTATCCTTTCCTTCCGCCTCGATCTCATAGACCTGCCTGTCTATATAGAATCCTTCCGGCGCCTTGATCTCCCTGACATAATACGTACCGGCTTTTACCTGTACCGGTTCTGTCTTTCCCTGCCCGTCCGTCACGAGAACACCGGCCTCCTCCCTGCAGTCCGGGTCCGTGTAAATGCCGTACTGTGCGCCGGCCAGACTGTAGCAGCGGCTGGAGTCCGTCAGATCCGGCACGGTGGAGGCTTTCGTCAGATACAGCGCATCCTCCCCCGGGATCTCCAGCTTGAAGGATCCATAGGCAAAATCCTGCTTCTCCGGATCGTCGGTTGCCACCACATAGACATAATAGTTGTCCGGCACCGGCAGCTCTTCGATCGCCTGTCCGAACCGGTTGACGATCTCCCGGACCTCGGGCTTCGTCTTGATAAATCCGTCTCCCACGGCGGATTTGGTGGAGCCCATGGAGGGATCCGCCTCGTGAAGCGAAGCGTAGACCTGCGAGACCGCTATGTGGGCCGCAATGCTTGCGATATCCTGCGCGCCCTCGTCATTTCCCCGCACGTCCTCTACGATTTTCCTCAGAACATCGCTTCCGGGCCCCGTGCCGTAATAGGCGGCCTTAATGAGCATGGGCGTGTCGTACTCATAGACGCCCCCGGCTAATACGTCTTCGAGCCCGTAGCCGAACATCTGGGGATCGGCGCAGATCAGATCGGTAATGGTCTCATCTTCGTTGAGTACGGCGTCGTAGGTGCAGGTCTCCCAATCCCCCAGGTCATACCATTTATAGTAGATCCAGTGCACTTCCTTGAACCGGACCTGATACTCGGAGGAGAGATCGGCCCTGCTCCCGGTGCCTCCGCAAAGCCAGTCCGGCTCCCCGGCAGGATCGTCTTCCCGGGTCCTTTCCTCCTCTTCCGCCTCCGTTTCTTTCTCTTCTCTTTCCGCCTGTTCTTCTGTGACGGGAGCCGTGATCCCGGCTTCCTCTGTGTCTCCCTGTCCGCTCTCTTCCCTCCGGTCAGGCTCTACGGGATCCGCTGTTTCATAAGAAGTGGATGCCGCTCCGGCTGTCTCGCCCTCCGCGGCATTGTATTCCTCCCGGCTCTCTTCGGGCAGCGCCTCCGCGGCCCATGCCCCGGAAGAGAGAACGGCAGCGGTCATTGCGGCAGCCAGGATCCATCCGGCTGCCCGTCTGTTCAATCTGCGCATTGATTTCTCCTTTACTGATACTGTGCATTTGCAGTCACTGTTTTCCTATATGTGAACAGACCGCGTGCGGACAGACGGCATGCCGTCTCACTGGTCCGGTCTGATTATTGTCTGGATCATTGTGGATAAAGTGCGCAGAATAAGCGCATGACAGGTGAACAGGATCCTGTTCGCCTTCGGACCGCCTGCATCAAGAACGATGCCGTTGAACGGGCCGGTAAGAATATTATAGAAACGGATTTTGGAGCATTGCAACGGTCTTTGGGCAGACAGCTGCACGCAAAAACAGCACGCCGCGCGGCGTGCTGTTTTTTATTAAGTGTTTTCGTAATGGATCGCAAGGATTTTCGAGTGGTATTTCCACCGAACGGATCATTTTCCAAAGAGCGTGTTGAGGATGCCTCTTCCCAGGCTCGCTCCGAGATTGCCGCCCAGCGTCTTTCCGAAGCTTCCGCCGATCGTGCCGCCGACCGTCTTTCCGACTTCGCGTCCGACCGTTCCGGCCACCGAGCTCCCTACGGACTTGGCAGCGCGTTTCTTGGCACTGGCCGCCTTCTCGGCTTCTCTCTGCGCATCGCGCTCAGCTTTCTCCTGGGCCTTCAGCGCGGCTGCCTCTTCTTTTTCTCTCTGCTTAGCGGCAGCAGCTTCCTCTCTCTCCCGCTGTTTGGCAGCGGCTGCTTCCTCTTTGGCTCTCTTCAGAGCTTCTTCTCTCTCGATGTAGAGTCTCTCGAGGATCTCGAAGGCGGACTCGGGGTCCACGGCCTCTGCGTATTTGCCATAGAGAACGCTGGTCTTGATGGACTGCTCCCTCTCGTAGTCCGTCACGGCGCCCATGCGGCTCTGCGGCGGGAGAACTCTCGCTTTCTGCGCCACACCCGGTATTCCGTCCTCCTGAAGGAAGGAGATGACCGCTTCGCCGGTTCCCAGCGCCAGAATAGTGTCGAAGGTGTTGAACTCCGGATTGACGCGGAAGGAATCCGCCGCAGCTTTCACTGCCTTCTGGTCGGCCGGCGTATAGGCGCGGAGCGCATGCTGGATCCTGTTGCTGAGCTGCGCCAGCACACCGTCGGGGATATCCCTGGGATTCTGCGTGCAGAAGTAGACGCCTACGCCCTTGGAGCGGATGAGCTTGACGACCTGCTCTATTTTGTCCAGAAGGGTCCTGGGGGCGTCGTTAAACAGAAGATGGGCCTCGTCGAAGAAGAAGACCATTCTCGGTTTCTCGGGATCGCCGACTTCCGGGAGCTTCTCGAAGAGCTCGGAGAGCATCCACAGAAGGAAGGTCGAATACAGCCTTCCGTTGTTGATCAGGCTCTGGCTGTCCAGAATATTGATCATGCCCTTTCCGTCCTGCGTGGTGATCCAGTCATAGATATTCAGCCCGGGTTCTCCGAAGAAGTTCTCTCCTCCGTCGATCTCCAGGGCGACGACAGCGCGCAGGATGGCTGCGATGGAAGCGGGGCTCATCTTTCCGTACTGTGCCTCGTACTCTTTGTGATTGCTGTTGACATAGTTGAGCATGGCCTTGAGGTCTTTGGTGTCGACCAGAAGAAGCCCGTTGTCGTCGGCGATCTTGAATACGATCGCGAGAATATTGGTCTGCAGCTCGTTGAGCTTGAGGATGCGGGCAAGGAGGAGCGGCCCCATCTCGGAGACCGTCGTCCTGAGCTGGATTCCCTTCTCTCCGTAGATATCCCAGAAAGTGACCGGATATCCCCTGTAGGAGAAGCCGTACCGGTCCAGTCCGAATCTCTCGATCCTGGCGCGCATATCCTCGCTGTCCAGTCCGGGCGCCATCATTCCGGCCAGGTCTCCCTTGACATCGGCAAGAAAGACGGGAACCCCCATGTCGCTGAATGCTTCCGCCATGACACGCAGTGTCACGGTCTTGCCGGTACCGGTCGCGCCCGCCACCAGGCCGTGCCGGTTTGCCTTGCCGGGCAGAAGGCAGATTTCCTCGCCGGCGTCATTTAATGCCATCCAAATTTTGCCGTCCTTGTACATTTGTCACCCCCGTAACTGAAATGCTTGATCAACTGCTTCTTTATGATTATTGTTTCTGCTTCCTCTTTTCCTTCGCTTCCTCTCTTTCTCTCTCCAGCCTGTCCTTGCGGATATTATAGATATCGTGGAAGCTCATATCCTTCATATCAATGACGAGCTGGTCGTACGCGACGAGCTCCTCGTCCCAGTCCGCATAAGCCGGATCACCCCTGTGATCGGTCAGATCCGCGTTCTCTTTGAGGTAATTACCAAGGAAACGCGTCGCTTTGCAGCAGCCGTAATAGTTCATGTGGTCGCCGCTGTCGTTGGTATCCTTCTGCCAGTCGATCCCGAGCGCCTCTGTCTCCTCGTTGAGATCTATGTAAGCGATGCCCTCTTCCTCTGCAAAAGCCTTGAGATCGTTGATCCTCTCCCAGTTGTAATTTCTCGCGGACGGAGCGCTGTAGAGAATGATCCTGATCCCCCGCTCATCGCAGTACTGCTTGATCCTGTCAAACCACAGACGGTTGAAAGAGGGAATATGAAGCTTCTGTTCTTTGTCCTCCAAAGGCAGGTTCAGATAATCCGTTGACCCCTCATAGGGGCCCTCGTTCTTATTGACCGTATACCCCCTGTGATAGATCATGACGCCGGGAAGCTCGACCAGGGCCTTCCAGATGTTGTGATATTTCAGGAAAGGAACGTGGTAGTAGATGGGCTGCGACAGCAGCATGACGCTGTCATCGCTCATGCTGTGGCGGAACAGATAGAGCGATTCCATCAGCAGCACTTTGGGTTTTTGCTTCTCGCAGGCGTTTTTCAGGAAGTAGTAGGACTCCGCCATGCGAAGGCCGTCGGCTCCGATGTTGAAGCCGGTATATCCCTGTTCCCTCCACATTTCCATGGGGGAAAACACGGCAAGGCTCAGGCTGTCTCCGATATTGAATACGTCGATCGTATTCTCCGGCTGCTCCGTGATCTGCACATAGCGGGAATCCCTGTTCTGGATCAGCTTTTCATCGAACCACTTCTGCGGTCTCATCATCGACGAGAATACGAGCAGAAAGAGCAGAAAGATGCCGCCGAACACGGCAATTGTCATAATTTTTTTTAATCTGTTGGACATGTTATCAGAACCCCGCGTAAATCAGATCGACGGCCTGATAGCCCGTGCCGTAGGCGCCAAAGAGAAGGACCGCAAAAATGATCGCATAGTAGAATCCCCACTTGACGGGCATCGGCGCGCCCAGGATCTTCTCCCGCACGTTGAAGCCATGCTCTTTGAGAAAGCCCACGATCCATACGATGATGCATCCGCCGACGATCGCCACAACGTCTCCCATGGATACGACCTCCTCCGGCCAGTACTTCCAGATCGAGCTGATGTGGAAGTTTCCGAAGATGCTGAAGAACATCCGGAAGCCGATGGTCAGGGTCTTGGCGTTGAAGAACAGCTCTCCGGTAAAGATGATGACCCAGGTCTTGAGGATCCTGAGCGTCTTGAACCAGGAGGCGTTCGGGTCGATGCCAAACATCTTGTTCCGCTTCTCCTTCAAGGGCTCCAGCATTACGCCGAGCAGCAGGATGACAAAATAGTACATGCCGTAGAACAGATACTTCCATCCCGCGCCATGCCACACGCCGGTGGCCACCCACACGGGAAACAGAGCCATGGCGGAAGTCCCCACCATTGCCCAGTATTTGCCGTATTTCTTTCTGGCCGTCTTGTTCCAGTTCTTGACCATGGGCGAGACCGTGATCGGATAGAACACATAGTTCTTGAACCAGTTTCCGAGGCTCATATGCCAGCGGCGCCAGAATTCCGCCGCGCTCTGCGCGGAGAAGGGCTGGTTGAAGTTCTCGGGCACCGTCACGCCGAACATCTTGCCGCTGCCGATGACGATATCGATACTGCCCGAAAATTCCATATAGAGCTGGATCGTATATGTGATGGCGGCAAGAACGATATAACTGCCGTGGTACTCCTTATAGTTGCCGAAGATATGGTTGACCAGAAGGCTGAGCCGGTCCGATATCACCATCTTCTTGAAAAGGCCCCACATGATCCGCAGGAAGCCTTCGTTGAGGTTGGCCATCCTGAGAGGATGACCGGCAAAAAGGTCCTCCGCCGTATCAGGGAACCGCGCGATGGGGCCTTCCATGATCTGGGGGAAGAAGCTCAGGAAGAGCGCTACTTTGCCGAAATGCTTCTCAGCCGGGTATCTCTCCCAGTAGATGTCCGCAATGTATCCGACAGCTTCCAGGGTATAGAAGGAAATGCCCATAGGAAACAGGACTTTCACCAACGGCAGCTGCGTTCCCAGTTTGCCCAGGAAGATATTGACGTTGCTTATAACGAAATTTAAATAGTTGACGTAAAACAAAATGCCCAGCAGAACAAGGACTCCCAGACGGAGTACCATGACTCTTTTCTTCTGAAAGTCCTTCTTTACTGCACTTTTCTGTTTGCGGTCCGTACATTCCGCCTGTTTCTTACTGCACTCCTCCCCGATCCGGTCCATCCACAGGCCGATCCGCCAGGTGAACGCGCTCGTCGCGATCAGGAGCAGCACCAGATACTTGCTGAAAGAGATATACAGCAGGTAGCTGGCGGCCAGGAGTACCATCCATCTGACTTTTTGCGGAACAAGCTGATAGACGATCAGTACGACAGGCAAAAAGATCAACAGATACAGATTAGTATATATGGCCATTGGATCAGTTCTCCTGGAGCCTCTGGATCATCTTCCACATAGCAGCTGCAGAGTTGAAATTCTCGGGTGTCATTTCAGCGGCGTCGACCTCGATGTCGAACTTCTCCTCGATCTCGGAGATCAGAGTGATGATGCCGAAAGAGTCAAGAATATGGTCGTCAATAAGAGCTGTCTCTTTCTCGTAGTCGACAGAATCGTCAATGTCATTCAGGATTTCCAGTAAATCTTCCATTATTACCTCCTCATTTAAATAAATCAGCTTATCATTATCATACCGTATTTATAATAAAACCGCCACCGCTAAAGGCAATTTTGCCTTCATTAGTATTTGGCCATATTCAGCGTATAGGTCTGGATCTGCGTTCTGGCGGGAATAAATCCGTCCTTCTCCCCGTAGAGCGCGACAGCCGGCAGCTCGTGGCTGAGGAAGAGGGCCATGCCCTCGTAGAAGCTGTAGGCGCCGGTCTTGCCGAATACGATCCTGTCGCCCAGCCCGATCCTCCCGGGAAGGCTCCTGCACAGTAGATCGTTCATCGTGCAGAGGGATCCGTACACAGACCATTCCTTTTCCTCCTTCACAGAGCCGTTGTCCACGGAAATGATGTCGATCTGCGGTCTGTACATGCCTTTGATCTGTCCGTCGTAATTGAGCTGGTGGATCCCGCCGTCCACAAGGCAGACCGCCTTGCCGTCGTTCTCCTTGATATCCAGCGCCGTGGTCACGTAGTACCCGCACTCCGCGGCGTAGGCTCTTCCCATCTCAATGGTGACGATGCCCTTCCACTGCATGTTCTGCACCATCTGCCGGAACATCTCAAGGTGCTCGGGATCGCGCAGATCCTCTTCCTTCTTCTGGTCCTCAAAATAGGAGACCGCGAAGCCGGTGCCGTACTCGAGCTCGGGAACGGTAAATCCCGCCTCCTCCTTCAGTCTCTCAAAGAAAGCATCCAGCATAGCCAGCTCTTTCTCGTGCTTTTTCAGTTTTTTCTTCTGTGTCCCGGAGAAGAAATGGATCCCCGCGAACTCGATATGGGGCAGGCTTTCGCGGCCGGCGATCAGCCGGATGATGGTGTCCTCATCCATGCCGAACTGGCTTCCGTTCGTGAGTCTGGGATATACGCGGAGCGTTTGTCCGTGCGCGTCCGCCCACTCCGACAGCATCTGCAGCTGAAGCGGGGACTCCGCGGTGTATCTGGCCCTGTCCTGACCGTACTCGAGGATCTCCGTCAGGTCCTCGCGGATCTTGAGGACGCCGGAGATATAGAGCTTCTCGGCGGGGATCTGAAGGTCCCTGCAGATCCTGAATTCGCCCATGGAGCAGACCTCGATGCGCTCCACCTGCCTCGACATCTCAAGCGTCAGGAAAGGGTTGGTCTTCATGGAGTAGGTGAGTCCGATCTCACCTCTGAAAGCATCGCGGAAGCGCTGCACGCGGTCCCTGATGCAGTCAAGGTCAAACAGATAAAGCGGTGTTCCGAAACGGTCCGCCGCCTCTTTGATTCTACTTAATTCCATACTGCACCTCTCTTATCTGGCACTGAGCAGTGTTCTGAAGTAGGCCCTGTCGATCTTGCCGTTCTTGTTGTAGGGCATATCGTCCACCTGGTTGATCCTTCCGGGGACCATGTAGGCCGGCACCTTCTCCTTGAGACGGATCCTGACCTCCTTGGGCTCGATATCGCCCATATACCAGCAGACGATCCGGTTCTTCTTCTCGTCGAACAGGCAGACCGCTCTCGCCACGCCGTCCAGCGCCATGAAGTTGGTCTCGATCTCTTCCAGCTCGATGCGGTGGCCCATGTGCTTGATCTGGAAATCTCCTCTTCCGGCAAAATAGAGCTCGCCGTCCGTTCCGTAGGCCGCCAGGTCGCCGGTCTTGTAGACGCGCTGCGTCTCGCCGTTGAGATCATACATGATAAACTGTCTGGCCGTCTGCTCGGGATTGTTGTAATAGCCGATCGCCAGGGACTCTCCCGCGCAGCAGATCTCTCCGGAGACGCCGGGTTCCGTCACTACTTTGCCCTCGTCATCCATGAGGAAGACGGTTCTGCCGGGGAAGGGACCGCCGATCGGGAGCTTCTCGGTCTTCTCGAAGGTCCGGTTGATCCTGTAATACGTGCAGTTGCATGTGATCTCGGAGGGTCCGTAGAGATTGACGTACTCCGCATCGGGAAGCGCCGCCTGCCAGATCTGCAGGTGCTTGATCGGCATGACCTCTCCGCTGAACATGATGATCCTGACCTTCTCGGGCACTCTGTAGCGGAGTCCCTTGAGTCCGGATACGATGCACAGAGCGGAGACCGCCCATACGAGGACCGTGACGTTCTTGTCGCAGAGGTAGTCCAGGAGCCTGGGCGGCGTGCTGAAGAATTCCCTGGGGATCAGGACGACTTCCGCGCCGGTAAACATGCAGGAGTAGAGGTCCTTGACCGAGACGTCGAAGTCGAAGGGCGCCTGGTTGCCCATGATATCCTCGCACGTGATCCCGAAGATCTGCGTGAAGTGGCCGATGAAATCGAGCACGGACTTATGTCCGACGACGATACCCTTGGGATTTCCCGTGGATCCGGAAGTAAACACGCCGTACAGAGGGTCCTCCCCCTTGATCAGAGGACGGATCTGTGCCAGTCTCTTTGCTCCTTCTTTGTCCGCGTTCTCCGCCGCTTCTCTGTAGAGATCCTCCAGATAGAGGACTGCGCCCTCATAGCCCGATGCCGCGAGCTGCTCTCTTCTCGCCTGATCAACGACGACAATGCGGGACTCCAGGACTTCCAGGATCTTCCGGATCCTCTCCGGTGGCTGTTCGGGATTTACGCTGACATAAAAACCGCCCGCATAGGCGACGCCGTACATGCAGGCCAGTGTCGCCGTGCTCTTCTCCGCGAGGATCGCGACGGGCTCCTTCCTCTCGATCTTTCCGCTGAGGATCGCTCCGATCCCTCTGGCCGCGGACGCCAGTTCCTTATAAGTAAGGCACACCGATCCGTCATCTACAGCGGGGCGGCTGCCGTATTCCTTTTCTGTAAGTTCCAGTCTGTCAAGAATTGTTTCCAAACGCCGGCTCTCCTTTCCTATGTAAATCGCAATACGCGCAATGTATCTAGTTAACATTAATCGCAAATACTCTTTTTTTCAAGCCCATAACGGACAAATAACAGGAAAATCTCGACAAATCCGGCGCCGCAGTTTATACTAAAAATTCAGAATTTATACGGTGCCCGTTTCGGGCGCCGGAATCCATACAGCTGCTGTGCGCATTCGGGACCGCCCCGGCGGTCTTGCCGCGACGCGCGCGAGAAGGACAACTTCATGCAAAAAGAATCTTCCAATACACGCTTTTCGATCAGGACCACCGGTAGGACTCTGCTCTTCGGGCTCATACTCTCCGCTCTCCTGGCCGCCGCCGGCATTCTCCTGGACCCCGGCAGCTGGTTTTTGAAAGGGCTGATCAAAGACAGAAACGCCAGGGACGCGGAGATCACGACCGTTTCCCGCGGCAGCATTGACATTTACAATATAGGAAACAGTCTGGCCATGGTCGGCATATCCCCTATGGACCTCTGGGAGGAGCAGGGCTTTACCTCCTTCAACCTGTGCAAGGGTGCTGCCAAGACCTCCGAGGCCTACTATCTTTTGAAACACGGGCTTCATTACCAGGACCCGGATCTGATCCTCATCGAGTCCAACATGCTCTTCCGCAGCGACGATCCCCTCAAGGATCTGCAGACGGCTCTGTCGGAGTTTTTCCAGTATCACTTTCCCTTCGTGCGCTTCCACAATCTGTGGCTGGCCGCCGATGCGGCTCCGAGCCTGAGGGAGTACTATATGGGATATCTGATCAGCGAGCACGTCATGCCCTACACCGGCGACACCGATTATCTCAAGCCTACGGAAGAGAGGAAAGAGATCGCATATCTCTCCACCTATTATATGGACAGGATCCTTGCGCTCTGTGAGAAGAACGGCGCCCGGGTCGTCCTGTACAGCCTCTGCTCCCCCAAGTGCTACGACACGACGAGACTCAATTCCGTGAGCGATTACGCCAGGTCCCGCGGTCTGGTCTATCTCGATCTGAACCAGAACTGGAAGGAGATCGGCATCGACTGGTCGACGGATACGCGCGACGAGGGCGATCACCTCAACGAATACGGCGTCGCCAAGGTCACCTCCTACATGGGGAACTATATTAAAGAGCACTATGATATCACCGACCATCGCGGTGATTCGGCCTACAAGCACTGGAACACGCTCTATACCGCGTATCTGGAGACCCTCCGCAAAATGGAGGGCGTGAGTTACTACATGCTGGAGGGCGACGAGATCTATGACTGAGCCGGAGCAGAATACCGGCGGTCCCTATTTTGACAAAGCCAAAACGGGCGGTTCATTCGAACCACCCGTTTTTTTCGCATACTCTGTATATTCCGTCCTCCACGTTGGGAGGCGCCACTTCGTCCGCCGCGGCCTTCAAGTCCGGATGCCCGTTTCCCATGGCGATCTTGTAGAATTCGGGAGCGAACATATCCATGTCGTTGGTGTCGTCGCCGAAGACGACCACATCCTCCGTCCTTCCGCCGACGATCTCCAGCATTCTCAGGATCCCTCTCTTCTTGCAGTCCTGCTGGATCAGCATGTACTCGGGCTCAAACCAGATGTGGCCGAGCGTCTTTACGGCCGGCAGAAGCTCTGCGATCTCCTCCTCGCCCGTCTCCGGCACCGAGATATACATCTTGTAGATCACGCCTCTGTCCTCGGGCCTGTAGTCACTGTCGATCACATATGTCGTGGGCTCCTTGCGGATCCCCGCCTGCTCGTAGAAGGTGAAGTCCCTGGCTGCCACGCGCTGGGAATCCTCGTCCGAGACAAGAACGCCGTATCCCCGGTCCAGGGCCTGGTAGTAGAGGGCCAGCGCGTTTTCAAAGACGAGCGGGCTGTTTTCCACCAGCTTCCTGTCCACGACGATGGCCATGCCGCCGTTGCACACCATATTGTCGAATCCGTTCTCGTCAAAGAACTTCCTGGCCTTGTAGTGCGCCCGGCCCGTGTTGATCGCCACGAAGTGCCCCGCCGCCCGGAGCTTTTCGAGGGCCGTCGCGGCCGACGGCACTATTTGACCGGTTCTTCTGTCCGTCAGCGTTCCGTCGATGTCAAAAAAGAAATACTTCTTATTCATTTGTGCCCCGCAGTTCCCTGTAATCCGCCTCAAGCCTGTCATAAAACGCCGTATTGCTGAACGTCGCGAAGTAATCCATCTCCGTCTCCGCCCTGCGGATCTCCTGCACGCTGCCGTCCTCCTTCAGGAGCAGTTCCGCGCTGCGCAGTCTTCCGTTGTAGTTGTAGCCCATGGCAAATCCGTGGGCGCCAGCGTCGTGGATGAACAGATAATCTCCCATATCGATCTTGGGAAGCAGACGGTCCACCGCGAACTTGTCGTTGTTCTCGCACAGAGAGCCGGTCACATCGTACATGTGATCTCTCAGCGCGTCCTCCTTGCCCAGCACCGTAATATGGTGATAAGCGCCGTACATAGCCGGTCTCATCAGGTTGGCCGCGCAGGCGTCCACGCCGATATATTCCTTGTAAATGTGCTTTTCATGAATAGCCTTGGTCACCAGTGCGCCGTAGGGAGCCAGCATAAAGCGGCCCATCTCGCAGTAGATCGCGACGTCGTCCATGCCCTTGTCCTTGAAGACCGCGTTGTAAACCTCCCTAACACCCTCTCCGATCACGGCGATGTCGTTGGGCGTGTCATAAGGGGAATACGCGACGCCGACGCCTCCGGACAGGTTCACGAACGCGACATGCACGTCGAAGGTCCGGTGGATCTCCGCCGCGAGCTCGAACAACTGCGCCGCGAGCATGGGATAGTACTCATTGGTCACCGTGTTGCTCGCCAGAAACGCGTGGAGGCCGAAGTGCTTGACGCCCTTCTCCTTGAGGATCCTGACGCCCTCGAAGAGCTGCTGCTTGGTGAAGCCGTATTTGGAGTCGCCGGGGTTGTCCATGATGCCGTTGGACATTCTGAACACGCCGCCCGGATTGTAGCGGAGGCTCATGGTCTCCGGGAATTTTCCGCCCAGGATCTTCTCGAGGAAGGGAATATGGGTGATGTCGTCCAGGTTGATGATCGCGCCCAGCTTTGCCGCGAAAGCATATTCCTCGGCCGGCGTGTCGTTGGAGGAAAACATGATGTGCTTTCCGTCCGCGCCCACTGCGTCCGCCAGCATCAGTTCCGCCAGAGACGAGCAGTCGAATCCGAAATCGTAGTCGTTAAAGATCTGCATGATGTACGGGTTGGGGGTTGCTTTGACGGCAAAATATTCCCGGAATCCGGGATTCCACGCAAATGCCTTTCTGACGGCTTCCGCGTTCTCCCGGATCCCCTTCTCGTCATACAGATAAAAGGGGGTGGGCCATGTCTTTGCGATCTCTTCTGCCTTTTCTCTGGTGATGTAAGGTGTTTTCTTCATAGTTTCCTCCATGTTCACTATTGCGGGAGATCCTTGACCTCCTCTCGATTGATCGGTCAGAGCTGCCAGTCGACAGGCTTCTCACCATGTGCCTCAAGAAACTCATTGCACTGGCTGAAATGCCGGCAGCCGAAAAACCCTCTGTAGGCCGACAAAGGGCTGGGATGCGGCGCCCGAAGGACCAGGTGTCTGGGGTTTGTGATCATGACCGCCTTGCTCTGCGCGGGCGTCCCCCACAGCATATAGACGATAGGTCTGTCCTCGTTCTCCACGGCCTGAATGATCGCGTCGGTAAACGTCTCCCAGCCGTGTCCCTTGTGGGAGTTGGGCTGGTGGGCCCGGACGGTGAGCACTGTGTTGAGGAGCAGAACGCCCTGCTCCGCCCACTTGGTCAGACATCCCGTCTGCGGCATCCTGCATCCCACGTCGTCGTGCAGCTCCCTGAAAATATTGACCAGGGACGGTGGGATCTCCTTCTGGTCCTCCGGGACCGAAAAGCTTAGCCCGTGCGCCTGATGCACGTTGTGATAGGGGTCCTGCCCCAGAATGACCACCTTGACCTTGTGAAGGGGCGTCAGGTGCAGCGCGTTAAAGATCTCTCCGGCCGGCGGATAGACCGTCGTGCTCATATATTCTTTGCGCACAAACTGATATAGTTCTCTGTAATACGGCTTGGCAAACTCCGCCTGTACGGCGGGCAGCCAGTCTCCGGAGATCTGTGCCATCGCATTACCTCACTGATTTAGACGTCTGTACCGGCTTCCGTCTCCTGTGCCGCCGCTTCGAGAAGGGAAAGGACGAAGGTCCACACTCTTTGGACGGAGGAAATGCTCATTCTTTCCCTGGGCGTGTGCACGTTTTCAAGTTCCGGCCCCGTGGAGATGCAGTCCAGTCCCTCGACCTTTCCGGAAAGTATGCCGCACTCCAGGCCCGCGTGGATCACTTCCACGGCCGCCTTAGTCCCGCTCACCTTCTCATAGATGTCCAGGGCCAGATCGCGGAAAGGCGAGTCATTTCTGTATTCCCAGGCGGGGTAGGACGAGCGGATGACCGCTTCGCCGCCAAAGCCTTCCGTGATCGAGACCAGTCTCTTCGCCAGATAGGCGGCCTGGGAATTGACGCCGCTCCGGACCATAAAGACCGTCTTGATCCCGTCCTCCTCAGTGCGCAGGATGCCCATATTCAGAGATGTCTGCGGCTGTCCCGCGATCACGGGATTCATCTGCGTGATCCCATTGGGGAGCGAGAGGAGATATGACAGAACCCGGTGCGTCTCTTTTTTGCCTGCCGCTTCGATCCCTTCCTCCTCTTCCCACTCATATGTCCAGGTCATGCCCGGATCCGTGATCTCGTATTCCTTCCTGAGTTCTTCGAAAATAGCGTCCAGATCCTCTGTCAGGGAGCCGTCCTCCTTGCCTCCCTTAAAGAAAATTCCTGCTTCCGACGCCGGCGTGATCGCGTTGTCCGCGGAACCGCCGCTTACAAAGACGAGTCCGAAGGGGTGCTTCTCATACAGACTGTGCAGCGCCCGGATCATCGCGACGTTGGCATTGGCTCTTCCGAGATGGATTTCGGAACCGGAATGGCCGCCCAGAAGGCCCGACAGCGCAAGATGCAGCACGCGGCCTTTTCTCTTCCTGCGTTTAAGGGGCATCTCACACATGACCGTTGCGCCGCCCGCGCATCCCGCGCAGAACACGCCCTCATCCTCCGAGTCCAGGTTCAGGAGCCTTCTGCTCTTAAGGCCGGACAGATCGATCGCCGAGGCGCCGATCAGGCCCACTTCCTCGTCGGCCGTAAAAACGCACTCCAGAAGCGGATGCACAAGAGTATCGTCGTCGAGCGCCGCCAGCATCATGGCGACCGCAATGCCGTTGTCCGCGCCCAGCGTCGTTCCGTCCGCGTGCATCCAGTCCCCGTCGACGACAACGCTGACGGGTTCCCGCAGCATGTCGATCTCCTTGTCCGGTTCGCTGGCCAGGACCATATCGATATGCCCCTGCAGCGCGATGGGATCTGCCGATTCCGCGCCGGCCGACGCCTTTTTGGTGATGATCACGTTATTGGCGCTGTCCTGGACACAGGAGAGTCCTCTTTCGCGGGCGAACGAGACGAGATAATCGCTGATCGCATCGGTGTGATGGGAACCGTGGGGAATGGCCGCGATCTCCCTGAAAAAGGTAAAGACGCGCTCCGCATCTGCCGCGGGAGCGGGCTCAGCCGCCTTCTGTTCAGCCGCCGGCGCCTCTTTCCCTTCCGCAAGTGTGCCAGCGGAAACAGCCTTATGCTCCGCCTTCACCGAAGGATTCTTCCCGCTTTTTCTTGTGCCGACAACAGGTTTTCTGCTGCCTCTGTGTTTTCTCTTAAAAAGTTTCATCTTTTCTGTCCCTTCATTTATGTAAGTCCCGCAGCGCAGGCCGGTCCGCCGCATCGGAGACGGCGGCATGATCCCGGAATTGCGGATCCGCGTATGATCACAGCCTCACAGGGAGCCCGCGCCCGTGCAGGTATTCCTTGACTTCCCGGATCTCCAGTTCCTTATAGTGAAACAGAGACGCGGCCAGCGCCGCTTCCGCACCGCCTTCCGTCAGGGCGTCGTAGAAGTGCGCAAGCTTTCCGGCTCCGCCCGACGCGATGACCGGGATCGAGAGACAGCCGGAGATCGTTCTCGTCAGTTCCAGGTCATATCCCGCCTTCGTTCCGTCGCAGTCCATGCTGGTGAGCAGTATTTCTCCCGCGCCCAGCTTCTGCACGCGCATGGCCCACTCCACGGCGTCTATGCCTGTGTCGATCCTTCCGCCGCTTCTGTAAATGGTCCACCCGCTTCCGTTCCTTCTTCTCCTCGCGTCCATGGCCACTACAATGCACTGACTGCCGAACCGCTCCGCTCCCTCGCTGATCAGTTCGGGTCTTAAAATGGCCGCTGAATTGACGGACACCTTGTCCGCCCCTTCCCTGAGGATGGCCTTCATATCGTCCACCGTGCGTATTCCGCCTCCGACGGTAAAGGGAATGAACACCCTCTCCGCCACGCGGCGCACCATGTCCGCCACCGTCCTTCTGGCATCGCTGGTGGCTGTTATATCCAGAAAGACGAGCTCGTCCGCACCGGCCCTGGAGTAGGCCTCTCCGGCCTCCACCGGATCTCCCGCGTCCCTGAGCTGCACAAAGTTGATGCCCTTGACAACACGTCCGTCCTTTACATCCAGACAGGGGATTATTCTCTTGGTGAGCATTCCCTCTCCTTTCCGCCGGCTTCGCCCCGGCGCCCATACTCCCGTCAGACCGCCAGGAAATTCCCGAGGATCTTCATGCCCACAGCTTCGCTCTTCTCAGGATGGAACTGGCAGGCGTACACATTGCCGCTCTCGACCGCCGCGTCGATCGTGACGCCGTACTGCGTCTGCGCCGTCACGACGGAAGGGTCCTCCGCCCTGAGATAGTAGGAGTGGACAAAATAGACATACGAGCCCTCTTTGATCCCCCGGAAGATCCTGCCTTCGTTGGGGAAGGTCAGATCGTTCCAGCCGATCTGCGGCACTTTCCTGCCGTCTCCGTCCGGAATCCGCAGGATCCTGCCCCTCAGGATCCCCAGTCCTTCCGCTCCCGGGCTCTCTTCGCTCGTCTCGAACAAAAGCTGCAGTCCCAGGCAGATCCCGAGCAGAGGGATCTCTCTTCGGACCACTTCTCTGAGGACTTCGTCGAGGCCGTATCTCTTAAGGCGCGCCATCGCGTCCCCGAAGGCGCCCACGCCCGGCAGAATGCAGTGGTCCGCCGACAGGATCACCTGCGTGTCCCTGGTGAGGACCGCCTCATGACCCAGAAATCGGACCGCGTTCTCCACGCTCTTTATATTGCCGGCTCCGTAATCGATGATCGCAACCATAAACACCTCAATCTTTCCGTGAAACAGCGGCCGTCTGACTGCCCGTCGTATCCAGCTCGAACCAGAAGGCGACGCCGTTGTCGTAATTGATCGCGCCGTACCCCTGATGCATCTGCTCCATAATGGCCTTCACGATGGAAAGGCCTACGCCGGATCCGCCGTACTCCCTGGTCCTGGCCTTGTCCACCTTGTAGAATTTCTCCCAGATATGAGGAAGCGACTCCGCAGGGATCGGACTGCCCGTGTTAAATACGACGACCCGAACACAATTTTCCTTCTCTTCAAAATGAATGTCAATGACTTTTTCCCCCTCGCAGTGATTGACCGCGTTGGAGAAGTAATTGACGAACACTTCCTCCGTCCAGAATTCATCGGCCCAGACGTCCAGAGGAAGCCTGTCCTGAAGCCGGACGCTGATCCCCTTCTGTTCCGCCAGCATGCCTGCGTTCTGCAGACACCCCTTTATAAATCCGACGATGTCAAACCGGACGATGCTGAACTGCGTGTCCCCGTACTCCAGCTGGTTGAGAGAGAGGAGCTTGGTGACGATCCTGTTCATCTTGTCGGCCTCGTCGATGATCACCTCCGTGTAGAAGCGGGTGCTCTCCGGGTCATCCGCGACACCTTCCGCGAGTCCCTCCGCATAGCCGCGGATCAGGGCCAGAGGCGTCTTGAGCTCGTGCGTGACGCCGGAGAGAAACTCCTGTCTCATCTCCTCCGTCCTCTCTTTTCTCTCGATGTCCTCCCGCAGCTCGGTGTTGGCGGTCTTGAGCTCGGAGATCGTTCTCTCCAGGATCTCCGAGAGCTCATTGATATTCTGTCCCAGCTCGGCGATCTCCGTGCGGCTGTTCCCCTTATACTTGGCGCTGAAATCCAGCTCCTTCATTCTGGCCGAGATCTCCGTCAGCTCCCGGATGGGCTTCGTCAGCCTTCCGGCCAAAAACATGGCGAACAGAGCCCCTGCCAGCGAGATCACGATCCCGATGTATCCCATGAACCGGTTGGCGATGGCGGAACTGTTGTGGATGCTCTCCAGGACCGTGCTCAGGAGGCAGAAGCTTCCGTCGTCCAGGACGCCGAAAAGTTCCATGCTCTTAAGTCCGACCCGGTCGTCATAAATGATCCTGATCCGGTAATTGTCCTCGTCGACCAGCTCTCTGTATATATAGTAGCGGTTTTGAACTTCGCCCTTTTCGGACATGTCCGGCGTATCTCCGAAGAGATTGTCCCACATCCTCTGCCCCATGGCCGCCCTGTCGGTGGCGTGGAGCTTGACGGCGGAGCTCTCCGCGTCCATGACGATCAGGCTGACGTTTTCAGTCTTTGCGATGCGCTCCACCTCTTCGTCGAATTCGTCCGAATCGATCGAACTGTCGGCCGCCGCCCGGTTGACCACCTGATAGATCTCGGTCAGCGCGATCCTCTTCTCTCTCAGATAATACCTCTCGAGAAATGTGTTGTTGATGATCCAGCACAGCCCGATGGAACCGAGCATGAGAAAGAAAAAGATGATCGTGAACTGGATCTGAATAGAGTACCGGTGTCTGGCAGCCTTGTTATTCGCAGCACTCACCCTTGCGCCTCCATATATCCCGAAGAAATGTCCTTACGCTTCCAGCTTATACCCCATGCCCCAGATCGTCTTGATCAGTTCTCCCTTGGCTCCCAGCTTGCTTCTGAGCTTCTTGACATGGGTGTCGATGGTCCTTGCGTCGCCAAAATAGTCATAGTTCCACACGTGATTGAGGATCTTTTCCCTGGAGAGCGCGATCCCGTTATTCTCCATAAAATACGTGAGGAGCTCGAATTCCTTGAAACTCAGTTCGACGGGCTCTCCGTCGATCGTGACCCGGTGGGCGGACTTGTCAAGAACGATGCCGCTCAGCTCTATTTTGTCATTCTCCTCATGCGCCGCGGTCCTTCTGAGAATGGCCTCCACCCGGGCCGTCAGGGTCCGGGGACTGAAGGGTTTGGTCACATACTCGTCGACGCCGAGATCAAATCCCTTGAGCTCGTCCCGCTCGTCGGATTTGGCCGTCAGCATGATCACGGGCACCTGGGAGGACTCTCTGATCTCTTTGAGGGTCTGCCAGCCGTCCATCTTCGGCATCATAACGTCCAGAATGACCAGCACGATGTCCTTGTCAGCGTAAAATAGATCCATCGCCTTCTCGCCGTCCTCGGCCTCGAGGACCTCGTATCCCTCCCTGACAAGAAAATCCGCCACAAGCTTGCGCATTCTCGCCTCATCGTCCACTACCAGAATCTTCTTCGCCGTCATGTTCTCACAACTCCCTTTCTAACAGCAGATCACCCCGCAAAACTGCCTTCTGCGGGGTGTATCCTTCCATGTCAAGGCTCGCAGCGCGAGCCGCCAGAGGTAAACTTCAGACTTCCCTGATACTGTCAGGCAAATTGCTCACAGGAACTTCCTACGGGTGGTAGAGCGTAAATACCGCTACGCTTCTCTCCTTAAGCGTAAAGATCGGACTTAAGACGAAGCGGCTCTCCTCGTAAAAATACTGCTCTTCATCGGAGTCCGTATAAATATTGACTCCCCAGGCCAGTCCGTCGGGAAGGGCGGGCAGCCGGATCTCCTGCTTCTCCCAGTAGGCGTTGACCGCCATGTAGACGACGTCGTCCGCCGAGTCGTCCGGAAGACGGCCCGCATACAGGATGCCCAGCACCTTGTTTCCCATTCCGATCGTGTGATCGTCCGGGTTCGCGCCGCAGCAGGTGACCGCGGGCAGTCCGCAGCGGGCGGGCTTTAAGTCCCTGGAGATCACGGGATGTTTCTTCCTGAATGCGATCACATTCTTCACAAACTCAAAATGATCTCTGTTGACTCTCAGATAGTCCCAGTTGAGCCAGGAGATCTCGCTGTCCTGGCAGTAGCCGTTATTGTTGCCGTACTGCGTGTTTCCGAATTCGTCTCCGGAGAGGATCATCGGCGTTCCGCGGCTGCACATCAGGACCGTCATGGCGTTCCGCATCATCTTCTGGCGGAGGGATTTGATGACGGGATCGTCGGTGTGTCCCTCGGCGCCGCAGTTCCAGCTGCGGTTGTCGTCCGCTCCGTCCGTGTTGTTCCATCCGTTGGCCTCGTTGTGCTTGTGGTCGTAGGAAAACAGGTCGTGCATGGTAAATCCGTCGTGACACGTCACAAAGTTGACGGAGGAATTATATCCCATGTAGGGCGCCTTGCCGTACATGTCCATGGATCCCGTGATCCTGGCGGCTGTCTCGGGCGCGTGCCAGTAGCTTCCCTTGAGGAAATCGCGGATCGAGTCCCTGTACCTTCCGTTCCACTCCGACCACCTGCCGTAGGCCGGGAAATTGCCGACCTGATAAAGGCCGCCCGCGTCCCAGGGCTCCGCGATCATCTTCGTCTTCATGAGGACCGGATCGCTGGAGATCATGCGCAGAAGGGGCGGGTCGCTCATGGGCGCGCCGTCCTGGTCCCTCGTCAGAATAGACGCCAGGTCGAACCTGAATCCGTCGACGTGATATTCCGTCACCCAGTAGCGCAGGCAGTCCACGATAAAGCGGCTCACCTGCGGGTGATTGCAGTTAAAGGTATTGCCGCAGCCGCTGAAATTGTAATAGTCGCCTCCCGGCGTCTGCGTGTAGTAGATATTGCTGTCGATGCCCTTGAAGGAGAAGAAGGGGCCGTTGCGGTTTCCCTCCGCCGTGTGATTGAACACGACGTCCAGGATCACCTCGATCCCCGCCTCCTTGAGACATTTGATCATCTGTTTGAGCTCCGTGCCCTCCTCGTTGTACTCGATGGAGGCCGTATAAGCCGTGTTGGGCGCAAAAAAAGCGACCGTATTATATCCCCAGTATTCCAGCAGCACCTTGCCGTTATAATTTCTGGAATTGATGCACTCGTCGAATTCAAAGATGGGCATGAGCTCCACAGCTGTGACACCCAGTTCCTTCAGATACGGAATCTTCTCAATGATCCCGGCAAAAGTTCCGGGATACTGGACATCCGACGTCTTGTGCCTGGTGAAGCCGCGGACATGCATCTCGTAGATGATCGTGTCCTCCATCGGCCTGCAGGGAAAGATGTTCTCCGTCCACCGGAAATTCTCCCTGACGACTCTGGAGTGATACAGGGAGCCGGTCTTGGCGGCGCCCCAGGCCCTCTGTCCGGTGACCGCCCTCGAATAGGGATCCAGGATCAGCTTGTTCCTGTCAAAATAGAGCCCCCTGGCCGGGTCATAGGGCCCGTCCATCTTGTATGCGTATTCGAAGTCCTCCACATCCAGCCCGGACACAAAGATCGAGTAGACACAGCCGACCCTGTAGGACTCCGGGATCCGGATGATGGCATAAGGCATAGACTGCTTCCTCTTAAAAAGAAGCAGGTCGCAGGATGTCGCCCCGACCGAAGCGATCGTAAAGTTCACGCCGCCGCGCAGCGCCCTCGCCCCGTTAAGGCGGTAGTTGCCGGGCCTGACGTAGAAGCCGGAAATCTCGTCGAGCTTTTCCTTCCGGTGTTCCTTCACAGTCAGATGGGCCCTGACCGCAATGTTGTTTTCATCTTTTTTACTGCTGCCGTCCAGAAGCCTCCGGACTACGTCGAAACGCCTCATATTCGGGTTTTGCCTCACTCATTAGCTTTCAGGACCCCGCAGGGCATAATACCACAGATATCCTGAATTATTATTTTAACAGATTATATATCGAATGAAAAGACATACTGTGAAAGCCGGGATCAGGTACAGGGAGATACACAAAGAGGGTGCCGCCCTCGCTGCTTCAGCAGCGATGCGGCACCCTCTGATATGCGCTTATGGATTCTTCTGTTTTATTATGCAGGGTAAGCGCCATTGGCCGTGTCGGCCTTGGTCAGATCCACTTTTTCCTGCTGTGCCAGACGATACTTGAAGAAATCGACAGCGACCTGCGGGAACAGAGCGTAGGACAGAACGTCCTCGTCCTGCTGCTTCCACTGTGCGCATTCCTTCTCGAACTGAGGCATCTGCGGAGGGATCAGATCAGCGGGTCTGCAGGTGATCCTCTCCTCGTCGCCGATAACTTTCTTTACGACTTCCTCGTTCATGGGCTTAATGGTCTGGCCGTACTTGCCGCGGATCAGATCCTTGGTCTGTTCGGTAGCCATCTTATAGCGCTCGCCCATCAGAACGTTCATGACCGCCTGTGTTCCGACGATCTGGGAGGAAGGAGTTACAAGCGGAGGCTCGCCCAGATCCTTACGGACTCTCGGAACCTCTTCCAGAACCGCGGTGAGCTTGTCGGAAGCGCCCTGCTCAGCCAGCTGGCTGACCATGTTGGAGAGCATTCCGCCAGGGACCTGATAGATCAGCGTTCTGATATTCACGCCGAGGACCTTGGTGCTCATAAGGCCGCTCTCAAGGCACTCCTCGCGGTAAGGCGTGAAGTAATCCGCAATTTCTTTGAGAAGAGCCTGATCAAGACCTGTGTCTCTCTCCGTTCCTCTCAGAGCGCCCACCATGACCTCGGTAGCCGGCTGGGATGTGCCCAGTGCCATAGGGCTGATCGCGCAGTCGATGATATCGACGCCTGCCTCGATCGCCTTGAGGTAGGTCATGCTTCCGCATCCGGAAGTATAGTGTGTGTGCAGCTCGATCGGAATGTCGGTTCCCCTCTTAAGAGCCTTGACAAGCTTCTCTGCGTCGTAAGGGAGCAGAAGGCCTGCCATATCCTTGATGCAGAGGGAATCCGCGCCCATCTCTTCGATCTGGCGGGCGATATTCATCCAGTAATCCTCTGTATACGCATCACCGAGCGTATAGGACAGCGCGATCTGCGCGTGGCCGCCCTCTCTCTTGGTCGCCTTGACGGAAGTCTCAAGGTTTCTGAGGTCGTTGAGGCAGTCGAAGATACGGATCCTGTCGATTCCGTTCGCGATGGACTTCTGGACAAAATACTCAACTACGTCGTCACTGTAGTGGCTGTAGCCAAGAAGGTTCTGGCCGCGAAGAAGCATCTGCATGGGTGTCTTCTTAAATTTCTCTTTGAGTTTTCTCAGTCTCTCCCACGGATCTTCCTTGAGGAAGCGCAGGCAGGAATCGAATGTGGCACCGCCCCACATCTCGACTGCTTCGTAGCCTACCTGGTCCATTTTATCTGCAATAGGGAGCATTACTTCGGTGGGCATTCTGGTCGCGATCAGGGACTGATGCGCGTCACGAAGGACTGTCTCCGTAATTCTTACCGGTTTTTTAACCTGTTCTGACATGTTTTTCCTCCTAGTTATACAATTCCGAATACGGCCATGAACACACCGGCAACGACCGCTGTTCCGATAACGCCTGCGACGTTAGGGCCCATGGCGTGCATCAG
>ODAI012277969.1_pt1 | contig 25362 bp, 22 predicted proteins | sample 1539321 | NCBI WGS metagenome assembly ODAI01 (sample SAMN02144231, study PRJEB22623) | gut metagenome | biome: sheep rumen | host: Ovis aries | place: New Zealand
GTGAAAAGATGGTTCGCGACAAAATCATGCCGTATCTCAACAAAAACGAGAACCCCATTGTCACAGTGCGCATGATTAACTATAAGATATCGGTGCTTGGTGAGGTCAACAGGCCGGGTATGTTCACGGTGAGCAATGAGAAGATCAATATCCTTGAAGCCTTGGCACAGGCGGGCGACCTGACCATCTATGGTGTGCGTGACAAGGTAAAACTCATTCGCGAGGATGCCTCGGGACAGAAGGAGATACACACGCTGAACCTGAATGATGCCAACATCATCAACTCGCCTTATTACTATTTGCAGCAGAACGATATTGTATATGTAGAACCCAATAAGGTGAAGGCTCGCAACAGTGGTATCGGTCAATCGACATCCCTCTGGCTCACCTCCACCAGTATCCTCATCTCCCTTGCTTCCCTGATGTATAGTATCTTGAAGTAAACTCCCCCTTGCACCGTTGCAACAGACAGGTTGTACACCTATTGGCAAGCATATAGCAAGCTCAAACAGCTTGCTTGAACTTGCGAACACCTTGCTAAGTCCTTGCCTACACCTTGCCAACTCCTTGCTAAATATTAAAATGGCTTTCAAATTAGTAATCTGCTTTGCCGCTTCGTTCGTCGCAGAAAGTTAAAAAAGGCTATGTTAAGCCTGCACGCCCAAATTGACAGTTTACTGTGTTTCCTGCGATTTCTCTGGTCTAAAGGTACAGAGTGTGGCGTCGCAATCTGTGAGACATGATTTTTGAAAGCCATAAAAACATCAGTGTCAATCTGTTCCATTCGTGTACTTTTTCGTAGCACCACCATATCGTTTTCGTTTCTATGATGACGAAAGAAAAAATCCATATTGCAGCCTGCTTTGACCATGGTTTTGTCATGCCGACAGGGGTGATGATTTTTTCCGTTTGTGTGAACAACCCCGATGTAAATATTGACTTTCATCTAGTTGTTGATGAAAGCGTGACAGTAGGAGATAGAACGGACTTGACGGAGACAGTAAGTGCATTTGATGGCATGCGGGTTTTGTTCTATGACGTTAACAGTCAACAGTGTACACGTTTCCCTTTGCATATGTTGCCGTCATCAACCTACTACCGCCTATTCCTCTCAGAGATATTACCAGAGACTATTGATAAGGTATTGTATCTTGATGGAGATTGTGTGGTCAGACATACGTTGCTGCCCTTGTGGAAAACAAGTCTTGAGGGTTACGCTTTGGGGGCTGCTGTTGAGACAACAGAAAGCATAGCTTTTGTCTATGAACGACTGCGATATCCTTCTGAATATGGTTATTTTAATGCAGGTGTCCTTCTGATAAATTTAGTGTTTTGGCGTCAGCAAAATGTCGTGAGCACTTTTGTCTCATTTATTGAAACCCATACTGAGGCAATTAGGTGGGATGATCAAGATGTCTTGAATGCTGTGTTCTATGACAAAAAGATAGCTATCCCTATCGAGTATAATCTTCATACTGGCTGTTTGCTTGAAAAACCAAGATGGAAATCTTGGGATTGCAAGGACGATGTCATTAAAGTCATAAAAGATCCTGTGATCGTTCACTTTACTTTTAGGAATAAACCTTGGGAAACTTATGCTCGTTATCCTCATCCTTTTACAAACTCCTTTTTGAAATATCAAAATCAAACTAAATGGAAGAGGTGTAGAATTGAAAAGCGCAGTAGAAAAACTATCTTGAGAAACTTCATCGGTGATTGTTTCAGAAAAGTTGGTTTGATCTCGTTGGGTCGATCACCATATGTGGAGGTACAATGTGATGATGCTTAGGAATCATCGAAAGATTCTTAGTAAATATATTGAAAATGGATGAACCTAAAATATCGGTTATTGTAGCAGTTTATCAGGCTGAGAAATATTTGACGAGATGTCTTGACAGTATACTTTCACAGACTTTTTTAGACTATGAGGTAATACTTGTGGATGACGGAAGTAAAGATCATAGTGGCAGTATATGCGATGAGTATGTAAAAAAAAACAGCAGGTTTAATGTTATTCACAAGAACAACGAGGGCGTTAGTATTGCCAGACAGACGGGATTGGATGCTGCGAAGGGCAAATATGTCATTCATGCTGATCCTGATGACTGGGTTGAACCTGATTGGTTGGAAGCACTTTATAATAAGATAGAAGAAGAAAAGGTTGATATAGTTATTTGCGACTATGAGCGTATATTTTTAAATTTTAAAAAACATTGTGTGCAATGTCCGACATCGTACCAGAATACAGATATTTTACAAGACCTTTTGGTAGGAAAGCTATGGGGTGTTACATGGAATAAACTAGTAAGAAGAGATTGTTTCATACGCTTTGGAGTATCCTTTCATCCTGAAATGAATTTATGGGAAGATCTTTATGTGATGTGTCTATTGATAGCTAAAGGTGCCAAGGTTTCTTATCTACCAAGAATATTATATCATTATGATTCTACAATTAATATGAATAGTATAGTTATGTATCGTAATGACAGTCATATTCATTCATGCATGGTTTTTATTGATACTTTATCTCCAGTCTTATCAAAAGAGATATTTAGTTATGGTTGGTTCACAAAAAAATCTGATGTTAAGGAAATGATTTTTGTTACCCAAAGTTGCAATTATAGTATAAAAGAGACTTATTCGGAGATAAACGAACGATACATACGTGAGACGAGTAGGATGTCCCTTGGTTCCAGGAAACGATGTGTTGCTATAAGTTTACGTACAAATATGTTTGTTGGCCACTTGGTATATTATTTAGTTAATCGTCTTTATCCCATAGTAAAAATTTTAAAGCATCCTTTTCTATTTCAAGGAAATGTAGTTATCTGATCATTTGCTAATCACTCAAAATAATTGTTCATCAATAAGAACTGTTTTTGAAAATGAAAAGCCATCAGAGATTAATTATTCGCCCACATGAAAAATTGTGGCATGTTGACCTCCAAGAAATATGGCGTTATCGCGATTTGATTGCGCTATTTGTCAAGCGTAATATCGTGGTACAGTATAAGCAGACCATCCTTGGACCGCTATGGTATTTGATACAACCTGTGTTGACGGTCATCATGAATATGGTAGTATTCGGTGGCATTGCCAAGATGAGTACCGACGGTGTACCCCAGGCTTTGTTCTATATGGCAGGTAATGTCTGCTGGTTCTATTTTGCTGACTGTCTGAACCAGACATCTAACACCTTTGTTGCCAATCAGCACATGTTCGGCAAGGTGTATTTTCCGCGCTTGGTCGTGCCCATCGCTACGGTGCTCAGTAATCTGCTTCGTTTTGGCATCCAATTTGGGCTCTTCGCAGTTCTTTGGGTATGGTTTGTTGTCAACGGAGCCGACATCACCATGAATGTTTTTGGCATCGTCCTTCTCCCTCTCCTTGTCATCATGCTTGCTGGCTTAGGCTTAGGCTTCGGTATCTTGGTATCGTCGATGACCACCAAATATCGTGACCTCTCAATCCTCTTTACCTTCATCGTCCAATTGTGGATGTATGGCACCCCAATCGTCTATCCCCTCAGTATGGTGACGGACAGCACGTTACGTACAATCATTATGGCTAATCCGATGACTGCCATTATCGAAGCCTTCAAATATGTCACCCTCGGTCAGGGCTATTTCTCCTGGACAGCCTTAGGTTACAGCTTCACCTTCATGACCATTCTGCTGGTCTTCGGAGTTATCGTCTTCAATAAAGTCCAACGCTCGTTCATGGATACAGTGTGAATAATGTTCACGTTATTGTGGACGTTCTTGTTTAATATGAAAGCAATAGAATTTGAAAATGTTGGTAAACAATACCGCCTGGGTTTAGTTTCTACCGGCACATTCAGCCACGACTTAAACAGATGGTGGACGATGAACGTGCTCCGGCGTGATGATCCGTACTTGAAAATCGGTGATACCAACGACCGTGCACACAAGGGTGAGTCAGATTATGTCTGGGCTTTAAAGGACATTAATTTCAGTGTAGAGCAGGGTGATGTAGTGGGTATCATTGGCAAGAATGGGGCGGGCAAGAGCACACTGCTGAAACTCCTGTCCAGAGTAACCACACCCACGACCGGGCAGATTATGGTGAATGGTCGTATAGCCTCGTTGTTGGAAGTCGGTACAGGTTTTCATCCTGAGATGACCGGTCGTGAGAACATCTATATGAATGGTGCCATCATGGGCATGACGAAGGCAGAGATTACCCGCAAACTGGATGAAATTGTTGACTTCTCCGGCTGTGAGCGATATATTGACACTCCTGTCAAGCGCTATAGTAGTGGTATGACCGTCCGCTTGGGTTTTGCTATCGCCGCCCACTTGGAACCAGAAATCTTAGTTGTTGACGAAGTTCTGGCTGTCGGCGATGCCGAGTTCCAGAAAAAAGCCATTGGCAAGATGCAGGATGTCAGCAAGGGGGAAGGGCGTACCGTGTTGTTTGTAAGTCATAATATGTCAAGTATCCAAACTTTATGTAATTCGGGCATTGTACTTGACAAAGGACGAATATGTTTTAGGGGCACAGCAGAAGAGAGTGTAGCGTTTTATACAAATAATAATATATCTGAGCTGAGGAGTGAAAGCGATGTAGCTGATTTTGTTCGTCGAAAAGGGCCATTGCGTGAGTTGGAGTATATCCATGTTAAAATGCTTAATGATGTCCATAATGTATCAACAATGGAACCATTAGAATTTGAACTTACCTTCAGGAGGAATGCTACTTATATTAAAGAATGCCAGTTCGGCGTGTTGGCAATAAACGAGTCGGATGATTTACTTTGGGCACATTATTCAAATCCATTGTCGCTGCCTGAGAATGTTAATATGATGAAAGTTCGTTTGTCTATACCTCATCATAACACGCCGAAAGGAAGATATAAACTTAACTTTAATCTTTCAAGATATGATTACTCAGCCGTCATCCGTGACTATGACATTATTTACAATGCGGTTTCATATGAGGTTAATTTTTTGGACAAGTGGCATGTGTACCCTTTTACATTTTGGCCATTCAAGAAAGGTTGTGCCGTTGTTGAAACGGATGTTGTAATTGTTGAAAATGAGTGAAATGGAATGTGCTAGCCGCGTTCTTTCAATTAAATTAACTTTTGAAAATAGCAGGAAAAGTTTTTGTAATTCCTAAATCCTGTATTGATATGAATATAAGACATCTTTATTATTACTTGAAAAAATTAAAGTCTTCACTTTCAAGATATCACTACCATTATCTTGTCGACCATTATCCCAAGAAGATTATAGAAGGAATATGGTTACGGGATTTCGGATACCCCATAGACTGGGACCATCCGCGAGATATTAATGAAAAGATACAATGGCTGATAGTATATTCGGATACGAGAGAATGGAGCCGTTTGGCAGACAAATATCTTGTGCGAGAATATGTGAAGTCGAAAGGATTTGAAGCCAATCTTACGAAGTTGTATGGAGCATGGAAACATGCGGAAGATATCGATTTCGATTCTTTGCCTGATAAGTTTGTACTGAAGTGCAACCATGACTGTGGGTCGTATTGCATTGTTGATAAGTGTAAAGGCTACGATAGAAATGCTATTATCCGCAAATTGAACGCTTGCTTGATGCGGAAGTTTGGCTATAATCTTTGTGAGCCACACTATAATAAGATTAGCCCATTGGTTCTTGCCGAAGAGTTCTTGGAAGACAATAGTGCTTTCTCATCTTCTCTTGTAGATTATAAGGTGTGGTGCTTTAATGGTAGACCGCATTCGATTTTTGTCTGTTATGGACGTGATTCGAATGGAAAATTTACTGATTTTTACGATTTAAGTTGGAACTCTCATCCCGAGTGGCTGATATTCTCAGAAAGGAATAAGAACGGGGAAAGTAGGGTGTCAAAACCGTTGTGTCTTGCGGAGATGCTTGAGATGGCGTCAATATTGTCCCAAGGCTTTCCTGAAGTCAGAATTGATTTTTATATAGTCAATAATCATATTTTTTTTGGTGAAATGACCTTTACAGATAGTTCTGGTAAAATAAGGAATTATGCTCCTGCTATTTTGAAGGAATTTGGTAATCTGTGTGATTTGTCATTGGCCCCAAAGCGTTGAAAACGAATAGATTATATTATGTCAATTAATACATCATTAACATATAGCATTATTATACCTCACAAGAATATTCCAAAGCTGCTACAACGCTGTTTGGACTCTATTCCCCAACGCTCGGATTTGGAAGTGATAGTTGTGGATGACAATAGTGACCAGGAGATTGTTGATTTTGAGCATTTCCCTGGACAGGAACGCTCCGATATCACCGTCATATTTGATAAATCTGGGAAAGGAGCTGGTCGAGCGCGTAATATCGGTTTGTCTCATGCGAAGGGGAAATGGTTACTCTTTGCAGATGCAGATGATTTCTTTACGTACTGCCTGAATGATGTGTTAGATGAATATGTGGATTGTGAGAAAGATATTGTTTTCTTCAAAGCATGCAGTGTAGATTCAGAGTATTACACTAATTCAAATAGGGCTGATAATTTTAATCAATATATTGAACTTTTTCAGAAGGAAGAGGCTTCTGGTTCTCCCCTTTTGAGATATGGTTTTGGTCCACCATGGAGTAAATTGATAAGACATGAGATAGTTGATGAAAACGAGATTGTTTTTCAAGAAACAAAGATACATAATGACACTAAGTTTTCCTATCTAATAGGTTATTATGCCACCAAAATTGATGTAGATAGTCGGGCACTTTATTGTGTGACTTATAGGAAGGAGTCCGTTTCTTGGACGATAACAGATGATAAAATTATAGATAGGGCCAAAGTCCTGGCGGAAATGAAACGTTTCTATATCGATAATAACCTGCCGGAAGAATTGGCCTATTGGTGGTGGTTCACTGATGAGTTAATCAGATTAAAAGAGCAGGGTAAAATCTCAGTATACAATAAATGTTTAGAGATTTTTTCAGGATATGGATTTCCCAATAATGTGATTGAAAAATGGCTTTCCGACGAGATACAGAAGAAAAAAAAGGCTCGAAAGATGGCTGAAATTAACAAATGGGTTGGGAGAGCAGGACGTATTTTGAGGCATCTACTACGTCTATTCATATAATTATAATAACTCATAGGTAAATGCAAACTCCTAAAGTTTCAATTATTGTACCCGTCTATAATGCGGAGCCGTATCTGCGACGCTGTTTGGACAGCATCTTGGCTCAGACCTTTCCTGATTTTGAAGCCATCCTTGTGGATGATGGCAGTACTGATGGAAGTGGAGCAATATGTGAGGAGTATGCAGCAAGGGATACAAGATTTACGGTTGTTCATCAAAGCAATAGTGGAGTTGGCGGGGCGAGACAAACCGGCTTAAAGATTGCTCAAAAAACTGATAGTACGTATTGTATTCATGCAGACCCTGACGATTGGGTTGAAGAAAAATGGTTAGAGATGTTAGTACATGAGGCTGAAAAGACAAAATCAGAAATGGTTATATGTGATTTTTTTAACCATTATGAAGATAGGGCGAGACATTTGGTGCAGAATCCCATGACTGATAACCCATATGACACGATGAAATTGTTGTTTCATGGTTTACATGGAAGTTTGTGTAATAAATTGGTATTGAAGTCATGCTTTAGAGATTATTCGATTACTTTTCAAGAAGGTATTAATTATTGTGAAGATTTTATAGTGGTGCTAAAGTTACTTATGCACATAAGAAAAGTTTCTTATGTTCCTTATGCTTTGTATAATTACAATCTTACCAATATGAACAGTTATACACGTACACCTACTATGGAAGCTTATTTCATAAGAAAAAGATCATGTGATGTAATAGCCGAATTATTACCGGACGAACTCAAATCAGAGATAAATTATATGGCATATGACAATAAGCTCTTTGCGCTTAGGAATGGTTTTCTAACGAAGAAAGAGTATTATGGTTATAGGCCAACACCGTTGAAAGTAGTGCTTCGTTATTATAGAAATAGTAAGTACCTGTTTTTTGGAGTCTTAGCTTGGATGGGAGCATTTAAGTCGGCTTTAACGGCTTATCATTATTTGACTCGCAAATAAGCTGTGATAATTACTGTAGGAAAGTGTAATTATTATGATACCGAAAATTATTCATTATTGTTGGTTTGGACATGGAGAATTACCAGAGTTGGCAAAATCTTGTATTTTATCATGGAAAAAGTATTGCCCTGATTATGAGATAAAGGAATGGAATGAGGACAATTTTAATCTCGATATGTTTCCTTATGTCCGTGAGGCTTACAACAATCGAGGATTTGCTTTTGTCACAGACGTAGTCCGTCTTTATGCTCTTTATAATGAGGGAGGTATATATATAGATACAGATGTAGAGATTCTCAGGTCCCTTGACTTTTTATTACAGTTCGATGGGGTAATGGGATTTGAAACACCAGAACGAATCCAGACTGCTTTGATGGCAAGTAAGAAAGGTTTGCCGATAATAAATATTTTTTTGGCTTCTTACGAGAGGAATCATTTTTTGAGAGAAGATGGAACTCTTGATATGACGACAAATGTGACGCGAATAACAAAGATTTGTAGTTGTTATGGATTTATCCCAAATGGTAAACAACAGATAGTAGAAGGGTTGACAATCCTACCAAAAGATTATTTCTCCCCAAAAGACTATTATACGAGTGAAATACATCTTACTGATAACACTTTTTGTATTCATCATTTTGCAGCAAGTTGGCATACTCAAGAAGTGATGTGGCAAAATAAGATGTTAATATTACTACATGGTTTCCCCTACAAGAACTATTTGGTTAAATTGTTTAGTTTGTTAAAATATCATGGGATAGGCACTACATATAAGGTGATAAGCGGTTGGATGAAGAGGAAACTTCAAAATAGGGAGAACATTTTATGATAGTTCTTTCAATAATAATACCAGTATATTGTGTAGAGAAATACATTGGAGGGTGTTTGGAAAGTATTTTCTCGCAATATAGTTATTTAGAAAAATTGGAAGTTGTTATTGTTGATGATGGAACACCGGATAAATCAATGATAATAGTTGATGAATATAAAAAACGATATAATAATATTAGAGTTATTCATCAGGAAAATCAAGGATTAAGTGCGGCTCGTAATAATGGAATAGCAATAGCTACAGGGCAATATATATGGTTTGTTGATAGTGACGACCAACTTACGGATAATGCTTTTGATATATTGTTTAGTAAATTTGAAAAAAAACCTATGGACGATTATTTAGGATTTGATTTGTTAGGTGTATCGGAAGCGACAGGGGATGAGTCGGTGCTATCTATAATTATGAGCAAAGGTCTCTTGTCATATTATGGCAAAACTTTGACCCGAAAAGATTTGTTGGGAATTGGAAGTTGCCCTGTACAAAGATGGGTATTTAAACGTGATTTCCTAATCAGTAACGGTCTTCAGTTTCATCATGGAATCATACATGAAGATGTGGAATTTATGGGGAGGGCCAAGTTTTATGCGCGAAGCGTGACTGTGTATAAGGAAACATTGTATAGATATTTGCAGCGTCATCAGGATAGTATTATGGCTTCCTTGGATATGAATTCACTTCGTTGTAGGGATCTGATTATTAATTCTTTGTTAGAGTTTAAAGAAAGTGTATCGAAAACAGTCTCAGACAAGATTTTCTTGGATGGTTACATCGCTGGCATTATAATGAATTTACTGTCATCAAGGGAAAGTGTCAATATCTCCGATAGGGAGTACGAAAGCTTTGTTTCGGGGAAAAAACGCAAATATAAGAAATTGTTATTGAATGGATTGTGTGCTTACGTATATAGTGGATATTTAAGAACGGCGTTGTTGACATTGTTGGCATTTATAAGTTTTCAATCGTATGGATGCTTATTGGGAATTAGAAAGAAGTTTAAGTAGTATACAAAATGAATCGATTTGATAAGTATATAATATTACTCATAGCTTCATTGGCTTTTGGTGGAATAGGTGGCGCCTTAACAGTGGTACGTATATTGGTCGTCATACTTCTGCCACAGGCTTGGAAGGCTTATCCATATATGAGGAACTATTTGCGGCCTTTCCTCGTAACCATAAGCCTGTTTTATGGTTATTGTCTTTTCTCTATGTTGTGGACGCCAGATAAAACAGAAGGCATAAAAGAACTTATTTATTATCTTGTTCATTTTCTGCTGTTTATAGAAATAATTGTTTTCTCAAGATTTTCAAGAAGACCTTTGTCCTCGATAGCATATGGCTGGTTGTTATCTGTTCTTTTGACAATTCCTATCGCTATATGGGAGTTGGTGACTGATCAACATCTATTTACATCTAAGTATAGTGATGGTGTGGTCTTGATGAATATAGGAACAGAAGTATTACAAAGACATTTTGCAGCAGCTACTTTCACCAACATGAATTCTTATGTAACTTTTTTATGTTTCGCTTTGCCCTTTCTACTCTATGGTTATATGAAAACAAGAAAACAGCGGTTGCAAAGCATATCAATTATAGTTACGACGCTAATTACAATTACCATTATTTTTATGAATGGTTCTCGAGGTGGCTTTTTATCAATATTCATCATGGGTATATTGTTTCTTCTGATAACACAAAAAAACAAAAGAGCAATATCTTTGATAGCAATATTCTCTTTTGTTGGCATTATTATGTTTATGCAATATGCAGATAGCTTGTTTTCTGTTATTAGTTATAGAGCAAATAGTGATAATCTACTATCTGGTGAGTCGCGGTTTATTATATGGGGGAATGCATGGAAGGCTTTCCTGTCAACTTATGGGCTTGGAGTAGGTGTAGGTGGTATGATAAAAGCCATGGAGATGGTTACAAAGGGTATTACTATCACGCATAATATGTTCTTGGAAATATTGCTCCAATATGGAATCATTTTCTTTTTGGTATTTATTTATTATATACTTGTTATGGCAAGAAAGGCATTAGAGATGAAAGACAGAATCGTAAAAACTATATTATATATGGCATTATTTGCGATGCCAGTATATTTAATTATCAATAGTGGTTATCTTCTTACTTCTTTTGTTTATGCGGGATTTGCCTCATTAACAGTTTTTGCAGATTATGAACATACTCAACTTCTACGTAAAACTCTACGGCAACTTATACAATCGAAAAGGAATACACTATAGAGTATTATCGCCTTTCAGATATGTTGTCAGGGAATTAGCCAACAAACATATTCCTTACTATCTGATCAAGCATCCTCAAAAGCCTCAAGGAAAAAGAATAGAGAATCTGATAGTGTCCTTTACCTCTTTTCCTGCACGTATCGATAAGGTTTGGATGGTGGTGGAATGCATGAAACGTCAGACTTATCTGCCTGAGAAAATTATACTTTGGTTATCAAAAGATCAGTTTCCTACTGATGGCAGTATTCCCCAGTCTTTGTGGAGTAGAGTGGATGAGTTGTTCGAAATCCGAACGGTGGATGGAGATATTAAATCACATAAAAAATATTATTATGCAGCTAATGAATATCCTGATAAATATTTGTTGCTAATAGATGATGATATCTTCTATCCTACAGATATGGTAGAAAAAGTAATAAAAGCCCAAGAGGAATATCCCGATGCTGTCATTTGTCGATATGGATATAAAAAGACATATGATAGTAACTGCATCTTGAAAAGTTATAATGATTGGATACCTGTATATAAAGATTATATAGGAAAGGATTTCTTCTTCGGATCTGGTGGGGGAACGTTGATTATGCCGCAGCTATTATATCATGACCTAATCAATCGGGATTTGTTCATGAAATTGACTCCTACTGCAGATGATGTCTGGTTGAATGCGATGGCAAATTTATCAGGTGTCAATATCATAAAAATTTCTTCGGGTTTGCTTTGCCCTATAGCTCAAAAAAATTGTGAACGGCTTAGTAATATAAATTTGGGTAATCTTCAGAATGATACACAGATTGATAATGTAGGAAGTTATTATCAAGAAAGATTTGTTTTCAATGCTACAGGTAATAGATGAAAAAAGAAATTGTATGAGGACAGTTATGTTGGTTTTTGGCACTCGTCCTGAAGCTATCAAGATGGCTCCATTGGTAAAGGAGTTGGAGAAGCATAACGACTATTTTAGGACGGTGGTATGCGTGACAGGCCAGCATAGAGAGTTGTTGGATCAGGTGTTACGTATCTTTGATATCAAACCCGATTACGACCTGAATATCATGCAACAGGGACAAGATCTTTACGACATCACCTCCAATGCACTGCTGGGATTACGCGATGTTCTGAAAGAGGTTAAGCCTGACATTGTCTTAGTACATGGTGACACTACCACATCGACAGCGGCTGCTATGGCTGCTTTCTATCAACAGATTCCTGTGGGGCATGTGGAAGCTGGCTTAAGAACACGTAATATCTATTCTCCATGGCCTGAGGAGATAAACCGACAGATAACTGCACGTATCGCTACTTATCATTTTGCACCTACACTACTCGCAGGGGAAAACCTGAAGAAAGAAAATGTGCATGGGCAAATATTTGTGACGGGTAATACAGTGATTGATGCTCTCCACATGGTTGTGGATAGGCTGAAGAATGATCAGGCTCTTGCTGATGGACAAAGGAAATCGATAATAGATAGAGGTTATGACGTTATGCGCCTCGGAACTGGAAGACGAATGATTTTGATAACAGGTCACCGACGAGAAAACTTTGGTAAAGGCGTTATAGATATATGTACAGCCATCAAGGATCTTGCAAAACTATATACTGACGTTGATTTTGTTTATCCTATGCATCTGAACCCTAATGTACGTAAGCCAATCCATGAAGTTTTTGGAGAAGACCTGACTAATTCAGATAATGTTTTTTTCATTGAACCTTTGCAATATTTGGAGTTTGTTTATTTGATGGAAAAGTCAACGATTGTTCTCACAGATTCTGGCGGAATTCAAGAAGAAGCACCAGGACTTGGTAAACCTGTACTTGTGATGCGTGATACGACGGAGAGGCCTGAAGCTTTAGAAAGTGGAACAGTACGTTTGGTCGGTACTAATTATGACTTAATAGTAAAAGAAGTCAGTTTGTTACTTGATGACAAAATTGTATATGAAAGAATGGCAAAAGCTGTCAATCCCTATGGTGATGGTAAAGCATGTGAAAGAATTGTTGAATATTTGAGATACAGTTTATGATTAACGTAATAGGATTAGGATATATTGGTCTGCCTACTGCCTTGATGCTGGCATCGCATGGCATTGAAGTAGTTGGTACAGATTATAATAAGGAATTGGTAGAAACGCTGAATGCCGGGAATACCACCTTTAAAGAAGATGGATTAGATGAACTTTTTCAAGTGGCAGTAAAATCTGGTATTCGGTTCACTACAGAATATCAGAAAACAGGAATCTATATAATTAGTGTACCAACGCCATACGACAAGTTTTCCAAAAAAGTAGATGCTACTTATGTGATAAATGCTGTCAAAGAGGTGATGCAGGTTTGCGAGAAAGGTGCAATCATCATTATAGAGAGCACCATTTCTCCAGGAACAACAGACAAATTCATCCGACCTGTCATAGCAGCATCTGGTCTTATTGTGGGAGTGGACATACACCTTGTTCATGCTCCAGAGCGTATCATCCCCGGTAATATGGTTTATGAGTTGTTACACAATAATCGGACTATTGGGGCAGACGACAGGGCTATCGGAGAAAAAGTGGAAAGCTATTATGCAAGTTTCTGTCAAGGAGAGATTGTGGTGACGGATATACGCACTGCGGAAATGACTAAGGTGGTAGAAAATACCTTTCGTGCCGTAAATATTGCCTTTGCCAATGAATTGGCCCGAATCTGTCGGCACGACAATATGGATGTCTATGAGATTATCCGTATTTGTAATATGCATCCGCGTGTGAACATCCTACAACCAGGACCAGGTGTCGGAGGGCATTGTATTAGTGTGGACCCCTGGTTCTTGGTAGGAGATTACCCCTCGCTGGCTAAGGTTATTGACGAATCGATGAAGACAAATGACAGTCAGCCGGCATTTGTGCTAAATCGTATCTATGAGATAATGAAAGAGAATGATATTACTGATAATCGTAGGGTCGGACTTTACGGTCTGACATACAAAGAAAATGTAGATGACTGCAGGGAAAGTCCGACGCTACAACTTTTAGAGGCACAAGAGCGACACTTAGCCCTTCCACTAAAATGCTACGACCCATTTGTTAAAAAGAATATTGTTCAGAATCAATTCCATGATTTAGAGGACTTCCTAAATGATGTTGATATAGTAGTAATCATGGTCAAGCATGATGAAATTAAGAAAAATGAAGAGAAACTGAGAAATAAAATTGTGCTTGATTGTTGTAATGTTATTAAACTTAAAGGTGTTTATCACATTTAATGGTATAGGACGATGAAGAAAGTAGTCTTTATAGTCAATCAGGCTATTAATCCTAATAGTATCAAGAGGATTAACGAGTTTTGTACTAAGGGATATGAAGTGGAAGCCTATGGGTTTAGCAGGGGGTTCCTCTCCAATAATAAACCACAAAATGTGAAGATGAAAATTATTGGAGAAATACCAAACTCTACATCCTATTTTAAACGCGTTCCTATCATATATTCTGGCATCAAAGATGTTTTGCGTACAACAAAATGTAATGACTGCTTATATTATTTAGTAGGATTAGAAGTAGCTATGGTTTTTACCTCACTTTCTAAGGCTACCTATATCTATGAAGAAGCAGACCTGGTGCATGTGGATTTACCATATCATCTCCTTCGGAAAGCGTTGGAGATTATTGATAGACAGATTATTAAAAAGTCTTTACTTTCAGTATTTAGATCAGAAGGCTTTATCCAATATCATTTTAGGAATGAAAGCCAAGAGAATGTTCACGTCATCCCTAACAGAGTATCGCCTTTAGTTGAAGGGCTCCCCTCTAGAGTCTCACGAAATTTTAATCCAGAATCTCCAAGAATTGGCTTTGTGGGCTTTATTAGATATCGATCTGTTCTTAATTTTGCTAAAGTTTTTTGTGAGAACTTTCTGCAAGGAGAATTTCATTTTTGGGGTATATGCCCAAGTGTAGAAGATGAAAAAACCTTTGCTGTACTCAAAAATTACTCGAACTGTTTTTTTCATGGCCCGTTCAATAGTCCAGAGGATTTACCTTCAATTTATTCTCAAATAGACTTAGTTCTGTCCACCTATGATGTAGAATATGAAAACGTACGATATGCTGAACCAAATAAGATATTTGAAGCCATCTACTTTGACACTCCAATCATTGTGAGTAAAGGAACATATCTGGCTGAAAAAACAGGGCATTTAGGTATTGGCGTGTCTGTTGATGCTGCAAATGATAGCAGTATTCTTGATTTGCTAAACTCGTTAACGACAGAAAAATACCTCACATATAAGGAATATATTCGAAAGATAGATAAAACGAGTGTTCTAAATATTAATAATGATTTTTTTGAAAGGCTAAAACGTTTAGGTTACTAAAGGCCCAACTCATGAAAACCAATGTCATGTCTTGTACTATGCTATACCATCAATGGCAGCAAATGTAAGGACTACTCGCCGCTGTAGAAAGATGAGAAACATGAATGATTAGTGGGCAATATTTGAGCGATGAGGCATTTCACGATAGTCCTGGATATCATAGAGCAAATGGAACCATATTCTATAGAAATTTTTTAATTTTTCAGTGTTGATGAACTACTGTTCATTCCTCCTATCATCTATATTGTCATTGGGATTCTTACTATTTCCTCACCACGTTCATAGTGAGGATATAAAGGTGTTGTCGCCTAAGGACTACGGATTGGCGGAGTGTATTTCGGGAATACAACGGTATTATGTGCTGCAAGAGATGCATAACGATGCGGCTAAATTAGGGTGCAACGTTAGCTATGAGGGGATAGATACGATTAACATAGAGATTCCTCGGGATGCGAAACCATTACCGCTGACAGACGGAACAGACTTCGGTGGGGTGGTGATGAACGTTAAGAACACAGCAAAAGGTGTAACGTTGTTTACAATGAGCGGTAAGACAGAACCTTTAGATATTACTTGGGAACAGGTGCAGAAAGGTGTTCTTCCTGACAAGCAGCATGACTACCTTATTATGATAGAGGATCAAGAGCCGTGGGTGAAGAACAGGATTGGATATAAATATGGGCATACCAGACGAGATATTTTGCTGGTGAAGAATGGAAAAATTCAAAATAAGGTGGTAGCATCGTACGGAACGAAGAGTTCAAAGCCCAAGTTTTCAAAATGCGATATAACAAATCGTCCTAAACATATTAGAAACTTGACTGTCAATAGAGACACGGCATCTACTTGTCTAACTTATATTCTTAAAATAGAAAATCAAAATGATGTTCAGATAGAGCGCATTAAGATTAATACTCCTGCACCAAAAGAGATGTATGGAGATGCTGCTATCAGTATGAATAATTGCACGAATGTAGTGATGAAGGATGTTACCATCAATGGCACTTATTCACAAGAGCGAAAGTATGGCTACGGTATATCCTTAAACAACACATGGAACACCACTTTTGAACGATTATGGGGATATGGAAACTGGGGCGTTTTTGGGAATAACAATGTGAATACGGCGACGCTGGTTGATTGTGATATTAACCGGTTTGATATTCATTGTTATGGAAAAGATGTATATTTCAAAAACTGTACTTTCAGAGATTTATATAATCAGTATAGTTCTATTTATGGAAGTATATCTTTTGACGGATGCCAATTCATAGATTTTCTTCCCGTTTTATTTGAGTCTTCTTACAATGCATATACAGGCTTTGAGTTGAAATTCAAAAACTGCAAATGGGTAATTAAACAACCAGATCGAAATGTTTTAATCTATGCAGGGAAACCTTTTGAGAAAGAGAATGAGAGACCTGAACTGAAAGAGAAATGCTGGCCGAATTTATATATCAGCAATATGACAATTTTAGCGCCCACAGAATTACAGGATATTGTTCTTTATAATTGTGCAGGTAAGAGAGAGATAAATAATAGAATCGGATATATTAAAAATGTTGATATCAAAGGAATCGATAGCCTGATAGGTGGATCAACTTCCACTATAAAATTGCATTTATCTAATTGGTCAATTGAATTCAAAAACATGGTCAAGATAAGCAAAGGTGTACAGAGAAAATAAATATGGTATCTGATCTTGTCTCGGTTATTATGCCTTCATACAACTGTGGCGCATTTGTGGCTGAGAGCATTCGGAGTGTTCTTGCCCAAACGTATCCATACTGGGAATTGTTGTTCATAGATGATGGTTCTACGGATGATACATCAGAAATTGTAGGTGCATTCCGTGATAACAGGATAAGGTGTTTTAGAAACGAAAAGAACGATGGTGCTGCACGATCACGTAACCGAGCACTTCGTGAGGCAAAAGGGAGGTGGATTGCTTTTCTGGATGCGGATGATCTTTGGGAACCAAACAAGCTGGAGAAGCAGATAGACTTTATGAAGGAAACTGGTTGCGCATTTAGCTATACCTGTTATCAAGAGATAGATGAGAAGTCTGAGCCTTTGGGTGTCGAGGTCAGTGGCCCAAGACACATCTCAAAAGCTGGGATGTATGCCTATTGCTGGCCAGGGTGTCTGACCGTGATGTATGATGCTCAGAAGGTGGGATTGATACAAATTCTTGATATTCAGAAGAATAATGATTACGCAATGTGGCTACGAGTCATCGGAAGTGTTGACTGTTATCTGCTGGATGAATGTCTGGCAAAATATCGCCGTGGCAGGAGAAACAGTATCAGTAGTCATGGATATACTACGATGATGAAGTGGCATTACAAGCTATGGCACGAGACCGAAGGAATGAATTGTTTTGCAGCTGTCTTTATGACTTGTGTGAATATGTGGTTCGGCATTATCAAAAAGCTTGCTTTTGTAAGGAGAATAAAACGTGATGTTGAAATGGATATTTGATCGACTGATGGCATTGGTCGGGCTGTTAATCCTATGGCCGGTGTTGTTAGTGGTAGCGATGTTGATCCGATGGAAAATGTCTGGTGGACCTGTTATCTATAGACAGCAACGGGTAGGGCGGTATGGGAAATTATTCACTATCTATAAGTTCCGAACAATGAAACCCACTCCTGTCCCATCCCTGTCTAAAGGGGAAAATAGTCAGTCTTGGTCAACAGTGAGTGTGGCAGGGGAGAGCCGCATCACGCCATTAGGGGCTAAACTGCGCAAATATAAGTTGGATGAGCTGCCAGAGCTGTGGAATGTCCTGATAGGAGACATGAGCTTTGTAGGACCACGACCTGACGTGCCCGGGTATGCTGACATGTTGGAAGGGGATGCTAAGAGGATGCTTCAATTGCGTCCTGGAATCACAGGACCTGCATCGCTGAAATATCGTAATGAAGAAGAGATATTGGCAAAGGTGGGGAATCCGATAGAGTATAATGATACCGTTATCTGGCCTGATAAAGTGCGTATCAATCTTTATTACCTCGATCACTACTCTTTCTGTAAAGACCTGCAAATGATTTTCTGCACGGTGCTTGGAAAGAAAATGGAGTATGCGGGGGAAGTGATATGAATTACTACTGAGTGATTGCTTTATGGAAAACAAACGGATTTTTCTGTGCTTGGCTCACATGAGTGAATCGGGCGCGGAAAAGAAATATGTGCAGGAGGCTTTCGACACCAACTGGGTGGTGCCTCTTGGACCTAATGTGAATGGGTTTGAGAAAGACCTCGAAGAGTTTGTAAATTTAGGAGGGGCTAAACGGGTCGTTGCTCTTTCCTCTGGTACGGCTGCGGTACATTTGGCTCTGATCGCGTGTGGGGTGAAGCCTGGGGACGAGGTGATAGTGCAGAGTTTTACGTTTTGTGCTTCTTCGCACCCTATTACCTATCTTGGAGCTACTCCTGTGTTTGTGGATTCGGAAGAAAATACATGGAACATGGATCCTGAACTATTGGAGAAAGCTATCAAAGACCGCATAACCAAGACGGGAAAGAAGCCGAAGGCTATCGTTCCTGTTGCGCTGTATGGTATGCCGTATCAGATTGACCGTATCATGGAGATTGCGAACAAATACGAGATTCCTGTGATTGAGGATGCCGCCGAGGGTTTTGGTTCGAAGTTTAAAGGACGGGTCTTAGGTACTTTCGGTAAGTACGGTGTACTGAGCTTCAACGGTAACAAGATGATTACGACTTCTGGCGGTGGGGCACTGATAACGCCCAATGATGACGAATGGCGGGAGATTATGATGTATGCCACGCAGTATCGTGAGAGCTATCCGTACTACCAACATGAGAAGATAGGGTATAATTACCGTATGTCGAATATCTGTGCTGGTATTGGCAGGGGGCAGATGACAGTAGTGAATGACCATCTGGCACATCATAAGCATGTGCAACGGCTTTATGAACAGCTGCTGGAAGATGTGCCCGGCATTTCTGTTCATCGGCAAATGAGTAATGAGGAATTAGTAATGAGAGATGGTAATGGGGAAGTAAAGAAATGGATGTCCGAGAATGGGGATACGCCAGTTTACGACTCGAATTACTGGCTGTGTACCATCACCATTGATGAAAATGTGAAGGTGCAGGGACAGGAAAATGCGTACAAGACTATCGTGACGGGTGCCGTAGGCGGAGCCGCAGGAGTCATCCATGCTGCTGAGTCTGCTCATACGGATTGCGAGCCAAACGCGAATGTTGAGGCTATGCGCGTGGCTCTCGATCAGGCACAAATTGAGGCTCGCCCTGTGTGGAAACCCATGCATAAACAGCCTTGCTACAAAGATGCTCCTGCGTATGTGAACGGGGTGAGCGAGGCGATATTCAAACGGGGATTATGTTTGCCATCGGGACCTTGTGTGACGGATGCTGATGTGGAACGGATAGTCGGAGTGATAAAGGAGAATATATGATGAAAGCTTTTGATAAACTGCTGAACTGGTATTTCAGACGAAGGGCGCTGCCGTACTGGGTAATGCTTATCATTGACTGCCTGATAGTCTTCCTGTCGGGTGTCTTTATCTATTATCTTTTCCACCGAGGGTTAGAGACGTTGTTGGACTCGTACGCCCTGCTGAACACCTTAGTGGTGTATTTGGTGCTAACCATATTATGTTTCCGGCTGTTTAGCACGTATGCAGGTGTGATACGCTATTCGTCGTTTGTGGACCTGCAGAAGGTGGGCTATGCCAATATGTTGTCAATGATGCTGTGTATTGGTGCTCACTATGTGATGTTGGGACTGCCTACTAAAAGCTATGCCTATATGAGTGTGGTCCAGATTGTGGCGATGTACTTGATTGCTACGATGCTGATGTGGGGTGTGAGGGTGCTGGCAAAAGTGATATATGACGTGGTGACATCGGATAAGAATGCCATGCGGGTGTTTATCTACGGTACGGACTCGGACAGCATAGGACTGGCGAAGAATATACGCAGTCAGAAGCCGACAACTTATCTGCTGAAAGGTTTTGTTTCAAACGAGGAGCGCTATAAGCACAGGTTGCTGATAGGGGAGCGGGTGTATTCGCTGAAGGACAATCTGCCCGGGGTAATCCGGAAGAAAAATATTGAGGGCGTCCTGGTATCGCCACAGCGTATCAAAGAGTTTCGGAAGGAACAGGAGTTGCAGGACTTGCTTATTAATGCGGGCGTGAAGATATTCATGGTCAGGACAGAACAGGAATGGGATGGTCATGAGGAAACGCAGGCTGCGGTGCAGTTGCATGAGGTGAGCGTTGAAGACTTGCTGCCACGTGACGAGATAAAAATTGACATGGCTTCGGTAGGTAGCGAACTGGAAGGACGACGGGTGCTCATTACCGGTGCTGCGGGCAGTATCGGTTCGGAAATGGTTCGTCAGGTGGCTGAGTTCAGACCTGCCTCGATGTTGCTGATAGACCAGGCTGAGACACCCGCCCACGACTTACGGCTGATGATACAGTCGAGCTATCCAGACATTCAAGCTACGATGGTGGTGACAAGTATCTGCAAGGTGGAGCGTATGGAAAAACTGTTTGCAGACTTCCGACCAGACTATGTGTTTCATGCTGCTGCCTACAAGCATGTGCCGATGATGGAGGATAACCCCAGTGAGGCTGTTGAGAATAATATATACGGGACGAAGATAATTGCCGATCTGGCAGTGAAGTATGGGGTGAAGAAGTTCGTGATGGTGTCAACGGATAAGGCGGTGAACCCGACCAATGTCATGGGATGTTCGAAGCGTATCTGCGAAATTTATGTGCAGAGCCTGAATAGGGCTATAGAGAGGGGAGAGAGGTTAGAGGTCAGTGGTAAGAAACAGGAAGTTCTTGGAGGAAGTAAGACGCAGTTTGTGACCACACGGTTTGGTAATGTGCTGGGCTCGAATGGATCGGTGATTCCTCTATTCCGCGAACAGATAAAGAAAGGCGGACCCGTGACGGTGACGCATCCGAAGATTATACGTTACTTCATGCTGATTCCCGAGGCTTGTAAATTGGTACTGGAAGCCGGAGTGAAAGGGCATGGCGGTGAGATATTTGCCTTCGATATGGGACAGCCTGTGAAGATTGCTGACTTGGCGAAGCGCATGATACGATTGTCGGGGGTTAAGGACGTGAAGATAGCATATACGGGACTGCGTGCCGGTGAGAAACTCTATGAAGAGGTGCTGGACGAACATGAGAATGTGAAGACCTCGTTCCATGAGAAAATACGTATTGCCAAAGTGCGGGAGTATGACTACAAGGCTATCAATCAGGGTGTGAAAGAACTGATAGCCATCGCCCGAAAGTATGATAATATGGCTACGGTAAGGAAAATGAAGGAGATAGTGCCGGAATATAAAAGTAATAATTCGATATACGAACAGTTGGATCAATAACGAATGTCCATACGAATGTAAAAAGGACTCAGAATGAGAGTCTTAAACCAAAAAGGGCAACGGTGCGCACCGTTGCCCTTTTTTAGTAAAGTTTTAGAATGCTGAGGCTTTCAGACGTAATCCTGCTGTCTCGTCGATGCCAAACACTCCTGTCTTCCCTGAGGTCAAGTTAGTAAATCTTCGGAAAATCGGAAATAAATTTTGTTATTTCGAATTATATGTATATCTTTGCATCGAACTGGAATTGCTGTCGAATCTGGTAGCCGACTATCCGGGTGGCAAGAGATCTTGCCATAAAACTGGAGATTGCGCCAGCCGTTGTGCTTGGCTTGTGAAAAGGTGACGAATGCACTAAAAATGTGTTTATCTAAGTCAGTGGATTCTGAAAATGGCTGATTTTTTTGGAATATAATAGATAAATATGTATCTTTGCATGCTGAATACGACACAACACAGATGGTGATAACGATACATTATTAATAATATATATGAAGAAAATATATCAGGTTGCAGGACACTGCTTTGCTGTGGAAGCCGACGGTAACATACTGGAGAAGATGACCCAGTATCAGCCTTTCGAAGTGGAAAAGGCCGGCGACAGCGGTCTGGTGTACTCGCTCAGTGTGGTCAAAGACGAGCCCTTCCCCGATGTGGAGATTTCCATTGACACCACACAGGATGATGACGGTTCGCAGATAGAAGCCGGTCATACCAACGACGGGCGTTCGTATTTCGAATTCCTGCTGTTTGGCCATCGGTCCGGTCGCATGCTGGTCAGCGGCACCGACGAAGCCACTATCTGGCTGGAAAGCAACTGGCAGTTTGGTCTGAACAACGGTATGATGGTGATGTATGCGCTGGCTACAGCCTGCCAAAAGACTGCCCTCTTCCACTCTTCAGTGGTGAGCTATGAGGGACATGGATATATGTTTTTAGGCAAAAGCGGTACGGGCAAGAGCACCCATTCGAGCCTGTGGCTGAAGCACATCGAGGGCACAGAACTGATGAACGATGACAACCCCGTGGTGAGAATCCACGATGACGGCAGCATCTGGGTCTATGGCTCGCCCTGGAGTGGTAAGACACCGTGCTACCGCAATGTCAGTATGCCGGTAGGCGCCATTGTGCAACTGAGTCAGGCTCCCTATAACAAGATACGCCCCATCAAGGGTATTAAGGCATACGCTGCACTGGTGCCCAGCATCAGCGGCAAGCGTTGGGACAAGCGCCAGGCTGAAGGACTGCACGAGACGGAGAACTTGTTGGCGCAGCATGCCCGTATGTTCCACTTGGAGTGTCTGCCTGACGAGGCTGCGGCAAGGGTGTGCCTGGGAGAAGTGAGAAGTGAGAAATGAGAAATGAGAAGTGAGAAATGAGAAATGAGAAAATAAGACGATGAAACAGAAGAAAGGATTTGTGCTGCGCGAGGTGTGCGGCGAGAATGTGATAGTAGCAGAAGGTATTGAAACCGTTAATTTCAACAAGCTGATCTGTCTGAACGAGACAGCTGCCTGGTTGTGGAACAAAGCCACAGAACTGGGTGAATTCACGGAAGAACAGTTGGCGGATGCCCTCTGTGCAGAATATGATGTAGAACGTGAGCGCGCTCTGGGCGACATCCAGAAGAGTGTGGCTCAGTGGAAAGAGATTGGTCTGATAGAATAAGACAAAGATGAAATATGTAGTCTGGCTGTGGCATAACACATTGAACATCCGCTGGAACATGGCGGTCCGTATCGTGGCAGGCGTGGCGCGCGTGGCGCTCGGTCTGTGCATGGTATGGCTGTGCAAGCGGTTTATCGATGTGACCATCCGCACGGGGACTACAGACGACATCATCCGTATGGTAGCCGCCCTGGTGGGTGTGATTATCGGAGGCATCATCTGTCGCCAGGTATATTACTACCTCGGTGTGAAGTCGAATACCGTACAGAGCACGGCTATCCGCCTGCGCCTGTTCAGTCATCTGTTCCGGCGCCAGATGTTTGACCAGAAAGAGCTGCACTCAGGAGATGTCACCTCACGACTGGAGAAAGACATTGAGGTGGTGAGCGATGCCTCCACCTCGCTGATTCCCGACCTGACCGTGACCCTGATACAACTGGTGGGTGCCTTCATGCTGATGGAGTCAATGGATGCCCGTCTTGCCTGGTTGCTAATGCTGGTGACCCCGCTGTTCCTGTTGATCGGCAAACTGATAGCCCACCAGATGCGAAAGATGACCCTTGCCATCCGCAAGCAGGAGAGTGTGATACAGATGCTGGTGCAGGAGACGATGGAGCATAATCTGGTGCTGCGCTCGCTGGAGAGCGGCAACTGGGTGACGGAACGCCTGGACGACATGCAGCAAGACCTGAAAGGGAAAATCAAGCAACGCGCCCACTTCACCGTGATCTCGCGACTGCTGATAGCATCGAGTTTCAGTCTCGGCTATATCATCGCCTTCATCTGGGGAGGTCTGCAACTAAGGAACGGTGTGATTACCTTTGGTGTCATGACTTCGTTTCTGCAGCTTGTCAGTCAGATACAACAACCCATCCTGCAGATGATCAACATGTTGCCGCAGATGATACATGCCTCAGCCAGCATCGACCGTCTGGAAGAGTTGGAGAAGGTGGAAACGGAAGAAGAGCATCAGGAGCAAGCCGGTGAAGGCATGATGAAAGGTCAACTCGGTGTGAGTGTGCAGGACGTCAGTTTCAGTTATGCCAAAGGTGACCGTATCATTCTGTCGCATTTCAGCTATAACTTCCACCCTGGCAGCAAGACAGCCCTGATGGGACATACCGGTGCGGGAAAGACCACCCTGTTCCGACTGATGCTGGGACTGATGAAGCCTAACGAGGGAACGATGACCATTTACGGACCACAAGGAAAACAATATATCAGTGAAGGGACGCGCTCGAACTTCGTGTTTGTCCCACAGGGCAATACCCTGATGAGCGGAACCATACGATATAACTTACTGCTGGCCAAGCCAGATGCCACCGACGAAGAGTTACGTCATGTGCTCCATACCGCCATGGCAGACTTTGTGTTTGACCTGCCAGAAGGAATTTATTCAGAATGCGGCGAACGAGGTAGCAACTTGAGTCACGGACAGGCCCAAAGAATCGCCATCGCCAGGGGACTGCTACGCCCTGGCGGCATTCTGTTATTAGACGAAATCAGTGCCTCGCTGGACGAGCAGACAGAGCATGAGCTATACCGACGGCTGTTTGAGGCTTTCCCCTCCAAGACCATGATATTCATCACCCACCGACCAATGGTCTGTGAATTGTGCAACGAAGTGATCAAGCTCTGATATAAAAGAACTAACGTTTAAAAATGAAGACTTAGCAATGATGAAATTATTCGATGTGTATCCCCTGTTCGACGTGAACATCGTGAGAGGACAGGGATGTAGAGTTTGGGATGACAAAGGACAGGAATATTTAGACCTGTACGGAGGCCATGCAGTGGTTTCCATA
>ODAI014682800.1_pt1 | contig 25359 bp, 18 predicted proteins | sample 1539321 | NCBI WGS metagenome assembly ODAI01 (sample SAMN02144231, study PRJEB22623) | gut metagenome | biome: sheep rumen | host: Ovis aries | place: New Zealand
AGCGGTGACAATCGCGAACAGCTTGACAAGATTGTCGAGAAGTATCGCCAACTGTCCATTGACTCACGTACGAAGCAGGTCATTTTCTCGAATGCACTCGATACCGACCGCGCAATTGCAATCCACGAATATGCCCGCGACCTCTGTCAGCCCTCGTTCGGCATAGGCACCCACTTCACCAACGACTTCGAAGGGGTGAAGCCCATGAACATCGTCATCAAGCTTGTCGCCGCCAAGATCACGGAGTCGTGGACGTTCTACAACGACACCTGCAAGCTGAGTGAAGACCGAGGAAAGCACACGGGCAAGCCTGAGGTGATTGAAAGGTTCAAGATTGCCGTGAATTATTGACCCCAAACACGTTTATAACCAATACATTAACAATCCCATGAACATCGTCAGAAAATCATTGCTGCTTGCCGCCGCCACCTTAGGTGCAGGCTTGCTCTCGGTGCAAAAGGCAACGGCCGAATCGCTTGCGACCAACGAAGCGCCAGCAAGACTCAGCTGCCTGGCCGACCTGGTCAATCCGCTTGTAGGCTCGCTGTCGTCGTTTGCCATTTCAACCGGCAACACCTATCCAGCCATTGCCATGCCTTGGGGCATGAACTTCTGGACTCCGCAGACAGGAAAGAATGGCGACGGATGGCAGTACGTATACACCCAGAACAAGATTCGCGGCTTCAAGCAGACGCATCAGCCTTCACCGTGGATCAACGACTATGGTCAGTTCTCGATCATGCCCGTCGTCGACAAGGTTTCAGCACCCAGCAGCGACATGTTCTTCGATGAAGAAAAGCGCGCCTCGTGGTTCTCTCATAACACCGAGGAAGCCCGCCCATATTATTATAAGGTGTATCTCGCCGACTACGACACATGGGTTGAAATGGCTCCGACGGAACGCGCCTGCATCATGCGCTTCACTTTTCCGAAGACAAGCCTTGAGGAGAAGCGCATTGCCAGAATCGTCGTGGATGCTTTCGACAAAGGCTCAGCCATTAAATACGACGTGAACAAGCGAACCATCACGGGCTATACCACGCGCAACAGTGGCGGAGTGCCAGAGAATTTCCGTAACTATTTCGTCGTGAAATTCGACAAGGGATTCGACTTCCATGGCATTCAAAAGGATGGGAATAAGTTTGTGGGCAATGAGGCTGAAGGCGACCACGTCATGGCGATGGTCGGTTTCGCGACCCAGAAGAATGAGCAGGTGGTCATTCGCGTTTCCTCATCCTTCATTTCTCCCGAACAAGCTGAGCTCAATTTGCAGCAGGAAGTGGGAAACGAATCGTTCGATGCCATCAAGGAAAAAGGGCGCCAGCGCTGGAACGAAGTGCTCGGTAGGGTAGAAGTGGAGGATGACGACATTGACCATCTGCGCACGTTCTACTCCTGTCTTTACCGTTCGGCCCTGTTCCCGCGCATGTTCTATGAGTACGATGCACAGGGCAATGCCGTCCACTACAGTCCCTATAACGGCCAGGTGTTGCCGGGCTACATGTTCACCGACACAGGTTTCTGGGACACATTCCGCTCTCTTTTCCCGCTGGTCAATCTGCTTTATCCCTCAATGGGACAGAAGATGCTTGCCGGCCTTGTCAATGTTTACAAGGAGAGTGGTTTCCTGCCTGAGTGGGCAAGCCCAGGCCATCGCGGTTGCATGGTTGGAAACAACTCGGCTGCTGTTGTCGCCGATGCTTTACGAAACCTCCAGTTCTCACAAGATTCGAACGTAGCTGCCAGCCCAAGTCCGCTCTCTGCCGAGGACTGCGAAACTCTTTGGCAGGCTGTTGTTCATGGAGCAAATGCCGTGCATCCTGAGATTTCCTCGACGGGTCGACTCGGATTCGACTATTACAACCGTCTTGGCTACGTTCCTTACAACGTCGACATTCGCGAGAGTGCAGCCCGCACGTTGGAATATGCCTATGACGACTGGTGCATTCTGCAAATCGGCAAGATGCTTGGAAAGAAGAACAAGCAGCTGAAAACCTTTGCAGCTCACGCCATGAACTATCGCAACTTGTTCAATCCGAAGTACAACCTGATGCAGGGTCGCAACGAGGACGGGACGTTCGCCGAGCCGTTTAGTCCGTTCAAGTGGGGCGACGCCTTCACCGAAGGCAATTCCTGGCACTACACTTGGTCAGTCTTCCACGATCCCGCAGGACTTATCAGCCTGATGGGCGGCAATGAGAATTTCGTGGGCATGCTCGATTCTGTCTTCGTTGTTCCACCCGTGTTCGACGACAGCTACTATGGAGGCATCATCCATGAGATTCGCGAAATGCAGATTGCAGGCATGGGTAACTACGCCCACGGAAACCAACCCATCCAGCACATGATTTACCTTTACGACTACGCCGGCCAGCCATGGAAGGCTCAGCATTGGATTCGCGAAACGATGGACCGCCTCTATTCGGCCACTCCCGACGGCTACTGTGGTGACGAAGACAATGGACAAACCTCAGCCTGGTATGTTTTCTCGGCTCTAGGATTCTATTCCGTCTGCCCGGGTTCGGGAGAGTATGCGCTTGGAACGCCTTACTTCGACCGTGTGAAACTGCATTTCGAGAACGGAAACACGTTGAACATCACAGCCGAAAACAACTCAACGAAGAACCGTTATGTTCGCCAGATGCTGTTCAATGGTCAGGAATACACTCGCAACTACGTTCGCAATGCCGACCTCGTGAAGGGGGGCGACATTCGTTTCAGCATGTCAGAGAAACCCAATCTGCAACGAGGAACAGCTAAAAGTGCCCTGCCGTATTCCTTCTCGAATGAGCAGTAAAACAGCCGTCACATTCCACATCGGCAGCACTTAGTGCATTCTTTTGAGGGATGTTCTAGTCCTTTTTAAAGCATGCGAACTCCTATCGAAAGGCTGACAACGTCACTATTTGACCGTAAAGCATAGGTCTTGCACATCAAGGCCTATGCTTTTTCATTGATGGAGCATTGTTATTAATGTTCAAGAACATTGCTTTCCGACTTCAAGAGCATTGCTTTCGGAGTGCAATATGCATGCTTTCGGAGTGTAATATGCATGCTTTCGGAGTGCAATATGCATGCTTTCGGAGTGCAATATGCATGCTATTGGAGTGCAATATGCATGCTATTGGAGTGCAATATGCATGCTATTGGAAAGTGGCAAGCAGCAAAAAGAGCAGTCAGACGAGAATCATGTCTGGCTGCTCTTTTAGGTTTATTAATTTGAAAAGATATTGCTAGCGTTGAAGGAACCTTACAGTTGGCTCTCAGAAACGTTGAACGTTGTGGTGTTCATGTCACCTGTGTCAATGCCACGCTTCAGCCAACGCATGCGCTGAGCAGAGGTTCCGTGGGTGAAGGACTCTGGCTGCACATAGCCCTGAGCCTTCTTTTGCAGGTAGTTGTCACCAATCTTCTGAGCGCAGTCGATAGCCTCTTCAACGTCGCCAGCCTCCAACGACTGATACTCCGCGTTGTCATAGTGAGCCCAAACGCCTGCATAGTAGTCGGCAAGCAGTTCCAAACGAACGCTGATCTTGTTGGCCGTAACCTTGTCGGTCTGGTTCATTTGCTGATGAGCCTTGCCCAGTATTCCAAGCAGATTCTCAACATGGTGACCCACTTCGTGTGCAATCACGTAGGCATAAGAGAAATCGCCGTCAGCACCCAGGCTCTTCTTCATCGTCGTGAAGAACGAAAGGTCGATGTAAAGTTTCTGGTCGCCAGAGCAATAGAACGGGCCCACGGCCGACGAAGCCGTACCACAAGCCGAATTCACGCGGTTCGTAAACAGCACCAGTGTTGGCGGAGTGTACTTGCGTCCCATTTGCTGGAACACCTCGCCCCACACGTCTTCCGTTGCTGCCAGCACCTGACGCGAGAACTTTGCCAGTTCCTGTTCTTCCTCGGTGAACTCGCGCTGGCCATCCATCTGTTCCTCTTGAACCGATCCCAGGCCTCCTTGCTGAATTACGTTTCCAATCACATCGCCCATGTTTCCACCGCTGAGCAGGGTGAAAAGGGCAATCATGATAATACCACCCAGACCACCAATGCCTGCCTTAGCAGCAGTCGACATACCGCGGCGATCCTCAACGTTTGAACTTTCTCTTCTTCCGTCTAATCTCATAATGCTGTACTAATTTTAGATTTGTTCTGCCGACAAAGGTAATAAAAATTTCAGAAAGAAGCAAAGACTTCGCTTTTTTTTCGTTGTCGAATGTATTTTTTTACTTTTTCTGATGGCTTCTGCCACAGCAAAAAGGCAACAATTCTTTACTTTTTTCTAAAAAAATTTGGTGGGAACACAAAAAAATTTTATCTTTGCACCCGATATATTGACAAGACAACAAATTATAAACCAAAACAAACTGCCTATCGAAACATCATTTACTTAAGAATCAAAAGCTTAAAGAAATGAAGAATTTGCATGATATGACCGACGAACAGTTGGCCTTATCTTACATCGATGGGAATAACAGGGCATTCGATTTGTTGTTGTCACGCAATCAGTCGAAATTGTATTCATACATCTTTTTCGTGGTTCACAACCGCGATATAGCTGATGATGTGTTCCAGGAAACTTTCGTGAAAGTCATCACAAAGCTGCAAGAAGGCAAGTACACAACCTCCGGCCGCTTCTCGGCGTGGCTGATGAGAATTGCTCACAACGTGATTATGGACTGGTATCGCGAACAGCGCCAGGACCGCATTGTTGAGCCTTCGGCTGATAACGACCTTTCAAACCTTACCGGCAACGACCTGTTTGAGTCGAACATCGAGAACCACTTCATTAACTCTCAGGTGATGGACGATGTGAGACGAATCATGGAAAGCCTGCCCGCCCCACAGCGCGAAGTGGTCTACATGCGCTACTATCAGCAAATGTCGTTCAAGGAAATATCTGAAACCACGAACGTCAGCATAAACACGGCACTCGGCCGCATGCGCTATGCCATCATGAACATGCGCCGCTTGGCCAAGCAACATAATGTTTCGCTGCAGTTGTCGTAGCTGACTGCGACAAAAAAAGAATCGGCGTACCGCGTAACTGAGTTCAGATAAAACTGCCAGTTGCGCGGTACGCCGAATTTTTATTGAATCGGAAAGCCGGCTTAGAGGCTTTTCAGTTCATGAATAATGGCTTCTGGGGACTTGGCCTTGAACACATACGAGCCACTCACCAGCACGTCAACACCTGCTTCAACCAGCCTGGGAGCCGTTTCTGCCTGTACGCCTCCGTCAACTTCTATGAGTGCCTTGCTGCCCGAAACCTCAATCATCTGACGCAAGCGACGAACCTTTGCAATTGTGTTCTCAATGAATCGCTGACCGCCAAAACCTGGATTGACGCTCATCAGCAACACCATGTCGACGTCGGCAATAATGTCTTCAAGCACGCTAACGGGGGTCGATGGGTTCAACGTTACGCCCGCTTTCATGCCGGCGTTGTGAATTTCCTGGACGGTCCGGTGCAGATGGGTGCATGCTTCGTAGTGAACGTTCATCATCATGGCACCAAGTTTGGCTGTCCGGGCAATGAACTTCTCGGGCTGCACAATCATGTAATGAACGTCGAGAGGCTTCTTGCATATTTCAGCAACGGCCTCAAGCACAGGAAATCCGAAAGAGATGTTCGGCACGAAAACACCATCCATCACGTCAAGGTGCAGCCAGTCGGCTTCACTTCGGTTGATCATGTCGATTTCATCGGCCAAATGGGCGAAATCGGCAGCAAGCAGGGAGGGAGAAACCATTGTTTTCATGATTCAGAAAGGCAATTAGTTCAGGCAATAAGCCTCAGTTTTTCCATTGATGTTCAGCACGCGATAGGTGTAGGCAATTTGCCGTATCATGTTCAGAACGTGCTCAGACGGTTTCATTTCTTCGGGTGTAAAATTCTGCATAGGCAACTTTTTTGGGGGTTATTTCTACTTTTATAACGCAGTAACTGGGCGATTTATTACATTCAGGAACATTTTTTTTTAAAGATTTTTCTTCTTTTTTGCAGGGTGACTATTTTTTTTGTATTTTTGCAACTCAAAGCCCTGATCTAGGGCTTGACCACGTTTACAAATTTCAACCAAAAGCGAAGAAAAGATGAAGAAGTTCTTATTGTCATTCCTCTGCATAGCCATTTTGTCGCAATCGGCTTTGGCTTGGGAGGATGATCCATTTCTGAATGATGCAGTAACGACTGACAATCATAACATTTACGGCTATGACATCCAGACCAACTGCAACGGAATGACCTATGTTTTCTATCAGACCTCGAGCCAAAACGGCATCACCATGCGGCTGCAGGTGCTCGACCGCGACGGCAAGAAGACACTCGGCGACGACGGTGTTGTGGTGAGCGACGAGCCCAACCTCAGCTACACATCTGTGAATCAGCTGCTCTACGTCGACCGCGAAGGCAATGCCATTTTGCCCGTGAGTGATTGCAGGGCTGGAAACCGCCAACAGCTGTATACTATATATAAGGTGAACGAACGTGGCGAGACCCTTTGGAGTACGACGCTGAACAAGGGCGAGGTGAACGGTTCGCTCGCAAACATGCAGGTGGTACAGGTCTCTGATGGCGGCTATGTGTTCGCTTACTTCCGCTATGGAACTGACTCTGACGGCAAGAGCATTTACTACGTCACGCTTGAGAAGCTTTCTGAAGAGGGCGAGTCGGAGTGGATCAGTCATGTTTTCGAAGATGGCAACATAATCAGCTATCCCTACTTGGTCGACGCCGAAGAAGGGCGGGTGATGCTTGTCTATGCAGTTGGTACCTCATACCATCTCACCGCTCAGCTCATTAATGCCGACGGAACTGCGGGATGGGACGAACCGTTGACGTTCTACACCGACGGCTTCAGCCCCATTCGTGCCATCCAGACCGCCATCAACGTGAAGCAGGCCCCTGACGGTGGTGCGCTTGTTGCCTGGATGCATGTTGCCGGTACTTATGAGAGCCAGCTCGTATGGATCAAGAACGACCGTTCGTTTGCCTTTGACACCGAAGACGGAAGCGTCTTGGTGAGCAACACGGCAAGTCAAAGCCGATATCTGCCCAACATGCTGTATAACGAAGACGATGGAAACATCTATCTGGTCTATCGCCAGTTTGACCAGTCGCATCAGGAGAACCAAGGCATTTTCATGCAGAAAGTCAGTCAGAAAGGTGAACTGCTGTGGGGTGATGGCGGAAAACCCGTCGTCGACGTGCAATCTGAAAGCCAGTACAACTTTCCGAGTATTCAGCGTGCCGACCATGGTCATGTGGCAGTTTTCTACCAGAGTCTTGACGGACATGCCGACTCAGGACCCGTGGGTTCCTACATAACCACGTTCGATGCCGAAGGCAACCGCATTCTTGCCCCTCAGAACTTCTCTACGAACGATGAGACGAAGACCTCGCTTGCCACAACGCCCTTGCTCGATGGCGACCACTATCTCGCCTGGTGGGCAGTTCGTCCTACCTCATCCCGCCTTCAAATCAAGATGCAGTATGTAGGCACCAATGGTTCAACATCAACCGGCATCAGCAATCACGAAGAAAACACGGCAGCGAAATTGCTGCGCGAAGACTGTTTTGATGTGTCAGGAAGGGCCATCCATAGCCCTGCCAAAGGCATCAGCCTGCTGCGTCGGGTCTATGAAAATGGCCAGCAGAAGATAGAGAAGCACCTGAAAAGATAGTTTCGACCACGAGCAACGACACGTTCTTCTTTAGTTGAACGGAAAACAGAAGCAATGACAATAAACAATACAAATAGAAATATGATAGTGAAAGTTTGCGGCATGCGCGAGCCCGAAAACATCAGTGCCGTGTCGGCTTTGGGAGTTGACATGCTGGGGTTTTGCTTCCGCCAAGAAAGTCCCCGTTACGTAACGATGATTAGTTCCTTGGCTGGGATAATGCCTGATTACAGTCCCGAGCGTCTTTCTTCCTTGCGGTCGAAGAACTCTGTCGAGGGAAAGGACATGAGCGCTTTGCAGGCAGAAAGGCCACTTCGCGTGGGTGTGTTTGCCGATGACATGCCCCAGAACATCGTGACGCGCGTCTACAATTATGATTTAGACTTCGTGCAGCTCGATGGCAGCGAAAGCCGAATCATGATCGAAAACCTGCGCCGAACCCTCGAACCCGACATCCGCCCAGGTGTTCGCATCATCAAGTCAATCTCGATACGCTCGGTAAGTGATTTCGATAAGTGCAGTGAATATGAAGACGTGGTTGACTTGTTCCTTTTCGCAATACCAGGTGGCAGCGCTGATTGGCCGCTACTTGACCACTATCACGGCGAAACGCCCTTCTTGCTTGGCGGAACACTTGGGCCCGAGGATGCCGAACAGGTCAATGCGCTTGCACATCCGCGGTTTGCAGGCGTCAGTCTTGACTCACAGTTTGAAATTGAACCCGGCATGAAGGACCTCGAAAGCCTGCGCCGCTTCGTCGACAAAATACGCCGATAGGAACTCCTTTTCTTTCCCATGCCAAGGATTTGCGTATAAGGCTAAGGGTTAAGACCAACTGATGCAACCCACGGATCACGTTACCATAACCCACTGAGCACGTCTTCAACATGCCTGGAACATAGCTTTGTAAACTGAGGAGCACAGTTCTGAAATCATTGCTGCAGCTGTCGGTCACCGCTTCGGTCTGCCGTCCGCCGGGGGACTGTTGCACTCTCTGCACTCGATTGGGAAAAACAGCAAAACAACCGATACAATTCTTAACATCTCTCCACAGGAAATTTGGAGGTTTCAATAATTATTAGTATCTTTGCACACTAGTAACAACAATACGAAATCATTTACCATTTCAGAATCATTATGCTAAACCAAAACGACCTTCAGCAGATTGCCGCACGCGGCATTACACAAGAACAGGTTGACCACCAACTTGAACAGTTCAAAACCGGATTCCCCTTTCTTCGCCTTGAGGCAGCTGCCTCAATAGGGCAGGGCGTGCAGGCTCCGACCGACGAGGAACGCCAGCAGTTCATAGAATGCTGGAATAGGTACAAGAACGAGGGCCACGAAATCGTGAAGTTTGTGCCAGCCAGCGGTGCCGCCTCACGCATGTTTAAGGATGTCTTCGCCTTTGTCGATGCTCCTTACGACGCTCCTCAGACAGCTTTCGAACGGGAATTCTTCGACGGCATCAAGAAGTTTGCCTTCCGTGAGGCCCTTTGCGACAAATGCAAGGAGAACGAAGGAAAGAACATCCGCACATTGCTTGAAGAAGGCAACTACAAGGCTGTAGCACGCCAGATGCTTTCGGCTGAAGGACTTAACTATGGTCAGCTCCCCAAAGGACTGCTGCTGTTCCACAACTATGAGGACGGTCCCCGCACGCCTATGGAGGAACACCTTGTTGAAGCAGCGCTCTATGCAGTCTCGGACGGCCAGGCTAATGTCCATTTCACCGTCTCTCACGACCATCTCGAACTCTTCAAGCAGAAAGTCGAAGAGAAACTTGACAAATACGCAAAGCGATTCGGCATCCAGTTCAACGTCTCCTTCTCTGAGCAAAAGCCTTCGACCGACACCATTGCAGCCAACCCCGACGGCACACCCTTCCGTCAGGACGACGGTTCGTTGCTCTTCCGTCCCGGTGGCCACGGAGCTCTGATTCAGAATCTGAACGACATCAAGGCCGACGTCGTGTTCATCAAGAACATCGACAACGTTGTTCCCGACCGTCTGAAGGCCGCAACCGTCGAATACAAACAACTCCTGGCCGGCATCCTGGTTAGTCTCCAGGCACGTGCCTTTGAGTATCTGCGCCTGCTCGACAGTGGCAAGTACACCCACGAGCAACTCGAGGAAATCATTCGATTCGTACAGCGCGACTTGTGCTGCCGCAAGGCCGACATCAAGCTTCTCGAAGATGCTGAACTCGTGATTTATCTGCGCCGCAAGCTGAACAGACCCATGCGCGTGTGCGGTGTGGTGAAGAATGTGGGCGAACCCGGTGGTGGTCCGTTCCTGACCTACAACAGCGACGGAACCGTTTCGCTGCAGATTCTTGAGAGTTCGCAGATCGACAAGAAGAATGCCGAATACATGAAAATGTTCACCGAGGGCACTCATTTCAACCCCGTCGACCTCGTTTGCGCCATTCGCGACTACAAAGGCAATGCCTTCAATCTGCCCGACTTCGTTGATCCGCAGACTGGTTTCATCTCGCAGAAGTCGAAGAACGGCCGCGAACTGCAGGCGCTGGAGTTGCCCGGACTCTGGAATGGTGCCATGAGCGATTGGTCAACGGTGTTTGTTGAAGTGCCTCTGGAGACCTTCAATCCCGTGAAGACCGTGAATGATCTCCTTCGCGAACAGCATCAATAGATGAAAACGAAATCTTTGGAACTGATGGGAAGTTGAAGAAGTAGCAAATAGTTCTTCAACTTCCTTCATTTCCCTGATTTCATGAAAGTGTATTAACAAATTAAAAGCATGAAGATTTTAGTGACTGGCGCAGCTGGTTTCATCGGCTCAAAGCTGATGCAGATGCTTGCCAAGCGTGGCGATGAAGTAGTAGGAATTGACAGCATCAACGATTATTATGACCCACGACTGAAGTATGGCCGACTGCAGGAGTGTGGCATTCTGGCTACGGAAACAACACAGGTGGGCGACTTGAAAGAAGAAATGGAATGGGGCTTGCTCCGTCAAAGCATAAGCATGCCTAATTGCCGTTTCATCAGAATGTCAATCGACGACAAGACTTCGCTCGACAAACTCTTTGAACAGGAACACTTCCAGAAGGTCGTAAACCTTGCCGCCCAGGCTGGCGTGCGCTATAGCATCTCCAATCCCTATGCTTATCTGCAAAGCAATCTGGTGGGATTTCTCAACATTCTGGAGGCTTGTCGCAACTTTGGAGTGGAACATCTCATCTATGCTTCTTCAAGCTCTGTTTACGGAATGAACTCGAAAGTTCCGTATTCTGAGGCTGACAAGGTTGAGACTCCCGTGAGCCTGTATGCTGCCAGCAAGAAAAGCAACGAGCTGATGGCTCATGCCTACAGCAAACTCTACGGCTTCGCAACCACAGGTCTTCGCTTTTTCACCGTCTATGGACCATGGGGCAGGCCCGACATGTCGCCCATGCTCTTTGCCAACGCCATTCGCGAAGGCAAGCCCATCAAGGTCTTCAATCATGGTGACATGATTCGCGACTTCACCTATATCGATGATATTGCCGAAGGAACGATTCACGTGATTGACCGTCAGCCAAAGGCAGAGGATTGTGAAAACGGCGTGCCTTATAAGGTCTATAACATTGGTTGCAGCCATCCAGTGAAGCTGATGGACTTCATTAGTGAGATTGAACAAGCCTACGGAAAACCTGCCGAGAAAGTTTTCTTGCCCATGCAGCCAGGAGATGTCTATCAGACGAATGCCGACACAACCCGCCTAGAGCAGGAATGTGACTACAAACCGCATTGGTCACTTCATGACGGAATCGCACAGTTCATGGCCTGGTACAAGTCTGAAAAGAATCCGCTGACCCGCTAATTAGTTTCCAACTTACAGGACTGCTTTTAAAGAAAAACAAAGAATACAATGGAAAAGATTAAAGGATTGATTGATGCACCATTTACCCCTTTTCACGAAAATGGTGATGTGAATCTTGAACCAATAGCCGCCTATGCCGCCATGTTGCACAAGAATGGGCTGAAAGGCGTGTTTATTAATGGCTCGTCGGGCGAGGGCTACATGCTGACTACTGAAGAAAGAATGCAGTTGGCAGAGCGTTGGATTGAGGTAGTGCCTGCCGATTTCAAGGTCATTGTGCATGTCGGCAGCTGCTGTCTGCGCGAAAGCAGCAAATTAGCTGCCCATGCTCAGGAGATTGGCGCATGGGGAATTGGCAGCATGGCACCTCCCTTCCCAAAGATAGGACGCATTGAGGAATTAGTGAAATACTGCGAGGAGATCGCTTCTGCCGCACCTGAACTGCCATTTTACTATTATCATATTCCGGCTTTCAACGGCGCTTTTCTCCCCATGCTCGACCTGCTGAAGGCTGTTGATGGCCGCATTCCTAACTTTGCAGGCATCAAGTACACCTACGAGAGCCTCTACGAATACAATCAATGTCGCCTTTACAAGAATGGGAAATACGACATGCTGCATGGTCAGGACGAAACCATACTGCCTTCGCTCGCACAGGGTGGGGCGCAGGGTGGCATCGGTGGAACCACCAATTATAATGGTCGTGAACTGGTAGGCATCATCGAGGCCTGGCAGAAAGGTGACATAGAAACAGCCCGCGAAAAGCAAAACTTCTCGCAGGAAGTCATCAATGTCATCTGCAACTATCGCGGCAACATCGTCGGTGGAAAGCGCATCATGAAGCTCATCGGTTTCGATCTGGGCCCTAACCGCGTGCCTTTCCGTAACATTACGCCTGAGGAAGAAGCCTCCATGAAGGCTGAACTGGAATCTATCAACTTCTTTGAGCGTTGCAATAAGTTTTAGTTTTTAACGCAATCTGATTCAACAAGTTACAATCTTTATACGTAATGAATATTCAAGACCGCACATATTTCAGCAAATGGGCTGACCGATACAAGGAAGAACTCACGTCGGACATCATGCCGTTCTGGCTTTCTAACGGCTGGGACCAGAAACATGGCGGAGTCTATACATGCCTGAATCGTGACGGAAGCCTGATGGACACAACTAAGTCGGTCTGGTTTCAGGGACGATTTGCCTTTGTCTGCTCCTTTGCCTATAATCATGTTGAGAAACGTCAGGAATGGCTCGACGCAGCCAAGAGCACGTTGGACTTCATTGAGAAATATTGTTTCGACGAGAACGGTCACATGTACTTCTCGATAACCGACGACGGACGTCCGCTTCGCAAGCGCCGCTATGTCTTTTCAGAAACCTTCGCAGCCATTGCAATGTCTGAATTTGCCTTGGCAACAGGTGACCAGACCTATGCACGGAAGGCCTTGAAAATATTCAAGGACACCCAGCGTTTCCTGGCCACGCCAGGCTTTTTGGAACCCAAGTTCGAGGCAAGTGTTAAGTTGCAGGGCCACTCCATCGTGATGATTCTCATCAACGTGGGGTCACGAATCAGAATGGTCGTCGACGATCCGACACTGACCCGCCAGATTGACGAGTCCATCGAGAAACTCCGCCGCTATTTCATTCATCCTGAATTCAAGTGTCTGCTGGAAACAGTCGGACCAAACGGTGAGTTCATCGACACGAATCTCACACGCACCATCAATCCTGGTCATTGCATTGAGACCGCTTGGTTCATTCTTGAAGAATCGAAACTGCGCGGCTGGGACGAAGGACTGAAACAGCTCGCGCTGCAAATTTTCGACTGGTCGTGGGACTGGGGCTGGGACAAAAAGTATGGCGGAATCATCAACTTCCGCGATTGCAAGAACCTTCCTCCGCAGGACTATTCGCAGGACATGAAGTTCTGGTGGCCACAATGCGAAACAATCATTGCCTCACTCTATGCCTATCTTGCAACCGGCAACGACCTCTATCGCCAGCGTCACGAGCTGATTAGCGATTGGACTTACCAACATTTTCCAGACAAGACGTTTGGAGAGTGGTATGGGTATCTGCATCGAGACGGCACAGTTGCACAGCCTGCAAAGGGAAATCTCTTCAAGGGTCCTTTCCATATTCCGCGTATGATGGTGAAATCGCATGAACTTTGTCTTGAAATTCTTGATCAGATGTCTGGTCAACGATAATAAGAAAACGATTGGGATAGCATGGATGCTTTAATCAAACTATTCAAAGAATGGAGTGGGGCAGAGCCTTCTAGAGTTGAGAAACTGCCCGGCGCCGGCAGTAACCGGCAGTATTTCCGATTGCATGTTGGCAATTTCGCAGAAAAGCAGTTGCCTGAAACCGTTATCGGATGCATCGGAACAAGTCGTGACGAAAACCATGCATTTATATATTTGACACGCCATTTCACGCAGCGACAGCTGCCCGTGCCACAAATCATGGCCGTCAGCTCTGACGAATTGCGATACCTACAGACCGACCTGGGGGCGACATCGCTCTTCGATGCGCTGCAGGGTGGTCGTGAAGCAGGTGGCCGCTACAACCAGGAAGAAAGGCAATTGCTCGTGAAGGTCATCCGAGAATTGCCGAATATCCAGATGCGCGGCGCGCGAGGACTTGACTGGAACAACTGCTATCCGCAACCTGAGTTCGACCAGGACAGCGTTCTTTTCGACCTGAATTATTTCAAATACTGCTTCCTGAAGCCTGCTGGACTAGACTTCCACGAGCTGAAACTCGAAGCCAACTTTCGCATGTTGGCAAAAGACCTGACTGCTGAGAATTGCGATGCGTTTCTCTATCGCGATTTCCAAGCACGCAACATCATTTTGTCAGCCGAAGGAAACAATCCTTATTTCATTGACTATCAAGGAGGAAGACGCGGTCCGTTCTACTACGACCTGGCGTCTTTCCTATGGCAGGCATCGGCAAAATATCCTGATAAACTTCGTCGTGAACTGATCACGGAATACTATGATTCGCTCAAGAACTACACTGAAGTGCCTTCAGAACGCCATTTCATGGAGCGACTCGACCTCTTTGTGTTGTTCCGGATCTTGCAGGTTCTGGGAGCATATGGCTTCAGAGGATACTTTGAACGGAAACGCCATTTCATCGACAGCATTCCTCCCGCATTGCAGAATCTGCGTTCGCTGTTGGCCAATTCGCCAGTAGTTGATGCCTATCCGTATTTGAAAGACGTGCTGAAGGGGCTTTGCAGCTTGCCGCAATATGCGCCCAAAGAGGAAATGATCATTGCAAGAGCCGACGGATATAAAACCACCGACAGCAATGTCTACACGCCGCACCCAATGGACGGACCGGCAACTTTCTCGAAATATGACGGAATGGGGCCGCTGGTTGTGCGCGTTTTCAGTTTCTCTTACAGGAAAGGCATTCCCGAAGACGAAAGCGGAAACGGAGGCGGTTATGTCTTCGATTGCCGTAGCACGCACAATCCTGGGCGATACGAGCCCTATAAGCAACTGACAGGTCTCGACGAACCTGTCATCCGTTTTCTTGAGGATGATGGCGAAATAACTGTATTCCTCGAGAGCGTCTACAAGCTCGCTGATGCCCATGTTGAGCGTTATCTGCAGCGAGGATTCACCTCCCTCATGTTCTCTTTTGGTTGTACGGGTGGTCAACATCGTTCAGTTTATTCAGCACAACATCTTGCAGAACACCTGCACCAGAAATATGGCATTGAGGTTCGAATCATCCACAGGGAACAGAACATCAAGAGCATACTGCCAGCCCAAGGAAAAAACGTTGCAATCGACCCCGAGAGAAAAGGCGCATGATACACGAATACCAACTCAGAATCCTGCCCAGACAGGCAGCCAACGAACAATCAATTGCTGACTACGTCAGCCGTGAGAAAGGAATCGACCGTGATAGCATTACTCATGTGCGCATTCTTAAGCGAAGCATTGATGCCCGACAGCGAACTATTTTTATCAACCTCAGCGTGCGGGTTTATCAGAATGAGATTCCCACCGATGACCCTTATCAGCATATTGATTATCCCGACGTCAGTTCATGTCCGGAAGCAATCGTTGTCGGGGCTGGTCCTGGCGGTCTGTTCGCAGCTCTTCGCTTGATTGAACTTGGTTTCCGGCCCATCGTTGTTGAGCGTGGAAAAAACGTTCATGAGCGCAAGCAAGATCTTGCACTGATCAGTCGAAACCAACAAGTTGATCCTGAAAGCAACTATTGCTTTGGCGAGGGCGGAGCAGGTGCCTATTCCGATGGAAAGCTCTACACACGTTCCAAGAAGCGAGGGTCGGTTGAAAGGATTCTGAACATCTTCTGCCAACACGGCGCATCAACCAGCATTCTCGCTGATGCCCATCCTCACATCGGCACCGACAAGCTTCCCAAGGTGATTGAAGCCATGCGCAATACTATTATAAAATGTGGTGGCGAAGTTCATTTCCAGACCAAGATGACCCGACTTCTTTTCAGTTATGGCGGCAAAATAATTGACAATGCAGGTCTGGGAACCGATTCTCCGACGGTCGTAGGCATTGAGGCGGTTTCAAATCAGTCATCGCTGGAAGTGGTGCAAGAATTCCACGGCCCTGTAATTCTTGCAACGGGTCATTCTGCCCGCGATGTCTACCGCTACCTTTCTGATGCCCAAGTCAACCTTGAAGCCAAAGGAATAGCCGTCGGCGTGAGATTGGAGCATCCATCAAAGCTGATTGACCAAATACAGTATCATCTCTCTCCAGCCAAGAATCCACAGGGGCGCGGTCCCTATCTACCTGCTGCTGAGTATTCTTTTGTGCAACAAGTTCAGGGTAGAGGTGTCTATTCTTTCTGCATGTGTCCGGGTGGATTTGTCATTCCGGCCGCAACCGATAAGGAGCAAATCGTTGTCAACGGCATGTCTCCAAGCAATCGGGGAACACAGTGGAGCAATAGTGGAATGGTAGTTGAGGTGAGACCAGAGGACATTGAAGACAAAACGGGGAATCCTCAGCTGAAGATGATGGCGTTTCAGGAGGAACTTGAGCGCACGACATGGCAGATGGGCAATCGCAAACAAACAGCTCCCGCACAGCGCATGGCTGATTTCGTGAACGGCCACCTTTCGTATGACCTTCCCCGAAGTTCCTATTCGCCTGGGCTCATTAGCAGTCCGCTGCATTTCTGGCTGCCGCCATTCATAGCTTCACGCCTGCAGGAAGGCTTCCGAAGCTTCGGTAAGAAAAGTCACGGATTCCTTACTAACGAGGCTGTTCTCATAGCTGTGGAGACCAGGACTTCATCACCGGTTCGCATACTGCGCTCATCCGACACGCTCCAACATGTCAGGGTAGAGGGGCTCTTCCCTTGTGGCGAAGGGGCAGGCTATGCCGGAGGCATCGTTTCAGCAGGTGTTGATGGCGAGCGATGTGCCGAAATGTGTGCGGCCTATCTGCGCTCATGACTGCCGGGACTTAAAGACGCAGCAGGCCCATTGGTTCTGCCGATCCATCGATGTCAGCTTCAGGCCGAGCGTTTCAGCATGGCTTTGCAGAACGGGCACATCCTCTTCGTAGAATCCGCTGATGATCAACGTACCGTGACCGTGAAGCAATTCCGCAAAAATCTTCATGTCAGCCAGGAGTATGTTGCGGTTGATGTTGGCCAGAACGAAGTCGAACATGCCGCTCACATGCGACAGAACAGATGAGTCGCCCTGCAATGTTGTGATATTGTCGACCCCATTCAGATGGGCGTTATGATGTGTGTTCTCAACGCTCCATTCGTCGATGTCGTAGGCAACGATATCCTTTGCTCCCAGTTTCGCAGCCACAATCGAAAGGATGCCCGTCCCGCAACCGCAGTCAAGGACCCTTCGCCCTTCCATCGGAAGACTGAGCATTTTGGCAACGACCATGCGCGTTGTCTCATGCGTGCCTGTTCCGAAGGCCATTTTTGCTTCGATGGCGATGCGCAAGGGCGCAATGTGGCAACTCAGTTGCTGGTCGCCCTGCTTTCTTGCGTCATAAATAACGCATCGGCCATCAATGATAATCGGGTCGAAACCCTCCTGCTCCCAGGTTTCATTCCAGTCTTGACTTTCAGCCTCGGTGGTCTCAAAGCTGATTTTTACACCTTCAATGGGAAATTCTCTGATACTTTCCTCAAGTTTCGGAGAATCGAACAAGTCCACTTGCACATAGCCAGTCAGACCGTCGCTGGTTTCCTCGAAAGATTCAAAACCAGCCTCTGCAGCCACGTCGGCCAGCAAATCGCGACATGTTTGCATGAGTGTCTCATCGCACAGAATTTTGAAGTTTACGGCGTAGTATTTCATCTTATTTTAGTTAAATTTACATGCAAAATTAAAAAAAATAGGGAAAAACCTACCATTGTTTAGGGTTTTTCCGTATTTTTGCATTAAAATTTGTGGTATTTTTGCATTGTGATAGACTGAAGAGTCGATAAAAATCACATTTTGAACATATAAAGCAACATTTTAAAAAGGAGTAAGAAAATGAAAATGAAGAAAATTTTTCTGTTTTTCGTCCTCACGGTAGCAATGCCTGCCACAATGATGGCGCAGGACGATGACCTGTACTTCACACCCTCGAAGAACAAGGTTGAGAAGGCTAAGGGCTCCTCTGTCAACGATAAGTCGACTTACTATGCAGGGTCTGATCGCGATGTTGATGAGTACAATCGTCGCGGCAAGTATCGCAGTTCATTCCAGAAAGTGGGTGTCGACTCGCTTGGAAACGACATCATCGAGTTCCATGTGGGCACGGGCATCTATCCCGACACCACCTATGTCGACTCACTCTGGACGCCACCTGTGCAGCAGAATGACTACGACGACGATTATGCCTACAGCCGCAGGATGAGTCGTTGGGATGGCTACTATGGCTGGTACGACCCCTGGTACTATGGTCACTGGGGCTGGCGCTACGGTTGGTACGATCCCTGGTATTATGGCTACTACGGCTGGTATGATCCTTGGTACTACGGCTATTATGGCTGGTACGGTTATGGCTACTATGGATGGAACTACTGGGGCTGGGGATATCCTTGGCACTACGGCTGGTATGATCCCTGGTACTACGGCTACGGAGGCTACTATGGCGGCGGTTGGAATGGCAATCATGGCGGAATTGCCGGAACGGGCAATCACGGCAAGGGTTCCTTCAACGGTCCTCGTGGCACTTTCAACGGCAGGTCGCATTCCTATGCCAGCGGCACCTTTGGCGGTTCGCGTGCTGGTTCCTTCGGCTCCAGTCAGTCTGGAACTCGCAGCAGCGGCTCTATCCGCGTAGGCTCGCGCAGCAGCAGTGGCACCTACAGCAATTCCTACGGCAACTTTGGTGGGTCAAGCTCGTCCAGAAGCACCTATAGCGGAAGCTCGTCGTCAGGTTCCTACAGCGCACCTGCCCGCAGCAGCTCGTCAGGCTATAGCGGCGGTGGCGGCGGTGGCACCTTCGGTGGTTCCCGCTCAAGCGGCGGCGGTGGCGGTGGCTCCCGTTCTGGTGGCGGTGGCTTTGGTGGACGCCGTTAATATATAATAATGTGTAAACAGTAAACTGACAACATCACAAACAAGAAGATATCACTATGAAGAAATTATTCGTGATCGCTGCGATGGCATTCGCAGTACTGCCTTCGCTGGCCCAGGAAACCTACGAGAACGCAAAGGTTGCTGCTGAGGATCTCAACGGAACAGCCCGCTATGTGGGTATGGGTGGAGCAATGGAGGCGCTCGGTGCAGATATTTCGACCATCTCAACGAACCCCGCAGGCATCGGTCTGTTCCGCAAGTCAACAGCCAGTCTGTCCTTCGGACTTGTCTCGCAGCAGGATGCTGAAGACGTTGCTGATGGCAACAAGACCAACATGAGTTTCGACCAAATCGGTTTTGTCTATTCGGTACGTTCTGGCCAGAGCTCGTTCCTGAACTTCGGTTTCAACTACCACAAGAGCCGCAACTTTGACTATATCCTCTCGGCAGCAGGCAACCTGAACAATGCCTCACAGAACAAGCTCACCTATGCTAAGCAGAAGAATGGTTTGCTCTATCAGGCTGATGCAGACGGTGTGCCCGACTTTGAACAGTCGTTTGTAAGTTGCAGTCAGTTGGACGACATCTATGCCCGCAACCTGAACTACGACACACGCGACAACACTTGGTATTATGACAATGGTACGGCTTTCGCGCTTGATCGTGCACACAAGGGCTATGTGGGCGAGTACGACTTCAACATCAGCGGAAACATCAACGACCGCGTCTATCTGGGATTGACCATGGGCATCCACGATGTCAACTATCGTCACTATGGTGAATACTCCGAGCAACTCATTGGCCCCAATGGCAACTACACTGCCGTGATTGCCGACGAGCGCGAGATCGACGGTTCCGGCTTTGATGTGAAGCTTGGTGCCATCTTCCGCCCCATTGAGACTTCGCCTTTCCGCATCGGTCTCTCTGTCGCAACTCCCACTTGGTACGACCTGACGACCTCAAACTGGACACAAGCCTACAGCGACGGCCAGCAGATTCTTGAGAATCCTGCTCATGAGGCCTATGACTACAAGCTCTACACGCCGTGGAAGTTTGGGCTGAGCCTGGGTCACACCGTCGGCAACTACCTCGCTCTGGGTGCCAGCTACGAGTTTGCTGACTATGCACATCTTGACTCGCGCAACAAGACGGGTGGCTATTACGACTACTGGTACGACACCTATTACGACGAGAGCGAGAGCGACCGCGCCATGAACGATCACACAAAGCAGACCCTGAAGGGTGTCTCGACCCTGAAGTTAGGTCTGGAGTACAAGCCCGATCCTGCCATCGCCGTTCGCTTTGGTTACAACTACGTCAGCCCGATGTACAAGCTCTCTGGCTTCAAGGACGGTTCGCTTCAGTCGAATGGTTCATACTATTCCTCTGCAACCGACTACACCAACTGGAAGGCTACCAATCGCGTGACTTGCGGTTTAGGCTACAACGTGGGCAATTTCAATCTCGACGTGGCCTATCAGTACAGTGCAACAAGCGGAGAGTTTGCTCCCTTCATGAACTATTGGGACAACATTACGAGCGAAGACGACAATGTTTGCGACGTCGTCGACGTGAGCAACAAACGCCACCAGTTGCTGCTGACGGTTGGTTACAGATTCTAAACAAACAGTCAAAAAATATATCGATATTTCCTCATAAAAGGCCGATTCTTCCTGCAGAATCGGCCTTTTATGATATATTAACACAACTTGAAGACGAATTATTTTGCAAATCTAAATATATTTAATAACTTTGCATCGGATTCCTAAATTGTGGGAACCCAACAATAGTTTTTTTAGTGGTTAATTTAGTTTTAGTAAGTAACTTGTAATGGGATTTGTCGGGAGATAAGTCCCATTATTTTTTTGCAAATGACTTTCTGCTAATAAACGTAAAAAAAGAGATTTTTTCCGGTCATATTCATGGTTTGTCGCTTGTTTTTTAGTACCTTTGCATAAAATAACTAGAGAACATGAAACCAACATTAAAGTACTTACTCCTGACCATGCTGGCAGTTCTGACCGGATGTAGCGTGGAAGCTAGTGTCAAGAATGCTCCCAAACGCGAATTCCGTGGTGCGTGGATTCAGTGTGTGAATGGCCAATTCCAAGGCATGGGAACGGCAAAGATGCAGGAAACCTTGCGCTATCAGCTCGATGAACTTCAGAAGGACGGCGTCAATGCCATCATCTTTCAGGTGCGTCCGGAATGTGATGCCCTCTACGAGAGCAAGCTTGAACCTTGGAGCAGGTTCCTCACCGGCGTGCAGGGACAGGCTCCTCAGCCTTACTGGGATCCGCTGGCGTGGATGATTCAAGAGTGCCACAAACGCGGCATGGAGCTGCATGCATGGATCAACCCTTATCGTGCTCGTACGAAGACGACCACGTCGCTGGCCAGAAACCACATCGCCGTGACTCATCCTGAACGTGTTTTCAACTACGATGGACTGCTGGTCTTGAATCCAGGTCTGCCCGAAAACCGGAATTACATCTGTCAGGTGGTGCAGGACATCGTACGCCGTTATGATATCGACGGCCTTCACATCGATGACTACTTCTATCCCTATCCGGCAGCAGGACAGACCATTCCCGACGATGCCGAATACAGCAAGTACAGCAATGGCATTCGCAACCGTGGCGACTGGCGCCGCTACAACGTGAACCTGTTCATCAAGCAACTGAACGAATCCATCAAGCAGGTGAAGCCCTGGGTGAAGTTCGGCGTTTCGCCTTTCGGCATCTATCGCAATCAGAAGAGCGATCCGAAACTCGGCAGTGCCACGAATGGACTCCAGAACTACGACGACCTCTATGCCGATGTCCTGCTTTGGGTGAACAACGGGTGGATTGACTATTGCGTGCCGCAGATTTATTGGGAAATAGGAAATAAGGCTGCTGACTACAAGACGCTCATTACCTGGTGGAATCGCTATGCTGCCAATCGTCCTCTCTTCATTGGTGAAGACGTTGAACGCACCGTAAAGCATGCCGACCCGCAGAATCCTAACAGCCACCAGCTGCCTGCAAAGATGCAGCTGCACAAGCAGATGAGGAATGTTGACGGCACGGTGCTGTGGTATGCGAAAGCAGCCGTCGACAATGTTGGCAATTACGGCCATGCCCTTCGCAATGTCTATTGGAAGACACCCGCACTGCAGCCTCTCATGCCGTTCATCGACAACAAAGCTCCCAAGAAGGTGAAGTCGGCAAAAGTAGAGTGGCTGGCAAGCGGTCCGGTGTTGAAATGGAAACAGCCGAAAGGAAAGAAGTGGAACGATGTCGTGAATCGATACGTTGTTTATCGCTTTGCACCCGGCGAAAAGGTCGACCTTTCCAATGCCGGCAATATCGTTACTGTTACCTACGACACACAGATTAAGTTGCCGTATAATGGCGGAAAGCAGAAGTTCACCTACGTTATTACAGCCCTCGACCGCATGAGCAACGAGAGCAAGGGCGTGAAGAAGAAGGTAAGACTCTGATTTCTGATTCATCATCAGCTGATTACCAGTTCTATGAGAGCTATGCTTTTACACTTCTAAAGCATAGCTCTCATGCTTTAAGAGCATGCTTCTTATACCCTATAGAGCATAGCTCTTGCATCTCAAAAGCATAGCTCTTGCATCTCAAAAGCATTGCTCTTGCATCTCAAAAGCATTGCTCTTGCACCTCAAAAGCATTGCTCTTTGCACCTCGAAAGCATTGCTCTTGGACCTCAAAAGCATTGCTCTTGCACCTCAAAAGCATAACTCTTGGACGGCAAAAGGCATGTTCCAACAAGTTTGGAGCATGCCTTTTATGCAAACAAAAAAGCGCTTCACTCAGCAATATGAGCGAAGCGCTTTCGGTAAGGTTATTTATTCTCCCACGGGGATTTTGTCGATTCGGCGCTGATGGCGACCGCCTTCAAACTCCGTCAGGAAGAATTCGTCCATGATTTTTCTGGCCATTTCCTCGTCAATGAATCGTCCCGGCATCACAAGCACATTCGCATTGTTGTGTTGGCGAATGAGATGTGCTATCTCGGGAATCCAGCAAAGGCCGGCCCGAATCTGCTGATGCTTGTTCAGCGTCATGTTGATGCCTTCGCCAGAACCGCAGATGGCGATGCCGGGATAGACCTCCCCGGCCTCAATGCCGCGTGCAAGTGCATGCCCGAAGTCAGAGTAGTCGCAAGAATCTTCGGTAAACGTTCCGTAGTCCTTGTACTCGTAACCTTTCTCTTCAAGGTATTTCTTGACGAATTGTTTCAAGGCAAAGCCTGCATGATCAGAGGCAATGCCCACCATCTTGACTTCCATTAGGAGAGCAGTTTTTTAACCTGGTTATACACGTTCTGGCCGTTGTAGCCCAGCTTTTCGTCGAGCACTTTGTAAGGAGCAGAGAAGCCGAAGCTCTCGAGACCCCAAACGCAACCGTCGGCACCAACAAGTCCCTCGAGTGTTACGGGCAGACCAGCCGTCATACCGAACTTCTTCTTGCCTGCAGGCAGCACACTCTGCTGATACTCAACGGGCTGCGAACGGAACAGACCTTCGGAAGGAACACTCACGAGGCGAACCTTCACGCCGTCCTCGCGAAGCAGCTTGGCACCAGCCTCAAGCGTGGAAACCTCAGAACCGCTGGCCAACAGAATGACGTCATAGTCCTCGTCGCTGCCTGCAACGACATAAGCACCCTTAGTGGCCTGCTCGTAGTCATTGCCTTCGGGCAGCATCTCGATGTTCTGACGAGAGAAGATGAGTGCGGTAGGAGTCTCCGTGTTCTCCATTGCCATGCGCCAGCAAACGGTTGTTTCCTCAGCATCAGCCGGACGAACGACAAGCATCGAGTTCTTGCCGTGATGGTTCTTCAGTTTCTCCATCAGGCGAATCTGTGCCTCCTGCTCAACGGGCTCATGGGTAGGACCATCCTCGCCAACGCGGAAGGCGTCGTGGGTCCAAATGAACTTAACGGGAAGTTCCATCAGGGCAGCCATGCGAACGGCGGGCTTCATGTAGTCAGAGAACACGAAGAAGGTGCCGCAGGCAGGAATAACGCCACCATGCAGAGCCATACCGATGCAGCAGCAAGCCATCGTGAGCTCAGCCACACCAGCCTGGAAGAATGCGCCTGTGAAGTCGCCCTTCACCAGGTTGTGAGTCTTCTTCAGGAATCCGTCGGTCTTGTCGGAGTTGCTCAGGTCGGCCGAAGCGCAAATCATGTTGGGCACCTGTTCTGCCAACACGCCAAGAACGGTTGCCGAAGCACCACGTGTGGCAGCACCGGCCTTCTGCTGAACAGCACTCCAGTCAATCTTCGGAGCCTTGCCGCTGAACCATTCTTCGAGCAACTGGGCCTTCTCAGGATTCTGCTTGGCCCACTCAGCCTTCTGGGCATAGCGCTCAGCGCAGATCTTCTTCAGTTCCTCAGCACGGCGGGCATAGAGTTCCTTCACCTCGGGGAAAATCTGGAATGGGTTCTCAGGATCAGCTCCCAGATTCTTCATGGTCTGAACAAAGTTGTCGCCACCGAGCGGAGCACCGTGTGTAGCACAGTTCGACTCATACGACGAACCGTCGGCCTTGCGGGCACCCTTGCCCATGACGCAATGACCGATAATCAGACTCGGGCGCTCCTTTTCGGCCTGAGCCTTCTTGATGGCCTCGCGAATCTGGTCGACATCGTTGCCATCGATGTTCTGAACATACCAGCCCCAAGCCTCATACTTCTTGGCCGTGTCCTCACTGGTGACGACCTCGGTGCGCGTTGAGAGCTGAATGTCGTTGGCATCATAGAACATAATGAGGTTGTCAAGACCCAGATTGCCGGCAATGCGACCAGCGCCCTGCGAAATCTCTTCCTGCACGCCACCATCACTGATGTAGGCATAAATGGTCTGGTTCATCACGTCGCCCAGTCGAGCCTTCAGGAACTTGGCAGCAATGGCAGCACCAACAGCAAAGGTGTGGCCCTGACCAAGCGGACCGCTGGTGTTCTCGATGCCACGTGCAATCTCGCGCTCGGGATGTCCGGGTGTTACCGAACCCCACTGGCGCAGGTTCTGCAGGTCGTCAAGCGTATACTTACCAATCAGTGCGAGCTGGGAATAGAGCATGGGAGCCATGTGGCCGGGATCAAGGAAGAAGCGGTCGCGGCCTTCCCATTCGGGATGTTCAGGATCATAGACGAGGAACTCAGAGTAGAGTGTGTTGATGAAATCGGCACCGCCCATAGCGCCACCGGGATGTCCACTCTTTGCCTTTTCTACCATTGCAGCAGCCAAGATACGAATGTTATCAGCTG